>ENA-OWNT01001463-OWNT01001463.1-seawater-metagenome-genome-assembly--contig:-NODE-1463-length-29710-cov-6.387440_pt1 | contig 29710 bp, 32 predicted proteins | sample MGYA00238136_ERZ651165 | MGnify/ENA primary metagenome ERZ651165 (study PRJEB26861, sample SAMN08777766) | seawater metagenome | isolation source: coastal seawater | place: USA: Florida | collected...
GTTCAGCAGACCGAGAGGGAAGTGGGGGTCAGGCGCGGGTTGCACCGGAAACGGGCGGGTTTCGGTGCCCGCCTACAGCTCTCTTCTGGTCTTCGATCCGTCGGTCGAGCTGCTTCCGTTGGCGGTCGGTGAGGTGTTCCTCGGCAGCCGCTCGATAGTCCATCGACCGGGTGACATCCTCCGCCAGTCGTTCGTATGCACCACCCAGGGCTTCGGAGATGCCATCGCCAGTCATCTGTGCCACTCCGAGCACCGAAGAGAGGGCTTCCATCTGAGCTTGCGCCGATGCGTCGATGGTCTGGCGCGCGGAGTCGGCAGCCGCCTGGGCTTCCTGCTCTCTCAGCTCGATCCGTCGCTGGGCGAATTCCGCCTGTACGGCCTCGATCTGAGCCTCGGTGGCTTCGTGGGTGTCGTACAGGGAATCGAGGGCCTGCTGTTCAGCCTTGTTCAGCCTCGCCAGTTCGGAAAGCCGGTGGTCGGTGAGCCCTGCCACGATGGACTCAGCACGGGCACGAGCCTGGAGTCCGGCCTCCAGCTCAGCCAGGGCAGCCGCTTCCTCCCGAGCTGCCTGAGCAGCTTCACGGGCTGCCTGGGCTTCGAGCTTTGCCGCCTGGGCAGCGGCCTGCCGAGCAGCTTCCTGGGCCTTCTTCCGATCGGTGAGCCGTTCCTCTTCGTCCGCCAGCTCACCTTGGTACTCAGCCATCTGTGCCGACTTTTCAAGTGCCTCTGCTTCCTTCTTGTTCACACCACCGAGAATCCGATCTCGCTGTAGTCGAGCCACGTTGAGGCCCTGTTCGGCTCGCTTGATCTCCTCGAAGGACCGAGCCTTAGCCTTGGCAGCCTCCGAGGTCTTGACGATTCCCTCCGCAGCTTTCCGCTCAGCTCTGGCAGCCTTCCTGATGGCTTCGTCCCGCTTCTTCTGGGCTCCTTCGACCTCATCGTAGGTGCCGACCAGCCGTTCGAAGTCCACGGCCACCCCGTCGATGACGGTGGAGAACTGCCCGTGTGCCTTGCTCAGTCGCTCGGTGGACTGAGCCACAGCCTTGACCCGAGCATCGGCCCGCTCGACCTCATCGGCAAGAACCAGGTAGGCGGACCCGAGCACAGCAGCCGCAGCGGCAGCAGCCAGGGCGATGGGACCCAGGGCAGCCATCGAGATCCCGAGAGAGTTGAGGACTCCGGACCCCTTCGTCACCCCCTCGAAAGCACCGTTCAGCTCGGCAACCACGTTGAGGGCAGCCTCGGCCTCCGGTGAGATCATGCCGATGGCACCCGAGATGGCCCTGATGCTCGACTCAGCATCCCCAGCCGTGTCACCCATGTCCTCGAAGGACTTGCCGGCTGCCCGGTTTTCCTTCTCGATCTGCTTCCTGAGCTTTGCCGTCTCTCGCTTCGCTTGGTCGAAGGTCTTGGTGAGCTGCCTGACTGCTCGTTCGGCTTCCTTCGAGGTCATCTCCGGCATCTGGGCGAGGGCCTTCGCGACGTCCGACATGTCGAGATCCATGCCGATCGAGAATTCACTTGGCACGGGTCACCTCTCGCTTGAGAGCCTTCGAGACGAGAGCTTCCAGCTCCTTCCCCAGACCCTTCCTTGCAGCTCGAAGAGGTCGCCTCACCTCTGTCGTGAGGGGAGACCGGAGACGGGTGGACAGCTCCTTCTTGCCCTCTTTCGTCGACTTGAGAAAACGCACGTAGACGTGTTCATTGGCGAGAGCAGCCGTCACTTGCTGCCTGTCAGGATCGATGCGGGTCACCACTTCCCATGCGTCACGAGACTTGCCTGTGAAGACAGGCCACCGGGTCTGGATGTCTTCCTTCCGGATGCGCTCGACCTCTTCCTCCATCCGTTCGAGAGCTGGGCCGAGAGTCCGACGGACGGCAGCCTCCAGCTCCCGAGCTGTCGGCCCCTCGACGGTGATGGAGCCCCTGCCCCGCTTGATCACGACCTTGCCCATGAGCTTCGCCTCAGATGCCCCAGAAGCCCGATGCAGAGTCATTCTTGATACGGACGGACTTGGAGCGTCGTGAGGTGCTACCGGCCCCCCGAGAGCCCTTTCCGGTCGGATTCTTGTGGACGCGGAAGTGCGCAAACAGACGGACCTGGCTGTCCCTGTCGAGGGTGGAAAACCAGCCTGGCTCCTTGCCCCACAGCCGTTCGACTTCCATCACTTCGAAGTCGAGGGCTCCGGGGCCTCGGAGTTTCCCTCGGCTTCTTCGACCTCACTCACGGTGAGGAGGCCCTCTGTTGCGGCATTCCAGGCGAGGATGCCGGCGGCGACGATCTCAGGCGGCGGGTGGCCTCGGTCGACCAGCTCATCCATCACCCGACCACCGAATTCGAGCGGATCGAACCGGTAGCGGGCTTTCGGTCGGCTCTTCCGAGGGCTGTGCCACGACAGGGCCAGTGCCGCACAGGCAGCCCGACCCCAGTTGACCCCACCGGCACTGAGCAGGTCGTAGCGGACCGCCATGCTCGAAGGCACGGCAAGGGTGATGGTCTCGTCACCGAGACTGACAGTCTTGTTCGCCATGGTGCGTCCTCCCATGGTTCAGGCCAATCAGGTGAAGGTCACGGAGCCGTTGACCGTGTACGAGATGGTGCCTACCGAAGGGTCTCCCTCGGAGAAGTCGATGGTGCAGTCACACTCGGTGAGAACCACGGTGTGATCGGCCGAGTCACCATGCGTGAGCCCCAAAACTGACAGCGTGATGTCGATGCAGTACACGTCACCGGAGGTGAGGCTGGAGGTGTTGCCGCTGAAGCTGTTCTGCTTCTGGACGAAGTCGATGACCGTCTGGTCGGTGGCGTCCGAGAAGTCCGCGATCTGGAACGAGAACGACCCCGACGGGTAGGTCCGGCTCGTGTGGCGGACCGTGTTCAGCACACCACGGGTCTCGTACCGGGACACGTTCTGCTGGGTCTCGGACAGACCGCTGATGCTGAAGTCTCCGGTGGAGAACGGGACGGTCAGGGTGACGGGCACACCAGTGCCATCGGCGAGCTGGAGAACGCCGTCGTTCAGGTTCTTGACGACAGTGGAAGCGGCCATGTGAATTGCCTCACAGTGGGAGTTCTGTGAGTGCTACCGACCGTCTTTCCGCAGCTCAGCTCAGGGCCAGTCGATGCAGTGCCCGGAATCGGATTCCACCGATGAGCCACCCTTCCTGTGAGGTGTCCCGCACACTGCTCACGTAGGTGAGGTGGAGGTCTGCCCGCGAGACCCCGAGCACAGCCACGACGGCTGATGCCTCGGCATCCAGGGCCGCACCGTAGTCGGAGACGGGCGCATCCCCTCGGAGCCGGTGAGCCCACCTAACAGTCACCGTGGTCGAGACGTAGGCCCCCTCCGAGATCCTCTGCCGTCCGTCACCGGAGTGAGTGGAGGTGTCCTCGACATCGACGGAGAACGCACCGGGAAGCAAGCTGTCGGTGTCGCGACCAAAGAGCCCAGGAGGATGCCGGGATTCGGTCCACCCGGACAGGCCAGCCAGTGCCGTTGCCACGCGGGTCCGGAGAGCTGAGACCGTGAGGGTGCTCATCGGCCCCTCCGGCTCGTGAGCCAGATCGAGGGCACCGCACTCCGTCGACCCGAGCTGTCAGCTCGACCGTCTTCATCGGAGTCGTAGCTGAACCGGAGTCGGCCCCACTCGGCTTCGTAGAGAGCCCGGTACTCGGCAGCTCGAAGGCTGTAGGTCTCGGAGAGCGACGTGCTGAAGTCCTCGAACACCATCGCCAGGGTGAGCGTGAGATGGGGCTCCCTGAGAGCCGATGGCGACATGATGAGCTGAGGTCGGTTGCCCAGGCTGATGAGCCTGAGCTGGATGACTGCCCATGCCTCATCCCGGTAGTCCTGGTAGGTGGTCAGGCTGGAGATGGGTGAGCTGGAGTCCGGATCGAGGGCTCGGACTCGTCGATACAAGTCATCGTCGGCCAGGACCGGGTGCAGCTCTCTCAGGACCAGGGCAGCGTCGTTCCGAAAGATCCGAGTCTCACCGAGCACAACCAGTGACCACTCGACACGCCAGCCTTCTTCGAGCTGGAGAGTGGAGGCCGGGGTGAACGTGTGGGAGGCATCCCCCGAGATCGAGACAGAAGCACCATCGACCACAGCCGTGCCGTCCCTGGAGTACACGGAGACGGTCCCCGAGCTGGGGGTGACCTGAGCACCGGCCAGGGTGAGCGGACAGCTCAGGGTGTTGCTCTGGCCCCTCACGATGAGGTCTGGCGCAAGGAATCGAGCAGTCGTGTGCTGGGTGGTGGAGCCTGAAGCCATGGGCGTTCTCGGTGACGGATTCCTCCCGTTGTACCGAAGCCAAGAACGGCGAAGGCCCCCGAGCTGGGGGCCTGTGATCACACCGTGATCAAGAGTTGCAGACGCGTCTACAGGTTTCGTTCACCGGAGGGCCTGGCACCCCCTGGCGGGTCAGTCGGTGAGCTTGGGGCGACGGGCGGCCCTCTTCGGAGTGGCCCTCTTGCCCTTGGGAGCCCCATGGGCATCGAGCCAAGCCTGGAGAGCTTCGACCTCGTCCTGAAGAAGATCTGCCCTCACCCCCATCTGCTTCGACTTCGCCTGTGCCAGCTTCTGGCGGGCATTTTCGAGCATCCGAGAAACGTGGTGGGGCTCCGGCTGCGAGACATGACCGGCGGCCATAAGGCTCTCCAACCACTCAGCCAGAGCCGTCTCATCAGGATGGACTCGGGAGTCTCCTGCGTATGCCGATGCGAACACGGAGATGTAGGCCGTCTGCACATCACCCCGACCCTGAGGCCGGGTGTCGATGGCCTGGAGGTAGCTCTCTCCGTCAGGGGCCAGATCAAACGGAATGAAGCTCCAGCCGCGCTCTTCGGTGGTTGCCTTGCACCGGGCGAATCGGATGCGCCCGTCCTGACTGACCTCGACCTGATTGACCCCATCCACTATCACCTGCTGCCCGAGTTGCGGGACCACCTTTCCATCGATGACGGTCCACCGAGCAGGGTGAGCGCAGTACATCCACATCGGTGTGGCAGGCACCCAGGGCTCCCCGAACTTGTTTTCCTTCTGCGCAAAGGAGGGGACCGTCGGCGCGTTGGAGCCGGATGAGTTGAGTTGCTTGGCCATGGGTGCGTCCTTCTGAAGCATGGGTGCCCCGTGCTACCGATTCAATGGCAACACAGGGCACTGGGAGGGCAGACCCCCGAGGGGGCCCCAAGAGGACGCCACAGGGCATCCCTCGGAGGCCGCCAGAGGGATCACGCGTCGGAGATGATGCTCACACCAGCAGCGTCGATGGCCTGCGCCACGCCGCAAGCGTGGGAGATCATGTAGGAGGTCGAGAGGGAGAGACCTTCACGAACCCGCTCGAACTGACCCCGACCAAGGCTCAGGATGTTCGGATCACCCTGGTCAGGCATCTCCGCATCGGCGACGGCGACGGCACCACGAACGAAGATGGCACCGGCGCGGTCGGCTCCAGCGTTGGCCGTCGGAACACGACTGGAGGTGAAGAAGTCCACACCCATGTACCGGCCCTTGTAGCTGCCGAGCCCAGCCGAGATCACGCCGCTCATGCCGGGCTCTGCGGCGGGCAACGCACCGAGGCTGAGGGCATCAGCTTCGAGATCGAACCACTGCTGGGGGTGCAGGATGGCGACCATTTCGCCCTCAGCATCAGCGTTCCCGAGAGCACGCTTGGCTTCGACGATGTCGGTCCAGGCGAGATCGACGCCCGAGCTGCCAGCGAAAGCGGTGAAGCCATCAGTCACGTTCGCCAGGAGGTCGACCACCGTCTGGTTGATCGAGATGACAGCCGACTGGGCGAAGGCAGCAGCGTCGAGACGGCCACCGACCATCCAGCGAGCCAGATCATCCAACTGGTAGCGGAGGGCACGCTGAGCGATGGTCACGTCAGTCGAGCCATCGGACAGGGCCGTGGTCGAGACCGCGGAGCCGGGGGTCGTGGCAGCCAGAATGTCGGTGCCGCGGAGACCGAGGTGGGGGACGCGAACGACATTCGAAGTGGGGTTGGGTGCCGAAGCCCGCATGATGGCGGGATGGCTCAGGATGCCATCGCCAGAGGCGGCGAGAAGGTACAGGAACTCAGCAGCCAGGGTCTCCTGGGTGGTGAGATCCCCGATGGATGCGGGAAGGATGGCCGACATGGTGGGCCTCCGATGGGTGCGTAGGGTTGGGGTTTGAAGCCCGCGCTACGCCCGGTGACGGAGGCGACCCGAAGGGCTGTCGGTGGGTGCTACCGACGCAAATTCGGGTCCCGATTCGGCCTGCTCACTTCACTGATGTCCGCACTCCCCGAGCCGTCTGAAGCTCCCGGTAGCGACTCCAGTCGCCAGTCCGGACGGCATGGTCCCGAGCTGCCCGAAGGGCCTCCGGAGACACCGAGGAAGGTGCTCCCGGTGGCTGTGCTCCCCTCCGTGGGGTGGTCGGCTTGACCTTGGGCTCAGGCTGTGGCTCAGGGTCGGACAGCCAGGGGGAGAGCACCTTGGGTGCCTTGCTCGGGTCTTCCTTGATCGTGTCGAGCCATGCCGGGAGGTCGGGTCGGTCCTGCTCGGGGAGACGCGAGTAGGCCCACTCAGCCGCCTCGATGGCCTCCGAGTCGGTGGTCCCGATCTTGCTCGCGATGCCCTGCCACCGCGTGTACTTGCCCTCGGCCGCCTCAGCCTTGCCCTTCCATTCCTCGACGGAGGCCGACAGGGTGTCCACCGTGGCAGTCTTTTCGGAGAGTGCCAGGTTCTCGGCTTCGAGGGCCTGGATTCGTGAGGACAGCTCATTTTTCGAGCTGACCACCTGCTGGAATCGGGTGTAGGGGACCGTCTTCTCAGGGGTGGGGTTCGCGGACGTGACCTCGGGGGTCGGGGTGTCATCGTGCTCAGCCATGGGCGTCCTCCTGGCTGTGTGGGTGGTTGATCAAGCTGCGTACTGACGGTTGATCTGTGCGATTCGCTGGACAGCTTGCTCGGCTTCGTCTCGCGTCAAACCAGGGTGCATCGACTGGTAGGCGGAGACCCGGTCCAGGAGACCCGACTCGATGAGCTTCAGCGTGCGGTCGACCTCCATCTGAAGCTCTCGGGGGTCTCTGGGAAGGCTTTGGTAGCGGATGCGCCATCCATCGACGGGGCCACCGAGAAGCCCGGCAGTGAGGCGCATGAGCTGGATGTCTGCCCGCCTGAATTGCGGTTCGTATGCAGCCTGTGCTTCTCGCTGAGACTCACGACTGACGGCAAGGCTCATCGCACTGCGGACATCTGAGTCTTGCCGAGTCACACCGATCTGTCCGAGAGCCGTGTCCATGATCCGACGTTCGTACCGTTCGATGGCCGAGAGGAGGGCTGCCGGGTCCTGTGGAGCTGACCACTGGCCCACCACAGGCTGTCCGACCTCTGCCTGTGCCCTGAGCATGAGCAAGCTGGCCGGGTCGGTGACCACCTCAGCCTGGGCATTAGTGGCATCCAGGCCGTCGACCTCGACTCCGATCGCATACCGCTGAGCCCACGATGCGTCCGCGAGAACGTGGGCGTACATCGTGTACTGAACCGCAAGGTTCAAGGAGCCTTCGAAGACCCCTCGACCCGAGTAGGCGTCCCATTGATGGCCCGTCTCAGCCGCGTGGTAGCAGACGTAGGGCAGCACTGGCCGACCATCGACCTGCCAGGGGTAGCTCACCCCGACGAAGCGTCCTCCGAGCACATCCTGTGAGATGTCGGCACCCTCTGGAGTCTCGGCTCGGTAGCTGGCGGTGCCGTCGATAGAGGTAACGACACGAGCCCAGGAGCCTTCGTGCTCCATCCACTCGCGGACCTCGACGATGACATCGGGTCGAGCTGGATCGGTGACCACGGAGACCATGTCCGGGTACACTGGGCGGTAGACCGGCTGGCCGTCGACAATGCTGACGTGGAGGAGCATCTCATTGAAGGCCAGGGTGTCTCTCTGGACCCTGCTCATGAGCGACCACAGCCCACTGTCGGCCATGGCGGCCGCAACCATTTCCCCACCGTCAGGGGGGATGACCATAGGGCTCTTCCTGTAGAGCCCCGCAAGCTGGCTGTACACATGCCGAGCCGGGTTGCTGCTCAGGTCTGCCGGTGGCCATGCGTCCCGACGGACGGTGCCGACCGTCTGTGCCAACCGACTGAGAACGTCCTGATGGTGCATGTCGTACACGATGCGCCGACGGAGTCGGGTGTGTTCGACACGCTGAGCCTCTGCCGGGTCTCGTGGCAGAGGAGCTGGGGTGGTCACGGGCATGGGCCATCCGGTGGTAGGCCCCGTGCTACCGACCACCGAGTTCAGTCACTGTGCTCACGGAAACAGCGCACCGACCCGTCGTAGAAGTGCCGAATCCAGCGATTCAGATCCCTTTCTATCTTCTCGTCGTCAGTGTGTATCTTTGCAAATAGGTGCGCGGATGAGCCCTCGAAGGCTGAGGCTTGGTCCGCCCATTTGTTGAGTTTTTTCCCGTTCCACCATGAGTCGGAGGCACCAGGGACATCGTCCTTATAGTGGCAATAGTGACGCAACTCGATTCCCACCTCTCGGTTGACGTACTTGTCCCAAATCTGGACAACTTGGTCCTTCAATGGATGCCCGCAGAGGGATATATCCTCAACGATGATTCGTCGGACGTGCCCCAATGGGATACTTCGAGCGTCAAACGACGCTTCCGCATAAAGGTGTCCGTATGAGAACCCAAGGTTGTCGTCGTCCCCATCTTGTGCGAACAGAGGGGCCCCGTCGGCGTCCAGCTCCAGAGCATTGTCCCGCCAATTGCCTCCAGTCGGAGGAAATACGGAGAGCCTGGTCACGACAAGGTCGGGCAGCACCCCGTAGACCTGCGGAGAGAACTCGATCGTAATTGGACCATAGAAGTTGGGCTTTGCCCCACGTCGTCCCGACGCGTAATGCCCCGAGAAGTCGGACAAGTTGCCGAACACCCTCGATAGAATCCCTTGCGCTTCGTCCGCATCGTCAGACTCAAAGGAGTGGGTCCTTGGGACCAGCGACTTTAGGTTCTGGCGGCAAAGGACCGCCCCCGCCTTCGCATAGGTGAGAAAGTCACGGAGATTTGTGGCATGGAAGAAGGGAGTGGCTCTCTCCACCAACTGTGACGCTGTGTTGCTCATTGGTCCCTCGGGAGACGCAAGAGCAGCTTTCTACCACAGCCTGACTCGGGGGGCCGTGCCCCACCTGCCTGCCTCAGCCCACAGATCCCGGAGCCCGTACATCCAGCCGTCCAGGACATCCTTCAGCTCGTGACGGTCTCCGTAGTCCCACTCCTGGAGGGCCTGGGTGAGCACCGTGCATCGGGGATGGACTCGGACCCGGTCAGAGGCGATCTGACCGTAGGCCCAACGGCATCGCAGATCCTTGGTCCGTCGACCTCGACCACTTGACCCTCCCCCCTCTTTTGCCGACAGGATTCGAGGTCGAAGCCGCCTGGGCTCCACTCGCTGATGTCTCGCAATCCAGCGGCCCAGCTCGACATTGCTGCTTTCCACGAATCGGCTCTTGCTCGGGATGTCACCGTACACGTAGTCCAGCTCATGCCACTTGATCCCGTGGTCCTGGAGGCATCGGAGGATCTTGCGTGCGAAGACCTCCATCGTGGTTGCTCCTGGGACCACGACCTCATCGAGCACATACAGGTAGTCGTAGCTCCTGCCGTCTTCTTCGGAGACGGTCTCGATGCCCGTGAGGACGGCGCACATCCCCAGCTCACGGTCCGCACTGGCGTAGTCGATCCCGAGAGCTAGGCGGAGTGTGCTGTCGGGCAGCTCCCCATTGACGTGCTTGACAGGGTCGAAGCAGTCGAAGAACTGGCCCTCGACCCTCGCCTCCCACTCACCGTCAAGTCGGATGGGGGCATCAATCGGGTTTTCGAGTCTCCGCAGCTCAGCGATGAATTCGGCATCCCATGCCCTGCCTGCCTTTGTCCGTCTGACGAGACCCGTCAGGGGGGAGACCTGGCTCTCAGGCGTCAGGGTGACGTGAATGTCTCGGACACGGGGAGGGTTGCCCTGCTCATCGGGCTCGGTGAGGGCCCGAAGCCAGGGGAGTGGCGGCCCGTTAATCGGAGTAAGGGTAACCCCCACATTGCCCCCCGTGTTGCGGACTCTCGCCCGGCATTCGTCGTAGACCTCCTGGGCCGGCGGTTCATCGAGCAAGATCCACGAATACTCGGAGCCGGCCATCGCACCGGCACCTTGACCGTTGCTGTAAACGTGGATCTCGGAGCCGTTCCTGAATTCGATGACGGGCCTGTGGCCTCGAAAGCCTGTCCGAGATGAGAATTCGGTGCCTTCGACCAGCTCAGTGTTGTTCTCGCCTCCGAGCAGTTCCCAGAGAACCCGCTGGATTTCGACGCTTTGGACCATGCTCATCGTCACGATCGCGAGCCGGACAGGGCCTTCGGGGACTTCCTTGTACGGGTGTTTGCCCCGTGCCCTGTAGACCAGCTCGCCACAGCCAACGGTGGTCTTGCCTTGCCGGTTTCCGGCCCTGTAGAGCACGGGCTCGGGCGCATCGTGGCGAAGAAACTCAAGCTGTCCGGGCAACCACGCCAGATGATCGACCGGGCAAGCGGAAGCCCGGCGGCTGAGTGCCTTCGTTGCTCGTGCGAGTTTCGCTAGTGCGATTGTGGGGGGAGCCCCCACAGCTCAGGGCCCCGAGACGAGACGAAGGTGATTGCCGTTCAGACGGGCTTCGATGGTTTCGCGGAGCTGGACGACCAGGGTGTCAGGCAAGCTGACGATGGCAGCCTGAACGATGGCCAGGATGTCGTCCGGGCTCATGTCCTCCATCCCGTCGGAGGCTCCCTGCTGAGCTGCTTCTCGTGCCGCGATGAGCTTGGTCTCTTCCTTCGCCAGAGCAGACGCAGCCACGTAGGAGCCGGCCTCGGTCGCGAGTCGTCGGAGCCGCGCAAGCCTCTCAAGAGGGTCATCGAGGGCCTCGGCTGCTCTCTCTTCTTGGTGCCGCACAAGTTCGCGTCGGAGGTTGGAAACACTGCGACGGGCATTGACAGCAGCCGAGAATGACCCCCGTGACTCGGCTTCCCGAGCCAGCCGCATCATGCTCTTGATCTCCCCCATGAGCTGCTTCTCGCGGGTGGTGAGCTTGCTCATTCAGCCCCCTCTTCGAGAACGTCCATGAGAACGGCGTTTTCTTTTTCCTCGCGCGCGAGAGAATCGGCGGGGAGAGAGGGCCGGGGGTCTTCGACCTTTCCACACTCGTCGAGAGTGTCCTGGTCATCGACCTTCTCGAAGATTGGTCGGAGGGATGTCGTCGAGTATCCCGTCAGGAAGGGTATTCTCGTGGTCATGGGCGTCCTCCTTGACCAGTTGCCCGGAGTGCTACCGACCCATGGCCTCCAGCCTGGCCTCCAGCCGGTCCTCGACCATCTGAGTCACCGACTCCCGCACGGTCACGAGGTCCCCCGGAGTCCAGGCCCAACAGACCGCGGGAGCATGTGGTCGGGTCGTAGTTGCCCCCGGCTGTCCACCGACTCCCCCCCACCGTTGGGTCACCGTGGGCTGTGGCTTGTTGCCGAGGGGACGGATGATCATTGCCTGATGGAGTCGGTCCAGGACCACCGTGGCCATCGAGGAGCCATCAGGGTGTCCGTCCTGGCTGAGCCATCGGGCGAGATCGGCCCCGTGCATCTGGCCCCGTTGGAGCAGGTGGGTGAGCCAAGCCCTCACGGCTGGCGTGTCGAGGATGGTTGTCGGTGGTGGCCTGTCCGTCATGGACAGCCCTACCGGCCATCGGCTACCCAATGTCCCACGGACGGAGGACAGGATGGGGAAGGGAAAGGCTGGATACCCTCGGTGCCCGAACTGCCGGAGGGTGTATCGGACGGACTACTGCCACTACTGCAAGGACACGATGTCTCAGGAGGAGTGGGACGAGAACACGAAGATGCACCAGGACGGCTACCTTGCCTTGTCGGTGTTCGGCTTGGTAGCGGTGCTCATCTGGAGCATCTGGAAGTACGTTCAGGCTGTGTGACATGTAGACGCGTCTACAGGATCTCAAGCTGCGTGGATCTCATCCAGCCAGTCCCAGCTCGTGTCCCGTGCTTCTTCGATGACTTCGATCTCGGGGCCATCAGCCTCGAACGGGTCGAAGTCCTCGACCACCTGCGTGAGCTGGGTGAGCAGGTCACCCCTGTGCTCCGGTGGAGCCCGGAGTACGGCCGTGAGGACAGGTGTGAGCTGGTCCGCGATGAGCTGTGAGGTCTCGTGGTCTTGGCAGGTCGACGGACTGTAGGGCTTGACGTGTACCTGGTTGTTGCCGTCGAGTCGGATGCGGCTCAGGCCGACGATGGTCTCCCTGGCCTTCGCGGCATCGACTTCGAGCCTGCCATTGAGGCTGTAGATGGTGAGCTTGCTCACGGGGCATTCGTGAGACCGGACATCCCATCCCTCATTCCGGAGGTCTCCGACCCTGGTTTTCGCGGTGGGACCGAGGTGATCGATGAGGGCATCCGACCTCATGGGACGGTCGCGGAGCAGATCCAGGAGTCGTTCGAGCTGTGCCCGTCGATCTCGACGGACGTTGCCGGACCGGTCGGTGGGGAAGCGGAAGTCCGAGTAGTGCTGGCTCATCGTGCCACCTCCGACAGTGCCCGGTGGATCTGGAGGTTTGCCGCAGAGGTGGCGTGTGCAGCCCGTTGCAGAGCCCGTGCTTGCCCTTCTTCGTCGTCGAGCAGCTCTGCCGTGGCCTGATGGTCGAGCAGGCGGAGAGCTGCCTTGAGAGCCTGTGTGGCCCCCTGGAGAGCCCGTCGAGTGGCCTCGGTTCGAGTTGCCGGTCCGCCGGGTCGCTGAGATGGGGGTCGGTAGGTGTGCGCCATGGTGCCGTCCTGTGTACGAGAGCACCGCGGCTGTGCAGTGTCTCACTACTTGGGGGGCGGCAGAGGACGAATATTGGGGACTTGGCTCATTTCGTTGCGAGAGTCACCCGTCTGTCACCCAGGCATAGGTGGCGCGCCGGCGAACCCTGGCAACGCCGGCGTAGGTCACCGGGAAATCCGCCGCGATGGACCGGAGGGCCTCGCCCTGGGCCGCACGGGCTCGAATCTCCCGGACCTGGGAGGGCGTGAGCTTGCCGGCACTGCCGGCGGCCCCAGCCTGTGGCAGGGATGGGTCCCTGGGTCGATGTGGTGGGGGCATGTGGACGGGCACCGGTCGAGGCTCGGGGAGCGTGGCCGTCTGGCGGAGGGTGGACTTCAGGACTCGGGTTGCCGTCGCACCCGGTGAGTAGTGCCGGAGGTAGGCGATGGTCCGACGGACCCTGTAGCTCACGGCGGACTGGCAGATCCCGAGCTGGGTTGCCGTCACGGACTGGCTCCGGCACGCCAGGTACGTCTCGATGGTCTCCAACCAGCACGGGTTGTACTTGGGCACGACCGTCCGAACGTGCTCAACCACCTGCTCCGGGGTGAGGTGGGGGATCTTGCCCCGTGCTCGGTCTCGCATCCTCGCAGTGCCCACCTTCAGCCGGGTCGACACCGTGGGCTGTGCGACCCCTTGCCGTCGCGCGATCTGGACTTGGGTGAGGCCCTGCCACCGGAGCCTGAAAGTAGCACGCCAGTCGGGCGGCAGGACGGACAGGTAGGGCTCCAGACGGGCCCGTGCTGCTTCCCTCTTCGCCCTGGACACTGGCAGGTGGGGCAGGGACTCGGTGGCATAGACGAGGGCCTGGGCCTCCTTCCGTGGCCTCCACCCAGCCAGGGGTCTTGGCTCCGCCGGCATTCCCTCGGAGGTGAGCAGGGCTTCCCAGTAGGCGGGGTCGGTGGTGGAGGTGGAGGGCTGCACACACCGTCGTACCGGTCGCAGTGATCACGGCGTGGTCACACCGTGGGCAACACGAGAAACCCCCTCCAGCTCGGGTGAGCCAGAGGGGGCAGACACAGAACAAGGAGCTGAGCCCCGGAGGGCTCGCGAGTGTTCTACCGAGGCTCAGATCCCCAGGTCGGTGAGGTCGAGAACGGGCGAGTCGGACTGCACCGCCAGCGACACGGAGTAGTGGTAGCCATCAGACTTGCGGACCTTGCCGTGACCGGCAGCCTTCATCTCCTGCCCGTACCGCCTCTGGCTCACGGGACGGTGGCCGTTCTCCTCAGCCCATGAGCGATACGCCTTGTACAGGTCTGATGAGCGGGTCGAACCCCCGGACTCCAGCCCATGCCGGATGAAGCCGAGGGTCGGGTTGCTGTCCTCCCGCCACTCTTCCGCTTCATCGAGCGAGACCTTCGGGATGGGGAGCTTCCACTCCAGCGCGGCGATCTCCTTGAGCCCTTCGATCGCCCACCTGAGGATGGCCGGCTTCAGCCGGGCGATCTTCTCGCCCATGTTGTGGTTCACCTTCTCCAGCTTCCCCCGGACCGGGAGGACCACGAACCGGCGGAACAGCGCGTTCGTGCGCTCACCCATGGGGAGCAGGTTGGCCGCGACGAGATGCCCCGCGATGATGCGGGAGGGCACGGGGTCCCTGTGCTTGCGCTCGACCTGGATGAGGTCGGCCGTCAGGATGGCCTTCAGCTTCGAGACCGGGATTTCACTGTCCGTCTCGGTCGCCACGTTGATGAGCTTGTGCTGGAGCGTTGCCGCCTGGAATCGCTTGGCCACGTCATCCAGAGCCAGAGCCGACTTCGACATCGACGGAAATATGCTGGACACGGCCTCGATGAGTGTGCTCTTGCCCGTCCCACCTCCACCCAGGAGGATGACGTGCTTCTGGCACTTCAAGGCCGCCTGACCACCGAGGCTTGCCCCGACGAAGAGCTGGAGGGTGTGACGGCACTCGGCATCGGGGAGCCACTGGCTCAGCAGGTCGCTCCACTCCTGGTCGAGGTCAGTGTGCCGCTCGTCAGGCATCATGCCGATGGTCATCTCCGAGGGCACCATCCACCGGCTCTCCGGCCTGAGGGAGATGGAGCCGTCCGGCCGGAGAATGCGCCCGTTGACCAGGTGGATGCCTTGGACCCCGGCCTGGAAGCGTGTGGGTGTGTCGAAGTCCACCCGTCCGTTGCGGACCATGCTGTTGATGGTGCGCTGTTCCTCAGCGCGGCATTCTTCCCGGACGACGGCCAGGATGCCCATCATCTTGCTGTTGCTGAGCTTGAGTGCGCCGATGCGGGGGGTGCCATCGCGTTCCCGGCCAGTGACCACGGGAGCACCTGCGAAGGTCCTGATGTGAGCCAGAACCTCGGTGTCCGTGTACTTCTTCCAGGTGCCGAAGGTCGGGCTGATGGTCTTCCGGGTGTTCTGCCCCCCTTCGTCGTAGACCCGGATGTACTCGCCGTCCCAGCCCAGGGGGCCGAAGGTGCGGAGGAGCCGGGTCACCCGAGCCGCGATCTCCACGTCATCTCCTCGACGGAGGGCATTGTGTGCCCGATCCTGCGCTTCATCGGGACGGTAGGTCCACACAGCGTACTCACGCCCGTCAGCGGTGGTCCGGGTGACTTCGTGGTCGTGTGATGAGTCCCAGCAGATGCAGGTGAGCTGGCTCCGGTCCTCATTGACGGTGACCGTCAGCCCCTCCCCCTTGCGGTTGAGCCTGTTGGGCCTGAAGGGGCACCCGCTCCTCACCTTTTCCCACTGGCCGGGGGTGAGACCGTGCAGGAGGTTGTGGACGGTGTCCGAGAAACCGTGGCCCTCGTGACCGATGACGGTCATGGCCCCGAGCTGCTCGATGAGCGGGGCCTCACCCTCGATGTGCTCGATTCCTTCGAGGATGGAATCGAGGGCATCCGACTTGTTGTCATTGATGACGACAAGCGAATCCTCGCAAATCGTGGTAGACATGTATTACTCGCTTCCCCCTACACCCGACCGGTCGCCAAACCTGGGTGTGGGGGTTTCCGCTTTCAGCTCTTGGGGAGATCCAAGTGGGTGCGGAGGAGCTGATTGACCAAGGCCGACCGAGACATCCGGGCTCGCCACGCCGCTTCGGCCACGGCCTCGATCACCTCGGGGTCGAGGGAGTAGGCCGTGGTCTTCTTCGGGTTGGTCTTCCGGGTCTTCGTCGTTTCCATGTCCCGCTCCTGCCTCCACTCGGAAGGTTCATTCGTTCAGGAGCCAGCTTCTTGGACAGGGACGATGACGGGGCTTTGATGCAAAGCGGGTCGGGTCGGGTCTCACCACTGACAAGTGGAGTGTATCATATAAACTTTCCAGGTGTCAAGCGAAAACATCGTCCTACACAGCATTCTCGTAAATGACCCCACGGACCGTCATGTACCATGTGTACCTTCGACCTCAAAGATACATGCTCGAAAACCCCCATCAGCACAGGGCCATGCACCTTGTGTACCTTGTGTACCTTCTATTTCTTCTATTAGATCGGACCGAGCAATCGGGCATCACGGGTCTCAGGAATCTCTATAGAGAAAAGTTGTGGAGAAGGTACATGGTACACTGATTCCGCGAAAACCCTGTCCAGGAGATGGTTGTCGGCAAATCTGGAACGTACATGAAGGTGCATCAAGGTACACAGAGGCACCCGGATTCCCTGAGAATGGCGTCGGGGAGGGCAATCAGCAACGGTACACGAAGGTGCATCCGTTCCTCTTGGGCCTCCAAGGCCCAACCTGCTCACCGAGCCCAGGGGTAGCCTCCACTGTCCCCTCGACCGTTCATGCCTGCTTCGGCGCAATCGGTCTCAGAAGGGGATGTCGTCTCGGTCGAACGGCGTATCCCGGCCACCGGCACGGGCTGGTGGAGTGGCCTTCTGTTCGAACCTGTGGGAGTGTTGGAGAATCCAATTCACCCCTTTGGAAGTCAAGCGAATGGCCGTGGTGAAGTCGCCCTCGTAGTCCTCATACTTGAAGGTCTCAGCCAATTCATCTGCTTCCAACTCCATCATGGCAATCTTCGCCCACACGCTTGTCACGCCCGCAGTCTCCATCTGTTGCTTGTAGGTGTAGGTGGTGATCGATGACGTTGGGGTGTCTGCCTCACCCATGATGACCGCGAGTGCGGTGATGGCCGACGTGCTGAGCCCGTCGGAAAGCGCGAGTGGAGCCTGAGTGGCAACCATCTGGAGTCTCTGCGCCGATTTCAGTTTCGCTGCGGTGTGCTCCTCGACCTCCTTCTTGACTCGGTCAAAGTCCCCACTGGTGGCGGTGTCGTAGTAGATGACGTGTCTGTGGGCGATGTCGAATGGGAGCTTTCCACTCCTCTCCTGGCTGTGGCACACCATCACGAGGGGCTTTCCGAGAGCATGAGCGAAACCCAGCTCATACCAGACGTTCGCGTTGTCCTGGGACAGCTCGGCGAACACGATGTCAGCGTCCCGAATCATCTCCTCAATCTTCTCGGTGATGACATCGTTGCCCTTCTTCTCGGCAACCGTCGACGGTTCAACACCCGCCGCAACCAGAGCGGGCTTGAAGGTCTCTTCGTAGCGTCGAAGGTACGGACCGGAAAACGGCGTGATGACGAAGGCTGTGGGCACGGGGGCTCCGAATGCGAGGGGGTTGCCTGCCAATTACTCCGAGATCTTTGGGGGTGACGGACAAATGCTGTCCGCCACCCATGTGTGCGCCGGAATAGCGCTCGTGCAGTCCCCTACACGGAGGTATTCATGGTCGACGGAAACGAGAGCGAACTGACAGGCCGCCTTGGGGCGATGATGGAGCACGCCCCATCCATCGGCGATGTCTCGAAGGCAATCGGAGTCGGGACGGCCGCGATCAAGTTCTGGGGAGCGGCCAAGCCCTTCGCAAAGAAGGCTCGGCAGGTGGTGAGCAACCAGATGGCGACGGTCAGGGTTTGTCACACGAGCGTGGCGTGGCCCATTTTCGCCCCTCGGTTGCTAGGGCCAACTGGCATGAGTGGAAGCCACAACCAAGCGATGGTTTGGGGGGCCGTGGCCAGCTCCGGGGTCTCGCTTCTCAATCTCACCGCGGAGACCTTGGACATCGACGAAATCGTGGGGGAGTCCATTTCTCACGAGAGATCGGTGGTCGTGGTTTACGGTCCAATGAAAGTCGCGAAGCAGCCCCCGTCGACCCACATACCTCACGGGCGGCTATCCACCGTCTACTATCGGGCGAGCAAGGGAGCGTCCGGGAACGTCCCAGGAGGAGACTTGTCGCAATCCGGATACCCGCTCGTGCTCGGTCCGCGTGAGGAGCGGCGGGTCCACATCGCATGGAGCATCGACCTCAAAGACCACAAGTTCGACCGACCAATGGAGATTCGGCTGAAGTTCCGTCGAAGAGGGGGAATCATTCTCGACAGGATGGCCGGTGTGCTCGTGTACCCACCGCTACAGTTCGAGAACCACGTCATTCGATACGACCCGGTGACGGGCTACCCGGACTGGCAGGTCGACTCGAAGCAATAGCCCGGATTGCTCCTCGCACTCACCGACCCCATGAGTAGCCTCCACTGTCCCCCGAGTGGAGCTGCTCGGGGTGCCCGCCTACGTGTGACGGGGGCTGGGGAGGATGGTGAGCTGTCACCAGAGTATGTGGGGGTGCGTATCAGGAGTCACCGACATGCTCTGGGAAATCATTCGAGAAGACCTCAGCGGGTGGCGAGGCTACGTTGTTGCCGGCTTCGTCATCTTCGGAGTGTGGCTTGTCCTCGGACTCGCCATTCCCGGCATGATCAACGCGGTGTTCGGACTGGAAAATGTGGGTGCGGCTGGAGACCTGTTCGGTGCTCTCAACTCTCTGGTATCGGCCATCGCGATGGGTGGTGTGCTGTATACGCTCCACCTTCAGCGGAAGGAAATGAAGGAGTCTGAACGTCGTCACACCGAGCAGATGGCCCAGGTGCGCCAAGAGCTGTCCGTGGCAAATCGCGCCGTGTCGTTGACTGATGCACCATTCGTCCTTGCGGAGATCAAGTCTGTTCACTTGCCACCCTTGAACAGCCGACATCTTCGCCCGGACCACGAACGCCGATACGCGTTGTCCTCGCCTATCGACTACAAGGTGGAGGTGACAAACCTCCGTCCCCACATGGCTCGAAACATACAAGTGAGCTTCAACTTCATCTCTCATGACGGAGTGGAGATTCCGGGCGGTCAGCTCAGGAGCCTTGTCGTTCCGTTTCTCAAAGGGTCAGGCACCAGGATGCTCCCTCAGGAAGGCCAAGGGGAATTCAATCTGGAAGTCTTTGCTGATGTTGAAATGGACCAGAACAACATGGTCAAGCAAGGTCCCAGGGTGATTGTTCGAGCAACCTTCCATAGCTTTCTTGGTACTCCGTTTGAGACGGAGTCCACCTACTGCCTTGCAGCCCAACGAAAAGTGAGGACTTGTTTGCAGCCGCTCGCCTACTATATCGGACGGCTTCAACGTGACGACCAAGGGAGACCCATCCAGAATCAGAGTGCTTTGTCTGCGTGCTCCGGCAAACTGGGGGGCCAAGGGCACGCAATCACCTTTGAGCTGGTCCCCCACCTGACGACCTTCACTGAAGGAAGGGTGTAGGAAACATCAGCTCAACCGCGTCCCAAGCTCCATCAGCTCAGCGACGCCCAGCACCGTCGGCAGGCTCACCGTCGTCTCCTTCGTCTTCGTCTTCCGCAACTTCGGACGAAGGCGCTTTCTGCCTGCCCTCCGTTTGCGGCCCCGACCAGCCCCCTGGACCGGTGCCAGGTCTCGGGCCAGGAGCAGGGCTTCGACACTGTCGGAGAGCCCCTGAAGGGCAGCCACGGCAGCCGGGGTGCCGGCCTCGACGGCGCGCGCCACTGAGCCCAACCAGACCTCTGCTCCCTCGGCCTGGGCCTCGACGGAGGCATCCGAGGAGGTGGCCACGTCCTCTTCACCGCCACAGATCCAGCCGCGTCGTTCTGCGCGCTTGCGGGAGTCGATCTTGTTCCGCAATAGGCTCAGGGAGCTGAGATAGGCATACTGGGACAGCGACGACTTGCGGCTGTCAAAGGGGGACCGGCCTTCGTTGCTCCTGAGCAATCGGACCCACAGATCACCGAGGAGGTCCTCCGGGTCGATTCCGCCTGCCTGTGCTTGCGGTGCGATCCTCGCCCAAAAAATCCGCGTGATGAGCCCGTAGGTGGCTTCATCCGCCAGATCGATGCCGATGGTGTGCTTCTCGTCACTCATGCGCGTCCCCTTGTTCGTGTGCGCCTGACACGAACAAGGTACTGGCGGACGAACGAAAAGCGAGAGGGGACGGGGAATCTGAGTCCTGATGCGGGCTCAAGGCTGTCGATGAATGGGGCTCTCCGGTAAACGATGGGGCATCTGCTGGCATTCCTTGTACGCCGCGAAGGAGGCCGGACGAGACTTGGCCCATTCGCTTGTTGACAGCTTCGGCCTGGGGCGCGAAATTGCTTTCGCGGTCCTCCTCACTGCAAAGGAGAGGACCGTGAAGCTCGAACTAACGCCGGTCGCCCTCGTCATCATCGCGTGCCTCGTGGTCATCATGGTCAAGGGCATCCCCCCCGAGACCGTCGCGTTCGCGGTCATCGGCGTGTTCATGTGGTCCCAGGCCCGCCCACTGATTCCGCCTCGTTGACGCGGTCGAGCCGGGCTGAACCTCCAACCAGCTACTCATCTTGATGGACCTCAGCCTTGGGACCTTGACCGCAACGGCGACAGGCGATGTAGGTGGTGCCGTGGAGGTCCCCCACCAGCTTCCTGACGGGCAGGATACGATGACGGGGGAATGGCCTGTCCTTCCCACACCGGAAACAGAGTTGAACCGGTGGCCCGAACTGTTGGAGTAGTTGCCAGCGATGCGCACATTCATTCATGTTGAAGCTTCCTTCATGAATACATCTCATGTATGAGCATGTACCCATGAAGTCAATAGATACATGAGGCGGATTGCACTTCAGGAAGTAGGGGTGAACCGGTCCCTCTACTGGTACGAGGGGCATGTCAGCCAAGAACCTCCCCGCCCGTCCCCTGTCTGCCGCCACCGTCATGTCGCCCGCCGCCGCTGTACGGGAGCTGGGTATCCGAGAGTCCGACGGTAGGGCTTGGCTCCGAGAGCACGGAGTCATCCGCGATGTCGCGGGCAGAGAGAAAGTCATCTGGGGGGACGTGCTCGATGCCATCCGCGACGGTGGACCGCCGAGTGAGGCCCCTTCCCGAGCCGTCCGGGCTGTCAGAAGGCTTCCCCGGACGACACGATTCTGAGGTGGTCGCCGCTTGCACGCTGAGCTTCGAGGTGAGCGGACAGGATCTCGATGGCCTGTGCCACCGACAAGCCATGCTCACCGAGGAAGCCGTAGATGTCCTCATGACTGGAGACTTGGACAGCGGCAGCTCTTCGAGCCCGGTCGTCAATGCGGGCATAGTGTTCCAGGGCAACGCTGCCAGAATGCCCGGACTGATCGACATACACGGAAATCGGGACACCGGACTCAATCAAGTCGAGGCACCACCTTCGCCGAAGGCCGTGCGCCGTGAATTGTCTTTCTTCTGGGACGCCCTGGGATTCGAGAGAGCGGACGATGTGTGCCGAACCCCGTGCCCCGTAGGTCTTCCCGAACATCCGGTCATGCGGCCCCTGGTTCGGGCGACGGAAGCTCAGGATCTCTTCTGCAACGTCAGGACTGAGAGCCACCCGTCGACGTCCAGTCTTGCCTTCGAGTGCCAGATAGAACCCGTCCCGCGCTTCTTCGAGGTCACTCCACCGGAGCTTGCCGATTTCCCCCGACCGACCGCCTGTCTTCCAGGCGATGAAGACGAAGTGGGCAACGGCTCCAGAGCGTTTTCTGAGCTTGCTGTAGAAGGTGGACACCTCTTCCGTGCTCGGTGTGTAGTCGCGATACCGCGAGATGTCCCGCTCTTGACCTCGCTTCGCCTTGACACGAAAAGTACGGGGGTCGAGAACCCTGTCCGGTAGCTGAACCCCAGTCTTCTTGGCGTGATTGAGGGCGATCTGACAGACTGTGAGTGCTTGGTTGATCGTCCGGGCTCCGTAACCCCGACCCTTTGCTTTGGGACCAAACTTCCCGTCCCGTTCTGCATCTCGGGAAGCACGATAGGTCGGCTCCACCATCCGATCTCTGACTTGCTCGAAGTGCCCTTGTCTCAGGTCAGACAACCGCACATCGCCGATGAGGTTGCGGAGGTGGATAGCTTGCAAGCGGTACATGTCCATCGTACCGCATGCCAAAGCTGCGTCCCCAGTCCGAGCTTCCAGGCTGGCGTACCAGACACGCAGCAAGTCGGTCATCGTCCTCACATCACCATCGTCGGTGGCCATGGCCGTAGGGTCATGGGCCTCGAAGGCACCCAGCATGGCATCGGGGACGGCCGCCTCTGCCAGTCTCCCCAGGGGGAGGAACTCACGCTTGCCGGTGGTCGACGACTTGACTGCCAGACGCCAGCTCCACACCGGGTGCCGCTTGCCGGGTGGTCGGTAGGGGTACGCGGTGGCCAGGGTGCGCGACCCAAGTGTCAGTGGAATCGGGGCTGGCTTCTTGGGCATCGGGAGGGCTCCGAAAGTGAACACAGAAGTGGGCTCAGATGGGCTGATCCTGGAGTAATCGGTGTGTTCACTTTTGGCGAGAAGCTGCATGGCTACAGGTAGTGCCAAAGTACAACGTGTATTGAGCAGACCCCGTCCACAGCCGGCTCCGCCACTCAACCCGACCTCACCGCACCAGCTCCAACAACTCCGGCGTGGTCGCCAGCAGCCGGCGTCCCAGATCCGGGTCGGGCGCCGCAGCCAGAGCCGCCCGGGCGTGCTCCAGGGCCCTGTCGACGTCGTCTTCAGCCAGAGCCACGCGAGCGGCGAGGTGATGGGCGCGGCGAAGCTGGCTCCACTGGGCCGGTGCCGCTGACCGGGCGATGGCCTCGGCGAGGCGGGTGTGGACCCCGTCGAGGTCCCCACGCCGAAACGCCTGGTCTGCCTGGGCGACTGCGATTCGGGCGGCCGTGTCGGCATCAAGGGCCGGGTCGTCGAGGTCGAGCTCCCGCACCGCGTCGTCGAGCTCGGGATGGTCCGGGTGGCTGGCGGCAACCGAGGCCCAGAGCCGGGCGACGTCCGCATGGGTTGCACGCTCGGGCACCAGCCGCGCGGCGGCCACCGGATGCAGGCCTCCCTCGGGATCTACTTCCTCCCCGCTCGGGACCAGGCCCCACACCGAAAGGCCATCGAGCGTCCACCCCACCCGGTGCCCCGGTGCGCCCTGGGCGACAATGCGCAGAGTGACCTTGTCGCCGCGGTTCAGGGTGAGCGAACGGTCGGTACCGTGCACCACGCGGTCCGCGCCGCGCGCCACGCCGGTGCCGAATGCGGAGAGCTGGAGGTGGATCGGGTCGACCTGAAAGAGGGTGGCGGCCGCCCAGTCCCGGGACCCGTCGAAGGTGTGGGCCTGACGCCGGTTCAGGCCACCGCTTCCGATGACGCGGGTGCCCGCCCACGCGAAGACCTCCCCCCTCTCGTCGACGAGCTGCACCATCAGACCGGCCGCCCACTCGCCCCAGGTCTGCGTGGTGGAGATGTCCACCAACACGTCCTTTCCGACGACCTCCAGCGGCCACTCCAGCACGGTGCCCGCACCGGCTACACCGTCGATGACGAGCGTGCCGGCGTGGAGGTCCTGGTGAACGGCGTCCGGGTGGGTCCACACGGAGGGCGGCAGGGTGTGGCTGAAGTCCAGCGTGGTCGCCGGTGTGGCCCCGGGCAGCCGCGGGTCGTCGAGGCCCAGCTGACGGGCCCGGTCGAAGTCCAGATCTCGGGCGGCCAGCTCCCCCGCTCGCGCAAGGTCCCCGGCGGTTTCTGCGGCCAGGGATGCGGCCGTGAGGTCTCCGGCGTCTTCCCACCAGTCGGCGGCCGCGGCGAAGTCTCCGAGAGACTCGGCGTCGAGGGCGGCTTCCTCGTACTGGCCCAATCTGGCGAGCAGCGGGGCTGCGCTGGAAGGGGCCGCCGTGCCGACCGGGGCCGGGGTCTCCTCCCCCAATCCGAACACGGCCCACGGCGAGTCGAAGCCCCGACACAGTCCGAACAGCTCCAGCTCCGGGTCGTCGTCGAGCTGGGCCGCCCCGCCGATGACGATGCCTTCCAGGTAGTGGGACTCCCGGAGCCTCCCCGCAGCATCCTGCTCGAACACGAAGGTGGCCTTGCCGAAGTACTGGCCGCCCGTCAGGCTCCGCGAGCTGATCTCGACCAACAGCTCCTCGGTCCCATTGCCGTCGATGTCGGCGGGCAGGCCGATGCGCGCCTCCTCCACGAAGGGCGGCAGCACCACCTCCTGATCCAGCTCAAGGAGCCCATCGCGCACCGCGTGGACCAACACCCGGGCGGGTCCGTCGCCACCGATGCCGTGGTCGAACAGCGCCGGGCTGCGATGGGCGCTGTGGGCGGTGGTGACCAGGCGCGGTCCGACGGCTGTCTGCAGGATGCCCGACCAATACACCGCGCCCATGCGGTGCACCGAGTGTCCAGTGGCGTCGCCCCTCGCGTCGAGCTCCACCAATACAACGCCGTAGCCGTGCGGCTGTCCTACCGTGACGATGAGCTCGTCCAGGCCGTCCCCGTCGACATCGCCGGCCACGAGGGTCTGCCCGTAGCTCTGCAGCAGCTCCACCTCGGGAACCACAGGCTGGTCCTCCCCCGGAAGAGCCTCCATCAGGATGCTCCGCTGGTCGTTGACCACGTAGAAGAGGCGGTCCCCACCAGTGGTGAAGGCGACGTCTGCGGGCACGCGGTCGAGCGTCAGCCCCGGGTCGACGTCTTCGGGCGCGATGCCCCACAGCTTGTCGCCATCGACCCACATGCCGGCGCGTCCGGCCCACTGGCTGCCCTCGACCGCTTGTCTTGTGTGGGTGAGGGGGGTGGTGGACGGGGGGGCCAGCGGGACGGACAAGGTGTGCCCGGTGCCATCGAAGGGAGCGTGCGCAGCCGTCTGGAAGGACTTGAGGACGGGGGACGCACCGGTCGGGTCGCGGACCATGGACAGCCAGCGGGTGCGCTCGGCGTCGGGGGGGACGTGGGCGTCGAGGGCCGACAGACGGTCCCAGTCGCCGGTGGTGAGGTAGCTGTCGCTCAACAAGGACAGGGCGTGGGTGCGCTGGGCATCTGTGCGAGCCAGGCGGACCGCCCGGGCAGCCAACGGACCGCGGTCCCGGGCATCGGTGCGCTCGGCCCGCCAGGTCCACGCGTCGGCGAGCACCGGACGGCCGTGCAGCTCGGGGTCCTCGACGAAGCGGTCGAAGGCGTCGGCGTCGAGTCCACCGGCCCAGCTCAGGCGCAAGCGGTCCCAACGATGGGCGGCGGCGGCGTTGGCCCTCTGCTCGGCCAGACGGTCCAGCCCCATCGGCACCGCGATGGTCATCATGCCCACGACCGCGACGCCCACGATGGCCAGGGGCACCCTCTGTCGCCAGGCGAAGCGCGTGGCCCGCGCCAGCAACACCTCCGGCCGCCGCCGAACGCTGTGCCCCTCGAGCCAACGTGTGAGGTCGGCCGCCAGCGCCTTGCAGCTGCGAGTGCGAAGGTCGGGGTCGGGGTCGATGGCGCGGTGGGCGATCCACTTGAGGTCGAGGGGCACGCCATCGGAGCGGCTGGACAGCGACATCGACCAGGCACCCACCCGCCAGTTCTCCAGCAGCTCGTCGAGAACGAGGCCCAGCGCATAAACGTCGACGAGGGGCCAGCGTTCCACCACGCCGGCCTTCTGCTCGGGCGCCATGTAGCGGGGCGTGCCGGGGTTGGCGCCGGTGCGGGTGAGAGAAGCGGTCGCCTCTTCGAGCACCACGAGTCCGAAGTCGGCGAGCCGGGGTGCACCCTGCCTTGTGAGCAAGATGTTGCCCGGCTTCACGTCGCGGTGGACGATGCCGCGGTCGTGCAGTCGGTGCAGGGCCAGGGCCACGGTGCGCACCAACACCGCAATCTCGCGGAACTCCAGGGGCTCGGAGGCGGCGATGCGGTCCATCAGGCTGCGCCCGTCGAGCCGCTCCATGGCCACCCACTGCTCGCCCGACACCGCGGTGCCCGAGTCGAGAATACGCACCACGTCATCATCTTGGATGGAACGCTGAACACTCAGTTCCCGCTCGAAGCGCCGCCGCTGGGTGTCGCTGAGCTGGCCCACAGAGGTGAGGACCTTCACTGCGGCCGGCTCTCCGGTGGTGACGTGGGTGGCGGAATAGACCACACCGGCACCGCCGCGCCCCAGCAGGTCTCCGATTGCCCACGGACCGAGCTGGTGGGCCGCCTCCTCGGAGCCATCGTCAGTGGCGTCGTCGAGGTCCCAGGCCGGCTCGGGCGGACGCATCACGACAGCCCCAGCTCGCTCATGCGGCGCCGCAGGCCGGCTTCCGACACCCGAAGTGCCCGAGCGGCCGCCACGAGGTTGCCTTCGGTCTCGATGGCACTCCGGATCTCCGCCGCCTCGAGGTCGCCCGGTCGCTTGAGACCCAGCGCCGCCATGCGCCGCTTGAGGGTGTTGCGTCCGATGCCGAGCGCCTCGGCGGCCTGGCGGATCTTCCAGTCGTGGGCGGCCAGAGCGTCGGCGATGCGGTCGGCCTCGGTGCGGGCCCGGTGGACGGCAGGTGGCGCGGTCCTGGGCGTCGCCGCGACCTGGGCATCCGCCACCAAGGCGGGCAGTCGCGCGGTGGGGTCGGTGCCGTGGTCGGCGGCAACCCGCTGGGCCAGGGCGCGCAGTTCTCGGCTGTTTCCCGGCCAGGTGTGGGCGAGGAGCCGCTCGGCATCCGAGCGCCGCAGCCAGGCGTCGGGCAGCTCCACGCCAAACATCTCTCGGGCGGTGGCGCGGGCGAAGTGGACGAACTGAGCAGTCACATCGGCCGGACGCACACGCAGGGGCTGCAGCACGATGCGGGCATGGCCCAGTCGATGCATCAAGGGCGACCGGAAGCGACCTTCGGCGATGGCCAGCTCGAGGTCTTCGTCGGTGGCGGCAATGACCCGGACGTCCACCTTTCGGGGCCGAGCGCCCACCGGCTGGACCTCGCTGGACTCGAGGGCCCGCAACAGCTGGGCTTGCAGGTCGAGGGCCGCGGTGCCGATCTCGTCGAGCAGCAGCGTGCCCCCCTCGGCGTCTCCGAAGTAGCCCCCCGACGCGCGGTCGGCGCCGGTGAAGGACCCGCGGGCGTGTCCAAAGAGCTGGCTGGTGGCGGTGGACGCTGGCAGGGCGGCCACGTTGATGGTGACGTAGCCCCCCCGACGGCCACTGGCGGCGTGAAGGGCCGCCGCGACGAGCTCCTTGCCGGTGCCGGTCGCGCCGCGGATGAGCACCGGGAAGGGACGTTGAGCGTGCCGGGCAACCTCTGCCCGCACCCGTGCCAGCGCCGGGCTGCTGCCGACCATGCCGTAGAGGTGAGGGAACTCCGGCAGTCGACCCGCGCGCACCAACACCAGCGGCCCCCCCTTGCCGAGTCCGACCACCAGACCGCGCGCCAGTGCGTCGGGGTCCACCTCGTGCAGTCCCACCACCTCGCGTCCGTCCACCGAGAACTTGAGGGTACCCTTGGTGGCCACCAGCCTGACCCGACCGGCCCCGGTGTCCACCAGCAGCGGACGGCGGGACACCCCCCGGTGCTCGAGGGGACGGCCATCGTCGAACTGGGGAAAGGTGCGCGACAGCCCCTGCTGCCCGGCCGTCGCAGTGTCGAGCCAGGCGGTGCGGCCAATGCGACCGAGCTCGGGGTGCCACAGAACGGAGAGGGTGACGCCCGCGACCTCTTGTCTCAGAGAGGGGTCGCTGACGCTGTCCTGGGTGGTGAGGTCATTGACGGGAGCGGGGGACATGGCGGACCGGGGGCTCGGACGCGGCGGGGACTCAGCGGTAGAAGGCCGTCACCGTACTGTAGGGGGGGAGCATCTGGTTCCGCCCGTCGACTGGCCAACACACGAGGCCTTCGCCGGAAAAGCTGGTGTGGGCTTCGAAGGCCACCTTGGTGAGCGAGCTGGGGTCCTGGCCGCTGATGCCGTCCGCGACCTCCCAGACCTCGAGGTCGGCGCAGTCGCCCATCGAGGAGCCGTTCTCGCAGTATTGGCAAATCATGTCGTAGACATCGTCAGCGTCGTCAATCTCGTACTGGTTCCCGCCGATGTGGCTGTAGGTGACGCTGCTGCTGTAGATGCCGCTCGAGGGAGACACGAAGTTGGGTCGGGCCAGGACTTCCATGGTGCCGGCGCCGGCGGTGTCCATCCACAGCGAGAACGACCCATTCCCGTCGACCCACTCGTAGTGGCTCACCCAGTCGTTGCCTTGGATGGCGTCGGCGGGGAACTCTGTCTCGCCGCCGCCATCGTCTCCGCCGCCGGCTTCGGTGGAGATGGTCCAGCTACAGGTGTTCGTGAGGGCGCCGTCGATGTGGTACTCCTCGGTGAAGGTGCCGTCGAAGCCGCCCTCCCAGTCGGTCGTGCCTTCGAGCGTGTTGATCTCGACGAACCCTTCTTCCCCGGTCTCACAGATTCGCGAGATGGCACAGGTGTCGTCGTCGGTGAAGGTGTCGGTGCAGCCACCGGCATCGTCGAAGTTGTTGAAGAAGGAGGCATTGATGACCTCATCGGCCGGGCAGCCCGCATCGTTGCTGGCGCTGGCGGTCCAGGTCTCGATGCCTTCGAGGTTGAACGCACCCAGGTTGTGCTTCTCCGAGCAGGACAGCGGGCGCTCCTCGTGTCCCATGCCTTCCAAGAGGGTGGCCAGGCTCTCGGCCATCGTCTGGGTGTCCGGGTACGCGTCGAAGTCATCGTAGCTGTCGACTTCGCAGCTCACATACCCAAAGTAGGTGATGTCGTCGACGCGCCGGCAGGCGGCATTCAGCGGGTCCGCACGGTCGCCAAAGTAGGCAATCCATGTGGCAAGGTCCGCCCCCGTCGTCTGCACCGAGTCGCCCCGATGCCAGACATCAGGACAGCTGCCCGTCAGCTCGTTCAGGTCGAATCGGTCCTCGGGCGCATTCGTACAGTACCACACCACAAAGCGCGTATCCCTGATCCAAGCCGCGCGTGTGGAGAAGTGGGTGATGAGTGCGGTAGCCGTGCCGGGAGTCGCGCCGCCAATCTCGGGGCTCCACTCGCCGGTCTCTTCGTCCAACACAGCGAGGCCCTGCGTCCGCCGCACCGTCTCGTGCACCTCTTCCAACGGAAGCGGATCGGGCGCCGGCACCGTCAGAGCCAACGGAACGTCGAATTCCAACCCATGGGGCTCGAGCAGATATACGTTTCCCCAGGTGTTCTCGAAGTCCGGCAGGCTCTCGTCGGGTGCGTAGACCGACATCGTGATTTCGACGTCCTCCGGCAAGGCCCCGGCTGGAATCTCCAGCGTCGCCCCTTCCGCCTCGATGGTGCCCCCCTCGGCCGCGGAGATGGTCTGCGCCACCGACTCCAGCAGCTCCGACTGCGGGACGTAGTAGCCGCTCTCGCCTTCGCCACCGCCCCCCGACTTCGGGTCGCCCGAGCAGGCGGTCAGGAGGGACATGAGGACGAGGCTGCGCGTGGTGGTGCGGGACATGTTGGACTCCGGTTGCGGGTTGTGGACCCGCTTGATGCACACCGTGTGCCATCCCGAAAGTCCGCGAAAACGCCCTGTTCATCGCAGCCCAGTCCAACCCCAGACCCTCACTGGACCCACGCCGGACCCTGACTGGACCCACACTGGACCCACGCTGGACCCTGCCCCGTCCCCCCACCCACACCGCTCGGAGGCCGGACGTCCGGGATACCCTCCGCAGCCGACGTGTTCTGGCCGCGCACAGTGCCCCCCACAGGGGCCACTCCCGATGCCCCACCCCGCCCCCCCCCCCCCCC
>ENA-OWNT01001464-OWNT01001464.1-seawater-metagenome-genome-assembly--contig:-NODE-1464-length-29688-cov-15.482490_pt1 | contig 29688 bp, 28 predicted proteins | sample MGYA00238136_ERZ651165 | MGnify/ENA primary metagenome ERZ651165 (study PRJEB26861, sample SAMN08777766) | seawater metagenome | isolation source: coastal seawater | place: USA: Florida | collected...
GAAAGGAGGACGGCCTCGTAGGCGTCGGGGTCCATGGCGGTGCCAAGGTTGGCGGTGACGGAGCCCAGGCTGTGCCCCTGGCGCCTCACGCGGCTCACGTCGATGCTGCCACCGGGCAGGTCGTCCGTGAGCTGCTCCTGCACGTACCGGAGCAGGGTGTGCCCGTCGACGGCGGTCTGGCGCTGGTTGTCGCGGAAGGCGGGGGCGTTGACGATGTTGTAGAAGCCCAGGCTGCCGTCGCCGAAGCCCTCGTCGACGAGCGGGTAGCGGGTGCCGTAGAGGGGGGCGTCGCGGCCGATGACGGCGAAGCCGGCCTCGGCGTAGATGGTGGCCAGGGTGTGGCCCTGGTCGGCGGAGGAGCGGCGCTGGACGATGTTGTAGGCGTGGCCGCTGGTGCCGTGGTCGAAGAGGACGACGCCCTGCGCCGCAGCGGGCTCGCCGTCGCTCCCCTTGGGCAGGGACAGGGTGATGCGCATCATCTCGCGCTCGGGCTCGGCCGTGAGCTGGCCGTCGGTGAAGTCGATCCAGCCGGTGAATTCGTCGACGTCGGTGATGTGGCCCAGGCCGGGGCGCATGTAGGGGCGGTCGGCGAGGCCCGAGTAGTTGAGGACGGGGATGTCGGCCTCGTAGACGGCCATGGGCCAGCCGTCCATCAGGTCGACGCTGTGCTCGGTGCTGATGTCGGGCGAGAGGTAGGCGGTGCGGGTGGAGCCATCGATTTGTTCGAAGTCCAGCGGCTCCCAGGCGTCGCGGTCGAAGCCGGCGCCCTGGTGCAGGGCGTGCGAGAGCAGGGCCCGGATGGAGTTGATGTGGCGTTCCCCCTCCGGCAGCTGCGCCCAGGCTTCGGCCAGGGTAGCGGCGCCGGCGGACGCGGCGCGGATCGCCTCGGGGCTGGCCTTGCCGGTCCGCGGCGAGCGCACCCGGTCGGAGTCGGTGAACGCGATGGGGTCGGCCAGCTTCGGCGGCGCTGCAAACTCGTCCGGGTCGAACAGCTTGACCATGGCCAAGGATTCGAAGCCGGCGTTGAAGAGCACAGGGCCGCGGACCAGGCCGGGGCGTTCGCGTTCATAGGGCAGGGTACGGATCGCCTGCTCGGCCTCGCGCAGCACCTTGCGGAGCCGGACCGACTGGCGGTAGTCGTCGCTCTGGACGTAGGTGTTGAGGCTTTCGCTGAGCTTGCCGTAAATCCGCTGGATCTGGCTGTGCTGGCTGCGCAGTTCGGCCACGAGGTTCTTCAGCGTCTCGCGCTCATCCTGGCTGAGCTCATCGGCGAACTGCCGGCTGAGCACCTCCCCGATCGCGGAACGGAAGCGAAGCTGCTGCTGCGGGTCCTCCAGGAACGCGGTGAAGGAGCGGAACGTCCGGCCCTCCGGGCTTTGCCGGAGCCGCTTGTCGGCCTCGAGGACCTGCGCCATGGTGGCGCCCTTGCTGAGCGATTCCTCGATGATCTGGTTGCGCAGCTCCCCGACGAGCTCCTCGATGCGGTCACGCATCTTCTTGTAGTCCGCGGGCAGGCTCGCTGCGAGGTCCAGGATGTTGCCCGCGGCCTCCACGGCCTCGTCGTCGTCGAGCAGTCCGTCAAAGTCCCCCGAGCTGATGTCCTCCATCAGCTGCCGGCGCTCGTCGATCTCCTCTTCAAGGGATTCAAGCCGTGCGCTCTGGTCCGGGTTGGTCTCGTTGGCGAGCTTCTCGACATCGCCGAGCAGCGTGCCCAGCCGGGAGCCGTTCAGCGTGGACCGTTCGCTCGACAGGCTGTCCAGGAAAGCGAGGACGCGGGCGGCGGGCTCGGTGACTTCGTACACGATCTGACCCGACTGGTTCCGGCGCGTCAGGAAGTTCTTGCGGGTCCACTCGTCCGCATATTTTTTCCCGGACGGCGCGTTCCCGGACGGCGCGCCGTTGGCCGTGCCGCCCTGCTGCTCTGCCGTGCCGGGGGCCTGCCGGCGCAGCTGCTCAAGGAAGGCATCGACGTCGGCGTGGAATTCTTCCAGCGGCAACTGGGCGCGGGTGCGGGTGAAGGAGGCCTGCAGCACCGCGATCACCCACGGCGCCGAGCGCGTCAGCGCCCAGGCGGGCCCTTTGGTGAGGAGCTCGAGGTCCCGGAGCCGGGCGCTGATGGCGTCGGCTGATGACACGGCGGAGCGGGACACGCACTCTCCTTCGACTTTCGGAGCCTGGTTGGGGTGGGGGTTGCGCGGCAGCGGATTCGAAAAACTGCCAGCTACAAGGTTAACGCAGTGCTCCGGCCGGATTCATCGTTGTGGACTCCCCCCGGCCGGAGGAAACTGGAATGACCAGCTGACGGGAGACGATCATGCGGAAGAGAACGGTGTGGATCACGGCGGCGGCCTCTGCAGCGGTGGTACTGGGAGGAGCGTCGATTGCGGTCGCGGCCACTCAGGCCAGGGATATCTGGTCCGTGAGTCCGGGCGCCCTCACAGCCAAGATCGGGAACTTTGAGATCGGTGACGATTCCGACGGGCCGGCGCTCACCGATGCTGACCGCGCGATGGCAAGCAGCGCCGCGCTGGCGAAGGTGGGCCAGGGCAATGTCACCGAGGTGGAGCGCGCCGACGACTCCGGCACGGGCTATGAGGTCGAAGTGCGCCTCACCGACGGGTCCAAGGTCGACGTCGCCCTCGGTGCGGACTTCCAGGTCCTGAGCCAGAGCACCCCGGAACACGGCGACGACTAAGCCAGGCAGCGTTCCCGGCACAGGCGGTGTGGCACCCGCGATTGGTGAGGGTGCCGCAACCGTGCCGTGACCTACGCCCCGGTAGCATTTCGATCCCGTATCAAGAGGGCAGGATCGTCCAAAAGACCCTAGTTGAGCACCTCTCCGGCACCCTACGCTCGGGCTACTGATTCAGCCGCAGCAACGGTGCAGGGGGAAGAATGCAGTTCGACCTAAGCGCAGTGGAAACGGGCACGATGGTGGTCTTTGGCACCCTCGTGTTCGCCCTGTTGATCGGCCTCTTCATGATGGTTTCCGCGTTCGCAGCCATGTTTCTGGTGGGCGTGGGACGGCTCGCCTGGTACCTCGTGGCCGGTGCGGTGGCGGGCCTGGTCCACGGCATCAACCACGGTTGGGACCGCCTGGTCCACCACGCCTCAACCGTCGATTTGCCGGGCGAATTCCAGGTCGACTTCGGCACGGACTTCCGGGCCGAATATCAAGGGCAGACGGGCCCTAGCACGGGCACTTACCCGCGAGTAGTATTGCGGGACAGCTGAAGGGTCCTCCACCCGCGGCGGATCCAGGGCTCAAGCCGGCCACCCGGTTAGAGGAGATGCCCCGTGAGCTCCGCCATTGAAGACCCCGCCACCGCTCCCCAAACTCCCACCTCAGGCACCCCGGCACCAGGGACCGCAGCGCCAGGGACCGCGGGGGCGCCGGACCACATCGGCCCCGCCGCAACTGCCGCCGACGCGCGGGCCATCGCCGAGGCCGCCCGCGAGACCAGCTGGAACCAGCCCAGTTTCGCGAAGGGCCTCTACCTCGGCAACTTCGATTTAGGCCTGATCCACCCCTGGCCTGAGGCCCCCGCGGACGACGTCGAACGCGGCGAGGCGTTCATGGCCCGCCTCACCGATTTCTGCCGCACGATGTCCGGGCGCACTATCGAGCGCGAGGACCGGATTCCGGACGAATACCTCAGGGGACTCGCCGAACTCGGCGCATTCGGAATGAAGATCCCGCGCGAATACGGCGGACTGGGCCTCACGCTCGTGTACTACGGCCGCGCACTGGCCCTGCTCGGCTCGGTGCACCCGAGCCTCGGCGCCTTGCTGTCCGCGCACCAGTCGATCGGTGTCCCGGAGCCGGTCAAGGTCTTCGGCACGCCGGCCCAGAAGCAGGAATACCTGCCCCGCTGCGCCGGCGGCGCCATCACCGCGTTCCTGCTGACCGAGCCCGACGTCGGCAGCGACCCCGCCCGGATGGGCAGCACCGCAGTCCTGTCCGAGGACGGCGGGTCGTATGTCCTGGACGGCGTCAAGCTGTGGACCACCAACGGCGTCATCGCCGAACTCGTCGTGGTCATGGCACTCGTGCCGCCGCACACGGACCCGGACGGGACCGTCCACAAAGGGGGCATCAGCGCGTTCGTGGTGGAAATGGACTCCCCCGGCATCACCGTGGAAAACCGCAACACCTTCATGGGACTCCGCGGGCTTGAAAACGGCGTCACCCGTTTCCATCAGGTCAGAATCCCGGCGGCCAACCGGCTGGGCCGCGAAGGCCAGGGCCTGAAAATCGCCCTCACCACCCTCAACACCGGCCGGCTCTCGATCCCTGCACTGTGCGTCGCCTCGGGCCGGTGGAGCCTGAAGATCGCCCGGGAGTGGTCCAACGCCCGCACCCAGTGGGGGCGGCCGATCGGCCAGCACGAGGCCGTGGGCAAGAAAATCGCCTTCATCGCGGCCAGCACCTTCGCCCTGGATGCGGTGTTCGAACTCTGCGCGGAAATGGCCGACGCCGGGCAGAAAGACGTCCGGATCGAGGCGGCCCTGGCCAAGCTGTGGTGCACCGAGATCAGCTGCCTCATCGCGGATGAGCTCGTGCAGATCCGCGGCGGCCGCGGCTTTGAAACGGCCGACTCGCTCGAGGCCCGCGGCGAACGGGCCGTAGCCGCCGAACAGCAGCTCCGCGACCTGAGGATCAACCGGATCTTCGAGGGGTCCTCGGAAATCATGAAGCTGCTGATCGCCCGGGAAGCCGTGGACGCACACCTGGCCGCCGCGGGAGACCTTGCCTCGGCGGATGCCCGCCTCGCGGACAAGGCGAAGGCCGCCGTCGGCGCCTCCGGCTTCTACGCGAAATGGCTGCCCAAGCTCGTGGCCGGCGCCGGCATGGACCCCAGGTCCTACAGCGACTTCGGCCGGCTCGCCAAACAGCTGCGCTACGTGGAGCGCTCCTCCCGGCGGCTGGCCCGGCAGACCTTCTACGGGATGGGCCGCTGGCAGGCCAAGCTTGAGCTCAAGCAGGCATTCCTGGGCCGGATCGTGGACATCGGCGCCGAGCTCTTCGCGATGGCGGCGTGCTGTTCCCGGGCCGAGATGCTGCTGCGGACGCAGCCGGAACGCGGCGCCTCCGCCTACGAACTCGCCGAGGCCTACTGCGAACAGGCCCGTGTCCGCGTGGACGAATATTTCGACCGGCTGTGGCGGAACACCGACGACGGCGACCACGTCCTGGCCCGCAAAACCCTGGCCGGCGACTACGCGTGGCTCGAAGCCGGGGTCCTTGACCAGTCGGAGGGAACCGGCCCGTGGATCGCGGACGCCAGCCCACGCGCCTCGGTGAAGGACGACCTGCACCGCACGTACCGCTGACGTACATACCGCTGACATGCCGCTGACTTGCCGCTGACTTACCGCCCCGGGCCGCGGGGCCGCCGCGGGGATAGTAAGCATCCTTGCTAACCGGATTCCGCCGTGGTTAGGTGGACCCGATACCGGCACCCTTACCGTGCCGGTCATTCAGCGAAAGCGAGCAGTCCCCATGAGCAGCACCGCAGGCCCCGATGACACGACGCCCCGCCATGCCGCGCCGGAGGAAGGTCAGGCCGCGCCGGTGACGGCAGCCCGTACTCACGAGGGATCCGGCCACGATGAACCCGGCCGCACGCCAGCCCGCGAAGTGCCCGGCCGCAGCACTGCTGTGGATACCGTCGTCGACGAGATTCCCACCCGCGAAACGGTCGTGGCCCGCGAGAAGGAACAGTTCGGCGGCATCAAGGTCGGCTCGGCATTCTTCGGCTGGCTGGCTGCCACCGGCACCGGCGTGTTGCTCACCGCGCTGGTCGCCGCGGGCGGCACCGCCGTCGGGCTGGCCACCAACACCGATGTCAACGACGCCGTAAACCAGGCTTCCACCAATCAGACGGTCGGCCTGGCCGGCATCATCGTGCTGCTCGTGATCCTTTTGGTCGCCTACTACTGCGGCGGGTATGTGGCCGGCCGGATGGCCCGCTTCAACGGCGCCAGGCAGGGCTTCATGGTCTGGATCTGGGCCCTGATCGCGGCGATCGTGGTCGCCGTGCTGGGCATGGTCGCCGGGCAGCGGTTCAATATTCTGGCAAGCCTGAACAGCTTCCCCCGCATCCCGGTCAACGAGGGCCAGTTGAACACCATGAGCATGATCGCCGCGGTGGTTGTGGCCGTGGTGGCTTTGGTGGGTGCGGTGCTGGGCGGCCTCGCCGGCATGCGTTTCCACCGCAAAGTGGACCGGGCCGGCTTTGCCGCGGCGGTAGAGGTCGAAGAACCGTCGAGCGGCACTTCCGCATCCGGGCGCCGCTAACCGGGCAGCGTCAGCCGGCGCCGACGGCGTCGAGGTAGTACCAGCGGCGGCCTTCCCGCACGAAGCGGCTGGTTTCGCGCTGCACACCGCGTTCGCCGCCGTGCCGGTAGTGCGCCGCGAACTCCACCACGCCTTGGCTGTCCAACGGGCCGCCGCGGCTGGTGGAAAGGATGTCCAGGCGGCGCCACTGCGTGCCGGCATCCAGCTCAAGTTCCGCGGGCCGCGTGTCCGGATGCCAGGTCCGCAGCAGGTACTCCGCGTCCCGGACCACGAAGGCGCTGTACCGGGAGCGCATCAGCTGCTCCGCCGTCGGCGCCTCGGCATCCCCGCGGTGGAACCGGCCGCAGCAGTGGGCGTACTGCTCGCCGGACAGGCACGGGCAGTTCCCCTCATACGGCACGGCGGGCCGGCTCACGGACCGGTCCGCACCAGACGCGCCGGCGGGCTCGGAATCGGCGGCTGCGGCATGCGTCACAAGGTGTCCTTCCGGCGGGCCGGACTGCGCCGGCGGGGCTGTCTTCGACTATAGACGCCTGGCCCACGCTGCCGCGGGCCGGCCGCGGATAACGGCTTCGCCACATCTTCGCCAGGACACCCGGGGTCGGCGCGGGTCCGGCGAAAAGTACGTATTGTTAAGGGGGCTCCTGCCCGGCACATGCTCGCGGCAGGGACCACGCTGAAGCACGCCGGCAAGGAGAGGTGACATGGAAGATCCAACGACCATTGCGCTGCACCTGACCTTTTTCGGAACCCTCGGCGTCGCGTTCGTCATGTTCCTCGGTCTCTTCATGGTGTTTGCCGCCACCCTCGTGATTGCTGGGATCGGCCGGCTGGCGGTCGTTGTTGTCCTGGCCGTCGCCGGGCTCTTCGGCGGAAGCCCCGTACTGCGGGAAGAACGGGCGCAGGAAGGGCAGGCGGGCGCCGAACCGGCAAAGGCCGCCAAGCCCCCGCGCCGCCCCGCAAGGAATGCCGGCAAGAAGGAACCCTCGCTGTCGCCGGAGTGGGCGGCCGCCGTGGCCCGGGCCGACGCCCGCGCCGCCGCGAGGGCCGAGGCCGAAGCCGGCCCGGCCGTCCGGGTCTCCGTCCGGGACCTGCCCAACCCCAACGCGCCGGCGGGGGACATCACGGAAGTCTCCGCCCTCGTCGCGTCGGCCACGGACAGCAACGGAACAATCGGCGCCGTCCCGCGGGCCTTCAAGAAGCCCCCCATGCCGGCAGCGAAGTCCCTGCTGGACACCGGATCGCTCGTATCGCTGCACGGCAGTCTCCCCGCCGGGAAGGCCAAGCAGCCGGCCCAGGAGCGCAAAGCCGGCTGAGCCCTTACCCCGGGCAGGCAAGTCCGCTACGTTGGAACCCATGGAATTCAGATACCTCGGGAACAGCGGCTTCAAGATTTCAGAAATCACGTTTGGCAACTGGCTGACCCATGGCTCCCAGGTGGAGAACGACGTCGCCACCCAGTGCGTCCGGGCCGCGCTCGACGCCGGTATCAGCACCTTCGACACGGCCGATGTCTACGCCAATACCGCTGCCGAGACGGTCCTTGGCGAGGCCCTCAAGGACGAGCGCCGGGAGTCACTGGAAGTCTTCACGAAGGTCTTCGGCCCCACCGGCCCCAAAGGCCACAACGATCTTGGCCTGTCCCGCAAACACATCATGGAGTCCATCAACGGTTCCCTGCGGCGGCTGCAGACCGACTACGTGGACCTCTACCAAGCCCACCGCTACGACTACGAGACGCCGCTGGAAGAGACCATGCAGGCCTTCGCGGACATCGTGCGGCAGGGCAAGGCCCTGTACATCGGGGTCAGCGAGTGGACGGCCAACCAGATCCGCGACGGCCATGCCCTGGCCAAGGACCTGGGCTTCCAACTGATCTCCAACCAGCCGCAGTACTCCATGCTGTGGCGGGTGATCGAAGCCGAGGTGATTCCGACGTCGGAAGAGCTGGGCCTGTCCCAGATCGTCTGGTCCCCGATGGCGCAGGGCGTGCTGAGCGGCAAGTATCACCCGGGGAAACCGGCCCCCGAAGGCAGCCGCGCCACGGACACGAAGGGCGGTTCGCGGATGATCGAGCGCTGGATGTCCAACGAGGTCCTCACCGGCGTCCAGCAGCTCAAGCCGATCGCGGCAGAGGCCGGGCTGACCATGGCCCAGCTCAGCATCGCCTGGGTGCTGCAGAACGGGAACGTGGCGTCGGCCATCATGGGGGCGTCGCGGCCGGAACAGATCGAGAAGAACGTGGCGGCCGCGGGCGTGAAGCTGGACCCGGTGATCATGGACAAGATCGATGCCGCCATCGGATCGCTGGCCGAACGCGACCCCGCGCAGACCAAGTCGCCCGCCTCCCGCGAGGCCTAGGACCATGCCCAACGCTCCTGAGCTCGCCATCACCGGTTCCACCGGCCACCTGGGCGGACTGGTCGCCAGGCTGCTGGCCGGGGCCGGGAGCCAACAACGCCTCCTGGTGCGGGACGCCGCCCGGGCGCCTGTCCTCGAAGGCGCGGTCCCGTTCGTGACCACATACGCCGACCCGGAGCGGACGGCGGCGGCGCTGGCCGGCGCGAAAACGCTGTTCATGGTTTCTGCAGCCGAGGCCGAGGACCGGCTGCAGCAGCACTATTCCTTCGTCGATGCGGCGGCCGCTGCGGGCGTCCGTCATATTGTGTACACCTCGTTCTTCGGGGCGGCGCCGGACTGCACGTTCACCCTGGGCCGGGACCACTTCGCGACCGAGGAGCGGATCAAGGCCTCCGGCATGGACTACACGTTCCTGCGGGACAACTTCTACCTTGACTTCCTGCCGCTGCTGGCGGGCGAAGACGGCGTCATCCGCGGCCCCGCCGGACAAGGCGTGATGGCGGCCGTCGCGAGGGCGGACATTGCCCGCTCGGCCGTCGCCGTGCTGCGCGACCCGGCCCTGCACGTGGGCCGGACCTACGATCTGACGGGACCAGAGGACATCTCCCTGGCCCGCGGCGCGGAACTCCTGACCGCCGGAACCGGCCGGACCATCACCTTCCACAACGAGACCCTGGAGGAGGCCTACGCCTCGCGCGCCTCCTACGGTGCGCCGCCGTGGCAAGTGGACGCCTGGGTGAGCACGTACACGGCCATCGCGTCCGGCGAACTTGCCGGCCCGACCTCCGCCGTGCATGAGCTGACGGGCCGCGAACCGCTGAGCCTCGAGCAGTTCCTGGCGGAGGCGCACAGGCTGTAGGCCGCGGCACCGGCTTCCCGGAGGGACTGGCAGAGCCCAGTATTGACGGTTTCCGGGCCGCGGCGTAGACCTGAATGCAGGTGGCACCGGCCAAACCGGGCCCGTCCTTCAGAAGAATCGCAGCGCGCCATGCCAAAGCAAATGTCCCGACACTCCTCTGTCCTGAAGAGTCCGCGCCGGCAGACCGGGAAAACCGGGCAGCATTCAAGCGATCCGAGCCACGGCCCGCTGACCGGCGAGGAGCTCCAGCTCGCCGTACGGAACCATTCCATGCCCCTGGAGGCCCTGCGGATCGACACCACACCGCCCGGGCTGCACTATGTGCTCACCCATTTCGACATCCCGTTCATCGACGCCGAGCACTGGCACCTGCAGATCGGCGGAGCCGTGCAGCGGTCCCTGGAACTGAGCATGCGGGCCTTGCGCCGGGCACCGAGCATCACCATCCCGGTCACCCTGGAATGCGCCGGCAACGGCAGGTCCCTCCTGCGGCCCCGCCCGCTAAGCCAGCCCTGGATGCTGGAGGGCGTAGGCACCGCCGTGTGGACCGGCGTCCCGCTCGCCTACCTGCTGACCCAGGCCGGTGTGGAGGACGACGCCGTGGAGGTGCTCTTCAACGGGGCGGACGCGGGAATCCAGGGCGGCGTCGCCCAGAACTTCGCCCGGAGCCTGCCGATCAGCGAGGCCCTGCGGCCCGACGTCGTGCTGGCCTACCGGATGAACGGCGCAGACCTGCCGCCGCAGCACGGCTACCCGCTCCGGCTGGTGGTGCCCGGCTGGTACGGCATGGCGAGCGTGAAGTGGCTGTCCTCGATCAAGGTTCTGACCAAGCCGTACAAGGGTTTCCAGCAGGCCGAGGCCTACCGCTACCAGCAGGATGCGGACGATCCCGGCACCCCGGTCACCTGGATGAAGGTCCGCTCGCTGATGGTTCCTCCGGGAGTCCCGGACTTCTTCACCCGGAGCCGCGTCCTGCCCCCGGGACCGGTGATGCTGACTGGCCGGGCCTGGTCCGGGCAGGGCGCCGTGCAGCGCGTCGACGTCGGGATCGACGGAAAGTGGGCCCCCGCCCATCTGGAACACCCGGCCGCGCCGTTCGCATGGTGCGCATGGTCGATGCCCTGGGTGGCCGATCCCGGCGAACACGAGCTCACCTGCCGAGCCACCGACTCCAGCGGCGCGGTGCAGCCGCTGGAACAGGTGTGGAACTACCAGGGCATGGGCAACAACGTGGTGCAGCGGATCAAGGTCAGTGTGGAATAACGGCGGCGCACGGACTTAGCGGCCGCGCCGCAGGTGCTCGGCGTTGAGTTCGTCGAGTGCCTCATCGGTGAGGTCGTCGAATCCGCGTGCCTCGCGCTTGTCGCTGCGGGAGAACCGGATGAACATCAGGATGATCAACGGCAGATCGACAATTTCGCAGATGAACCATAAAACGTCCCCGGCCAGTTGCTGGTCACGCAGGGCGTCGGGGAACCAGCCGAGCGCGGACGGCGTCGTCATGACGTGATCCAGCACCTGGCCGTTGAGACGCAGCAGGATCCCCGGTACGGCATCGACCAGCAGCTCAATGAAGACAAAGACGAATTCCAGCACGAAAAATGCGCTGGACCGGCGGAAATCCGCCTCCTCGATGATCGGCAGGGCCATCATCATGCCCAGCAGCGGAACCCCGACCGTCAGCAGCGACTCTGCCAGCGGCGCTGTGCGGAGGGTGTAGAAGGCCGGTGTCAGGAAGGTCGAGAAGAGGGCAAGACCAAGCAGAGGGGCGGCCATCGAGTTGCCCAGGAAACGCACCATGCGGTGGGCCAGGAGACCGTTCAGCCGGTCGACGCCCCGCGGCGGGAGGGCCGCCCGGGCCAGGGAGATCGGTTTGCCCAGGCCCACCAACAGCGGCACCACAAAGAGCATGAGCGAAATCTTGAGCGTGAAGGCCCACCGGAGCTGGGAGCTGTAGACGCCGGGGAACCCGCACGTCAGGACGGCCAGGAAGCCCAGGCCAAGGAGATAGAACGCCAGTGTCCGCCAGAGCGGCTGGCGGTGCCCCCGCGCCGCCGCGGCCCTCAGGCCGAGCGCGTACAGCACCGCCGAACCGCCGATCAGGACAGCGGCGGCCCAGTCAATCTGCCAGGCGGTGAGAACTACATCAAGGGGCGGCACGGGCTCATGATAGTGGCCCTACCTTGGAGGACCACTCAGCAGCCCTCGAAGTCGGTAAGCACCTTGACCTTGTCCGCCGAGGCCGACGCGGGATCGAAGGTGTAGCCGATCCATTCCCGCGCGAGCCGCCGTGCCAGTTCCAGCCCCACCACGCGCTGGCCCATGGTGAGGACCTGGCAGTCGTTGGAGAGCACGGAGCGCTCCACGCTGAAAGAGTCATGGGCGGTCGCGGCCCGGATGCCGTCCACCTTGTTGGCGGCAATCGCGACGCCGATCCCCGTCCCGCAGAACAGGATGGCCCGGTCGGCCCTCCCGTCCCTGATCAGCTCCCCCGCAGCTATGCCGACGTAGGGGTACGGCTTGGTGAACAGTTCCGGGGCGTCCCCGCGGTTGACCCCGATGTCGATGACTTCCGCGATCCGCGGATCCGTCCGCAGGTCGGCCAGGATCTGGTCCTTGTAGTCGACGCCGGCTTCGTCCGCGCCCACAATGAGCCGGATCCCTGCCGCCGGGCTCATGAGCGTGCTCCTGCCGGCTGGCGGGCGCCGGCAATATTCACGCCGGCACTCTTCACGCCGGCACTCTTCACGCCGGCAAGGTGCGGACCGAATACGGTGAACACCATCGCCAGGGACGTGGCCCCCGGATCGGGTGTGCCCACGCTCTTTTCCGCCAGGGGGCGCGCCCGGCCTTTCAGCGGGCGCAGGGCCGCAGTGGCCTGTGCCGCGGCGGCGGCTTCCCGCGCCGCTGCCGCCCAGCCGGCATCCGCCCCGGCTCCTTCGCCGGCCAGCCGGCTGAGGGTCTCTGCAAACGGCACGAGCGCATCCACCATGGTCTTGTCGCCGACGTCGGCCTTGCCGAGCTCGGCGATCCGGGCGGCAAATGACGCCACTGCCTCCGCAAGTTCGGCGGCACCCGGCGCCTGGTCGTTGCCGAGGGACTCGCCGAAGGCCCGCAGGCCAGCGCCCCACAGCACGCCGGAGGTCCCGCCGGCGTTGTCCGCCCAGGCATCGCCGGCGGCGGCCAGGACGTCCCCGGCGCCGGCACCGCGGGAGGCTGCTCCCGCGGCGGCGGCACACGCCGCATCAATGCCGCGGACCATGCCCCGCCCGTGGTCGCCGTCGCCGGCGATGGCGTCGAGGTCGCCGAGGGATTTCTCGGCGTCGTGGAGTGCCTCGCGGGCCGCCGCCAGGGCAGCGACGCAGTGGCGTGCGTAGTCACGGGACGCGTCGGACGCCGCGAAGGTTTCCGGGGCCGCCGTGTCCTCGGCCGGCGCCTGCTCGTCCGCCTCGCCGCCGGGGAGGACCGCGTTCCCGCGCCGGTACGCGGGGGTCTCGGCCGGAGCGGTCCAGAGTGGTTCGAGTTCGTCGTCGAGCCACGTGACGGTCAGCGAGACACCGGCCATGTCCAGGCTCGTGACGAGTTCGCCGACCTCCGGCATCACCAGGGTGTAGCCGGCGGCACGAAGCAGCGGGGCGACAGTCAGCCACAGCACGAACAGCTCTTCCTGCTTCGTGGAACCGAGCCCGTTCAGGAGCACGGCGATCCGCCGGCCGGCACCGTGGGGCGTCTCCGCCAGCACGCGGGCCACGAGTTCCCGGCCCAGTTCCCGTGCGGGCGGCAGTTCGGTGTCGAACAGTCCGGGCTCGCCGTGGATGCCCAGGCCGAGGCCCATCATCTTGTCCTCGAGCGTGAAGAGCGGCGCGTCGGCGCCGGGAAAGGTGCAGCCGCTGAAGGCGCTGCCGATGCTGCGCGTCAGGTCGTTGGCTTTGCGGCCCAGGCGGACGACCTCGGTGAGGGGCTCGCCGGCCTCGGCGGCGGCACCCATGATCTTGAAGACCGTGAAGTCGCCCGCGATGCCACGGCGCTTGCCGGCTTCCGACGGCGGTGCGCTGGCGATGTCATCCATCACGAGCACGTTGTCCACCTGGATTCCCTCGGCGGCCAGCCGCTCGCTGGCCAGGCCGAAGTTCATGACGTCGCCGGCGTAGTTGCCGTAGGTGAATACCACTCCGGCGCCGCTGTCCGCGGCTTTGGCAACGGAGTACGCCTGCTGCGCGGACGGCGAGGTGAAGATGTTGCCGACGACGGCGCCGTCGGCCAGTCCGGTGCCGATGAGCCCGGCGAAAGCGGGGTAGTGCCCCGAGCCGCCGCCGGCCAGCACGGCAACCTTCGGCTGGCGGGGCCGGTGCCGGCGGACCGCGCCGCCGGGCACCTGGCGCACCAGGTTCGCATGGATGTCGCAGAAGCCGGCGAGTGCTTCCTCGGCGAAATCGGACGGATCGTTGAATATTCTGGTCATGATGGGCTCTCTCGGCTGCGCTCGGTCGGCTGACGCTCGATCTACTGAACGGCGTGGCTGCTAGTGGATGTGGCTTCCGCCGTTGATGTCGATGGTGGTTCCGGTGAGGTAGGCCGATTCCTCGGAAGAGAGGAAGGTGATGACGGCCGCGATTTCCTCGGTGCTGGCGTTGCGTCCGAGCGGGATGCCGGCGTTGATGGCCGCTTCCTGTTCCTCGGTGCTGCCCACCCGGATGTTGGTGTCCACGGCGCCCGGGGTGATGGCGTTCACGGTCACGCCGGTGCTGCCGATCTCGCGGGCCAGGGCCTTGGTGAAGCCCAGGATCGCGGCCTTCGCGGCGGAGTACGGAACCTTGCCGAAGACGCCGCCGCCGCGCTGGGCCGAGACGGAGGACATGTTCACGATCCGGCCCCAGCCGCTGGCGATCATGTCCGGCAGGAACGCCTTGGTGACCAGGTAGGTTCCGGTGGCGTTCACGGCCATGACCTTGTTCCACAGGTCCAGGGTGGTCTCCAGGAACGGCACCGGCGAGGTGATGCCGGCGATGTTGGCCAGGGCGCCGACGGCGGGCAGGTTGCCTGCGCTGACCTCGGCGGCCACCGCGTTGTAGGCGGCGTTGACGGAGTCCTCGTTGGCGACGTCGACCTCGTGGCCGAAGGCCGGAACGTTGAAGTCGTTGCCGATTTCCGCGGCGACCTTGGCGGACTTCTCGCCGTCGAGGTCCAGGATCACCACGGCCCAGCCCTGGCTGGCGTAGCGGCGTGCGGTGGTGATGCCGATGCCCCGGTCCGAGGTTGCCCCGGTGAGGACGGCGGTGCGCTGGATGGTGGTGCTCATGATGCTCCTTGGGTGGTGTGTGTCGTGTCGATGGTTCAGATGAGGATGGTTCAGATGAGGTCGGTGATGAAGCTGCCGGCCTTCGCGGCGGCGGCCGGGCGTTCGTCGTGGGTGACGTCGCGGGTCTCCAGCTCCAGCGAGAAGTGGCCGGAGTAGCCGCCGGCGGCGAGGGCGTGCAGCCCGGCGGCGAAATCGGCGTTGCCGTTGCCGATGCTGAGGTTGATGTTCCCCGGCACGGCGTCGCGCAGGTGGACGTGGGAGATCCGGCCCTCGTGGCGCCCGAGGTAGTCCAGCGGATCTTCGCCGGCAGCCACGATGTGGCTGAAGTCCATGACGATCCCGACGCCGGAGCCGGCCAGCCGCTGCGCCAGCAGTTCCGCGCGCTCGAGGTTCCAGCAGAACCGCAGGAAGTGCAGAGACTCGGTCCAAAGCTCGACGCCGAACTCCTGCGCCCGCCGCCGGGCCCCGATGAGCTGCGCGGCGATGGTGTCCAGGTCCTCGTCAATGCCGCGGACCGGCTCGTGGCCGAGGGCGCCGCAGGGCAGGACAAGGGCCTTGGCGCCGATGCCGGCCGCGAGGGTGAGGAGTGCATCAAGGTGCCGGTCCCGGGCGGACTGCGCGTCGGCGTCGAGCACGGCGTTCAGGTCCCCGATGTCCCCGTTGACCGAACGGACCCGCAGCCCGGAGGCGACAACGTCGGCCGTCACGGCGGCGACGGCACCGGCGCCGAGGTCGTAGGGGACGTGATCGCATACCCCGGGGAGTGCGCCGAGGTCTATTTCCTCAAAACCGAGGCCGCTGATGGTCCGCAGGGCGGTCGGCAGGTCCTGGTGACGGAAGCTGATGGACGAGCAGCCGAGTCGGGAATTGAACATCGTCGTTGATCCTCTGGTCGTGCCCCGAGGGCGGTAGTGATACGGACCACACTACAAAGTCGACTGTCAACAGTCAACCCTTGAAGTTGACTGTTGACATTACTTATGGCGCGGGTCACACTGGCGTATCATCTGTTAACAGTCGACAGTGTTGGTGCGGAAGCGCCGGCAGCTCTCTTCGAAAGGGATTGACATGAGCAACGAAGCTCTCACCATGCGGGGCCCGGTGCATGGCACCAAGGAAGCGAAACGCGTCGCGATCGGCTCCAGCGTCGGCGCAGTGATCGAAACGTACGACTTCATTGGCTTCGGTACGGCTGCGGCCCTGTACTTCGGCACCGCGTTCTTCCCCACCGGCGATCCGGTGACGGGAACGCTGGCCGCGTTCGCCACCCTCGGCGTCGGCTTCGCGGCCCGCCCGATCGGCGGCATCATCGGCGGCCACCTCGGTGACAAGCTCGGCCGCAAGCCCGTCCTGGTGGCCTCCCTGATCCTGATGGGCATCGCCACCTTCGTGATCGGCCTGCTCCCCACCTACGCCCAGGTGGGTCTGCTGGCTCCGGCTCTGCTCGTGTTCGTCCGGATCGTCCAGGGCCTGGCCTTCGGCGCGGAATGGGGCGGCGCCATCCTCATGAGCTACGAGCACGCGCCCTGGAAGTCCAAGGGCAAGTACACCGGCATGGTCCAGGCCGGCTTCCCGGTCGGGCTGCTGCTGGCCAACCTGGTGTTCCTCTTCAGCGTCCAGCTCGGCGGCGAACTCGCCTGGCGCATTCCGTTCCTCGCCAGCATCGTGCTGGTCGTCGTCGGCCTGATCATCCGCTCCAAGGTCCCCGAGTCCCCGGTCTTCGACGAGGTCAAGGACAGCGGCGCCATCGTGAAGTCACCCATCACGGAGGTCCTGAAGACCGACTGGCGCAACATCGTCAAGGGCATCGGCCTCCGCATCGCCGAGACCGCAGGCTACGCCGTGTCCATCACCTACATGATTTCCTACCTCAACAGCCAGCACCTGGCCGACAAGACCCAGACCCTTGTGGCGCTGTGCATCGCCTCCGCGATCGGCATCTTCGCCACCCAGGCCTGGGCACGCCTGACCGACAGGATCGGCCGGCGCCCGCTCTACATCTGGTCCTGCGCCTTCGCGGTGGCGTTCGCCGTGCCCATGTTCCTCCTGGTCAACACCGGCCTGTTCATCTTCATCATCGCCACCCTCGTGATCTCCTACGCCGTATGCCAGAACTCGCTCGCCGGCGCCCAGGGCGCCTGGTTCCCGGAGCTCTTCCAGGCCAAGACCCGCGCCTCCGGCGCCTCCCTGGCCTACCAGATCTCGGCCATGGTCTCCGGTTTCACCCCGTTCATCACCACCTTGCTGTTCGTCAGCTTCGGCTGGATGGGCCCGGCGCTGCTCTTCGGCACCTACGCCGCCATCGGCCTGTGGGCCGCCGTCGCCACCCGTGAAACCTGGGGCAAGCGCGAACGCGAGCTCGCGGACCAGGCCAGCAAAAGCACCCCCGCCCACGTGAGTGCGTAGGAACGGACCGCCCCGGACGCCGTCGAAGGCCTCCCGCAAGCTCGTCACATCACTTTTGAAAGGCAGAATTGTGGTTCTCACACAGGAAAAACCAACCGGAGGCACGGCCCCCAACGTCGGCGCGGACCGCCTTGACCGGGTCACCCGCGCCGCCTTCCGGATCCGGCACCACGCCCTGAACATGGGGGAGGTCCAGGGCCAGGGCTATGTGGGCCAGGCACTTGGCGCGGCGGACATGCTCGCAGTTGTCTACGCGGACCAGCTCCGGTTCCGGGCCGAGGATCCCCACTGGGACGAACGCGACCGGTTCCTGCTCTCCACCGGCCACTACGCGATCGGCCACTATGCGGCCCTCGCCGAGGCCGGAATCATCCCCGTCACGGAGCTGGAGACCTACGGCTCCGACAATTCCCGGCTGCCGATGTCCGGGATGTCCACCTACACGCCCGGTATGGAGATCTCCGGCGGCTCCCTCGGCCACGGCCTCTCGATCGCGGTCGGCTCCGCCCTGGGCCTGCGGTACCAGGGTTCGGACGCCCGGATCTACAACTTCCTCTCCGACGGCGAACTCGACGAAGGCTCCACGTGGGAGGCCGCCATGGGGGCGCACCACCACCAGCTCGGCAACCTCACCGCCATGGTGGATATCAACGCCCTGCAGGCCGACGGGAAGACCGACACCGTGCTGCGCACCGAGCCCGTCACCGAAAAATGGGAAGCCTTCGGCTGGTACACCCAGCGCGTGGACGGGAACGACGTCGGCGCGCTGCTGGCCGCGTTCGACAACGCGGCTGCCCAGGCCGCCGCCGTCGGACGCCCCTCCGTCATCCTCTGCGACACCAAAGTGGGCCGCGGCGTCCCGCTGCTCGAGGACCGCGAAAAGGCGCACTTCATGCGCATCGAAGAACACGAATGGCAGCTCTGCCGCGAGCAGCTGACCGCAGGATTCGAAGGAAAGGCCGCACGATGAGCACCGCCACAACACCGAAGCTGAAGACCTCGGCCATGATCGCGTCCTTCGCGGATCCCGGCCAGAAAACCGCGTCCGCGCCGTTCGGACACGCCCTGGTCAAGGCCGCGCAGGAAAACGACAAGATCGTGGGACTCACCGCGGACCTGGGCAAGTACACGGACATGCACATCTTCGCCCAGGCCTTCCCGGAACGCTTCTTCCAGATGGGCATGGCCGAGCAGCTGCTCTTCGGTGCCGCGGCCGGCCTGGCGGAGACGGGCCTGGTCCCGTTCGCCTCCACGTACTCGGTGTTCGCCGCCCGGCGCGCCTACGACTTCCTGTGCCTGGACGCCGCCGAGCCGAACCTCAACGTCAACATCGTCGGCGGGCTCCCCGGCCTGACCACCGGCTACGGCCCCAGCCACCAGGCCACCGAGGACATGGCGATCTTCCGCGGCATGCCCAACCTGACCATCGTGGATCCGTGCGACTCCCTGGACATCGAGCAGGCCGTCCCCCAGCTGGCGGCCAGCGAGGGGCCCACCTACCTGCGCCTGCTGCGCGGCAACGTCCCCACGGTCCTGGACGAGTACGATTACACGTTCGAACTCGGCAAGGCGAAAGTCCTGCGCGGGGGCAATGACGTCGTCTTCATCTCCAGCGGGCTCATGACCATGCGGGCCCTTCAGGCGGCCGAGGCGCTGGCGGCCCACCACGTGGACGTCGCCGTCGTCCATGCCCCCACCATCAAGCCGTTCGACGCCGCGACGGTCCTGGCCGAGCTGAACACCGACCGCCTCGCGGTGACGCTGGAGAACCACAGCGTGGTGGGCGGCCTCTTCGAGACCGTGGCCTCGGCTGTGGTCACGGCGGGGCTGGGCAAACGCGTGGTGCCGGTGGCGCTGCCCGATGAGTTCCTCGATGCCGGCGCGCTGCCCACCCTGCACGAACGCTACGGGCTTTCGGTGCAGCGGATCGTCGCCAAGGTCCTCGCCGAACTCGGTTGAGTCACGTGCACGGGGCGGGCAGATGCCGGCCCCGTGCGCGTGCCGTACCATCGACTGTTAACACACCAACTGTAAACAGTTGACCACCGACAGTGAGGACACACCATGGCCGGAGCAACAGCCCCGCTGCTCGGACTGGAAAAGAAGAGCCTCCGCGAGCAGGCGCTCTCCGCCCTGCGCACGGCCATCACGAGCGGCGAGCTCGAGCCCGGGCGGCATCTGGTGGAGACCGAGCTTTCCGACATGCTCCAGATCAGCCGGGGAACACTCCGTGAGGCCCTGCGCCAGCTGGAGCAGGAAGGACTGCTCTCCGCCGGACCGCGCGGCCGGCTGTCCGTGCGGCACCTGGACGGCAAGGAAATCCGGGACATCTTCGCCGTCCGGGCGGCGCTGGAGTCGCTCGCGGTCCGCACGCTGTGTGAACTGCCGGACCGGGCCTCCGTGATCGCATCCCTGCGCAGGGCGATCGACGCCATGGCGGCGGCCGCCGAGGGGAGCCTGGAGGAACGGATTGAATCCGATCTCGAGTTCCACCGGACGCTGTGCCGGCTCACCGGAAACGAGACCCTGCTGCACTCCTGGGAATCGCTGGAGGGCTCCATCCGGATGTCCATCATGTTCGCCGGGATCGAACGGGCCGTCAGGAACATGAGCGTGGACCGGCATCACGACATTGTCGCCGCGATCGAGACCGGCGACGCGGTGCTGGCCCGCACAACGATCCTCGAACACATGGATGTGGCCGCATCCAATCTGGTGGCCTAGCAGGCTTCAGTAGTCCACGATCGCGCCGGCAGAGATATTGACCGTCGCGTCGGTGATGGCCGCCGCCTTGTCCGAGACGATGAACGAGGCCACGTTCCCGACGTCCGTCAGGGTGGCCGTGCGGTTCAGGTGCGCAGACTTGGCGATCTCCACGACGATCTCCTCCCGGCCTTCGGCCTGCCACGGGATCGTTTCGATAATGCCGCCGGTGACCATGGTGACCACCCGGATTCCGTGTTTTCCCAGCTCGAGGGCCCACTGCCGGCGCAGCCCTTCCATCGCGTCCAGCGCCACCTTGAACCCGCCCAGGCCGTGGACGGTCTGCGGGCCCGAGCCGCCGAACATGAGCACGACGCCGGAGCGCTGCTTGACCATATGCGCAGCCGCTGCGCGGGTGGTGAGAAAGTGGGTACGTGCGGCCACGCTGATGGGCCGGGTGAAGTCATCCACATCAATTTCCATGAGCGGCTGCTGGACGTCGCCGAAAGAGATCACGTTGAAGGAAATGTCAATCCGTTTGCTCTTCTTCGCCACGCGGTTCACGAAGGCGTCCACCTGCTCTTCGTCCAAGGCGTCGACGACGGCGGTTTCGGCTGTGCCGCCGGCCTCGCGAATGTCGCGGGCCACTTTCTCCAGTCGCGATTCGGTCCTCCCGGCGATGTGGACCGAGGCGCCCTCGGCCGCGAATGCCCTCGCCACCGCCCCGCCGACCGCGCCGCCGCCGCCGTAGATCAGGGCGGTCTTGCCGTCCAGCAAACCGTTTCCCGGAATCCCGTTATTCAGCATGGTCGCCTGCCTAGTGCCGCGGAGGTCGTGAATTCCCTCAACTATGTTCTTGCCGGCGGCCGGTGGCAAGAGGACCCGGGCCATGCGGACCATCCCGGCAGAATGGCTGGCCGGGTCCGGGCCCACGCCGGGACTCGGCCAGGCGTCCCCCCAATGCACACTCCTGGCCGAACCACGACGCATCGGGCGGGCCGTTGCCGCCCCCTGCAGGCGAGGAATTGGACACGTCCAATTCCTCGCCCTGAGCGTACCCGGAAAATATTAGACATGTCCAATCTGTTAGGATCGCAAGAGAACAGACGTCATGTGACGAGCCGCGTCCCGAGAGGCTCGTCCGAGGAAAGAAGCCACTGTGAGCAGCGACCAGCCGACCTCCGCGCCGGGCCTAGCCCTCGCCCGCAAACTGAACATCCTTCTGGATACCGCCGAAGCCGAGGGCCGGAAAGTCACGTTCATTGACGTCCGGGACGCCATGTCTACTGCCGGGACGCCACTCTCGCGCGCCAGGTGGCACTACATGCGATCGGGCACGGGACCGGCCGTCAAGAAGGTCGAACTCCTGCAGAACCTGGCCAGGTTCTTCGGTGTAAGCGAGAACTACCTGATCGACGGCGACGACGAGCTTCCGCCCCGGGTCGAAGCGCAGCTTGACTTGCTCGCCTCCATGCGGGCCAACAAGGTCCGCAACTTTGCGGCCCGCCAACTGGACGGGCTCTCCCCGGAAACCCTGCTCCAGATCCGCGACCTGATCGACGAGCAACTCTCCCGCCAGGAACCGGATCAGTCCTAGCCGGATTTCCGCCAACCATGCTTTGACCTGCGCTGATATGATTCAGCCGAGGTTTGGCCGTCAGGAAGTGGCGTGTCCAGGCTGACGCTCTATCAACAGCCAAGGACTCCGCACATGGACTACGACGCCGCCCGGTCGCGGGCACGGGAAGCAGAAGCAGGCCTCTCCCTCACCGAGCCGGTGTCCCTGGCCTCAATCCAGGCGCACCTTGAACGGCAGCGGAACCGCAAGATCGTCATCAACCCCATCGAAGGGTCAACGGACAAGGTCTGCGGTCTGTGGTTCGGCCTGGACCACATGGACCTGATCCTGCACGCCCGGGCGGCCTCCGAAGTCCACCGGCAACAGATTGTCCTCCACGAGTTCGCCCACATGATCCTGCGCCACGAGCAGGACATCGTGTCCGCCGAGTACGCCGGCACGTTCTTCCCGGACCTCGATCCGGAGCGCGTTGTCAGGGCCCTCAAGCGTACCGACTTCCACAACGAGGTCGAGGTCACCGCGGAGCTCATGGCGGACCGCCTCGCCGCACGCATCCGCCGTTCCCAGGACCGCTCCGGCGGCCAGCCGGGGAACTTTAGCTCGGTGTTCGGATGATCCAGCTCGTGATGGCCGCGGTCCTTTTCGTTCTCGCGGCGGCCCGCATCCCGGCCATGGGACGGAAGGGCCGGGACACCGTGTTCCTGGCGGCCTTGTTCGCCGGTGTCGGCTCGGTGCTGATGTCGCCTGCCGTGTATGCGGCGGTCGATTCCAGCATCGGCGGCATCAACCTCGCGAAGCTAGCCCTGCATACCTCATTCATCATCGGCCTGTGGAATCTCCGGCTCGCCGTCCTTGAGGCAATCATGCCGGCCGACACACGCCGGGCCCTGCTGCGTTCCCTGCCTCTGATCCTCACGCTGGCACTGCAGTTGATGTTCTTCGTCCTCACTGGCCCCACCACCACGACCGACAGTTGGGGCCTGTACCACGACCGCCTGCCGGCCGCCCTGTTTTCCACCGTGATGATCGCATTCATCGGGTGGGTGTGCTTCGGCGTCGCTGTCGCGTGCGTCCGGTACATCCCGCGAATGCGCCGGTCCTTCAAGGTCGGGTTCACCATGGTCGGCGCTGGTTGCGTCCTCGGCCTGATCGTGGCGATCAAGTTCACGATTGGACTGCTCGCTATCCCCATGCCGGTGCTAGCCGCGGTTCCGATCCCCTCCGATGCAGCCATCCGGGTCGTGGAAATGTTCACGATTGTCCTCGTCGGGGCGGGCCTGACGGTACCGGCAATGGCCGGGCGCACCAGCCGCAACCGTCAGGCCCGGTGGGAGGCCGACACCCTCGCCGGCGTCGAGCCCATCAGGGAACGGGTCCTGCAGCACTTAGGTGCCGACCGCATCCTCGAAAAAGATCCCGCCGCCCCGGCCCGGGAACGGCTTCACCGGATGATCGTCGAGGTCTGGGACGCCGAGCTCGCGTCCGGCGGGACCCTGACTACTGACGAGCGAACATTCCTCCTGGCCGCCGAAGAGCGGCTCGACCTGAACCGGACCCCGTGACGGGGCCTTCCATGACACGGCACGGCGCGGCGCGGGACTAGGTTCCGGGCGGAACTCCCGGCCCCGCACCGCCGGGGCCGCTCGGGGGTTTCGGGCCGGCTTGGCCGTTTTGGGGGCCCTGCTCGGTCTCGCCTTCAGGGGCCTCATGGCCGATGGAGGCCGCCGGGCCGCCTATGCCATAGAAACCCGGCTGGCCTCCGACTGGCCCGTGCGGAGCCCCGGCGGGGGTTCCCCCGCCCGTGGCTCCGGCGTCGTGAACTCCCCCGCCCGGAGCTCCGGCGTCGTGAACTCCCCCGGCGGGGCCAGGACCGTAGCCGGGGCCGGGAGCCGGGGCGGCGCCGGGAGGCGGATATGAAGCCGGGCCCGGAGGCGGATACGGAGCCGCCGCGGCGGGTCCGACGGAGGGCCCGGGGGCGGGTCCGGCGTAGGCGAGCGCCGGCAGGTCGCCGGGATCCACGGGCCCCATGTCGAGGTGGAACGGCGGATATTCGTCCCGCATCAGGGATACGTACGCGATGACGCGGTAGATCCAGCGGTTCAGGCCGAGCAGGAGGTCGAACAGTCCCCGCCAGTATTGACCCGTGAACAGCAGGATCACTGCGGCAATGACGACCAGCAGCCCCAGGAGGGACATGCCCACACCTTCCTGCACCCAGTGGCCGTCACGGAACTCCCACGACCTCGCTGTCCCCGTCAGCACGCCGATGATCAGCAGATGCGGAATGGCGAGCAGCCACGATTTCACGAAAATCAGGCCGCGCGACAGCCGTTCTGGATAGTCGACGTCGAAATCCGCCGGGTAATCGGTGCGGGCCAAAGTGAACGGCGGATAGATGTCCGTACCGATCACGCTGAAGGCATAGAAGGCCACACGCCAGTTCCAGCGGATCACGCCGACATTGAAGTTGAACAGAGAGCGCGGGTACCGTCCCGTGAACAGGATCGCGAACCACGCCACGAGTGTGACCACGCCGAAAGCGAACCAGAGAAAGAACAAGATGATGCAGTGCGGGATGGCCAGGAACCACTTCACGAGCCACTTCCACCGGGACAGGTTCGGGTCGAGGTAGCCGTTGAGGCGTGCGGGATACACGTACTGCGTCTGCGCGCCCGGCGACACGGGGTAAGGGGTTCCCGGCGGCGCTGCGTAGGCCCCTGCTGCGCCCGGCGCGGCAGCACTGGCCAGCTGGCCCGGGGCGGCCCCCGGCGGATACGTGCCCACTGGGTACGGCTGGCCGGGCTGGGCCGGCAGGTTGCCGGGAGGAACGCCGCTGCCCGGACGGCCGCGGCCGGATCCCGCGGCGCGGCCGAGTCCGGCGGCGCCCAGCACGATCAGCGGTACCCCGATCAACAGCATCACAAGCCCGCCGATCAGCAGGCCGATGAAGACCGGCCAGAGCAGATCGGAGCGTGCCCCGGCCTGCAGGTTCACGGCCACCGGGGCACTCGCGTCGGCGTTCATGACCACCACGGCCCAGGATCCGGAGCGCAGGTCCCAGGTGAGTTCCTGCTCCCCGGGGCCCGTGGCGGTGGCGGCCCAGAAGCTCTGCCGGGCCGGGTCGGACAGTGTTTTGGCACCGGCCACTTCGCGGTAGATAACGCGGAAGGGGTCGAACCTGACGTCGACGATCTCGGTGTGCCGGACACCGGCCAGATATGCCGCGACATCGGCCCGCGGGGCTATGCCGATAAAGATTTCCTTGCCGGGATCGGTGGTGGAGCCGCGGAGCAGTACGCTGCCCGCAAAGTCCGCGGGGGTGCCCTCGGGCAGGCCGCCTCCGGTCATGACGTCCAGCCGCGGGGTGGTGAGTGCGTAGGAATCGCCTGAGAACGGCGCCGACGGCGTAATGAAGTACCTGCCGTCGCGCTGCTGGTAGTTGGCCCAGCCCGTGACACCGGCTCCCGCCAGCAGCCCCAGGCCGACCAGTGCGCACAGCGCGCCAATCACCAGCATGACAATCCGGCCTGCTTTCATGGCCGCCGTCCTTTCAGATGGTCCGTTGGCACGCCCGGTCGGGCGGGACTTCCGGAGGTCGGGTGCGCCGGGTCGGGGCTATTGCCGCCCGAGCGAGGTCAGCAGGGTCTTCGCCCAGTTGCCGGCCTTGTCGATTTCTCCGCTGCGCAGGGGCCCTTTGGTGCCGCCCACGTAGAACGGCATCGGTTCGGCGATGATGTCGGCGCCGCCGGCGCGGAGGGCGTGTGTGATCTTCTTGGCGGCATCGCCGTGGATGAACATCCGCAGGCGTGTGTCGAAAGCGGCCGCTTTGACTCCCTTGAGCCGGTCCGGCCCGAGGCCGGACAGCAGCGCGGTGACCTTCGGCGTCGGACGCCATCCGTTGATCGGGCTGCCGACGACGAGGAGGTCCCCCGCCGCCAGCTGTTCGGATGTGAAGTCGTCGACCGGGACGGCCGCCGCGTCCAGCCCCTTGAGTTCACCGGCCACAGCCTCGGCCACTGCCTTCGTGTTGCCGAAGGCCGAGTCGTAGACAATGAAGGCTTTCAAGCCGTGATCACCACTTTGAGGGCCTTCGTCTCGGCCGCGCGGGCGAAAGTGTCGTAGGCCTCCATGAACTCGTCAAAAGTGAAGTGGTGGGTGGCGAAACTGTCCGCGGGGACTTTTTGCTGCGCCACGAGCTTGAGCAGCATGGGGGTGGTGTTGGTGTTGACCAGGCCCATGCTGATGTTGATGTTCTGGATCCAAAGGTTTTCGACGTGCAGTTCCACGGCTTTGCCGTGCACACCCACATTGGCCACGTTGCCGCCTGGCCGCACGATGTCGGTGCACATGGTGAAGGTCGCCGGGATGCCGACGGCCTCGATTGCCACGTCCACGCCCTGGCCGTCAGTCAGGCGCATCACCTGCTCTTTCCAGTCGGCATCGGAGGAGAGGACCACATCGGTGGCACCGAATTCGCGGGATTTCTCCAGCCGGTTCGCGTCGAGATCGACGGCGATGATCGTGGCGGCGCCGTAAAGGCCGGCGGTCGAGATCGCGGCGAGTCCCACGGGGCCGGCACCGATCACGGCGACCGTATCCCCGGGCTTGACCCGGCCGTACTGCACGCCGATCTCAAAGCCGGTGGGAAGGATGTCGGAGAGCATGACGGCCTGTTGGTCGCTCACTCCCTCGGGCAGGAGGTGCAGGGAGTTCTCGGCGTACGGGACGCGGACGAATTCGGCCTGGGTGCCGTCGATGAGGTGTCCGAAGACCCAGCCGATGCCGGAGGCGCCCTCTTCGCCCAGGCAGTGGGAGTACAGGCCGGTCTTGCAGTTGTTGCAGTGCCCGCAGGATTTGATGCAGGAGATGATGACGCGGTCCCCGACCTTGAGGCTGGTCACGGACGCGCCGATCTCCGTGATGGTGCCAACCCCTTCGTGGCCCAGGATACGGCCCTTGGCAACCGCGGGTACATCGCCCTTGAGGATGTGCAGGTCAGTGCCGCAGATGGTGGTGGTGTCCACTTTGACGATCACGTCGCTGGGGCTCTGGATGGTGGGATCGGGGACGTCGGTCCAGGATTTCTCCCCGGGGCCGCCATAGACGAGGGCTTTCATACGTGCTCCTTGGTTTTGATGATGACCAGCGGGTCTACGAGGCGCAGGCGGCACGGCGTCTCAGAGGCGTCGATCCCCGAATACAGCCGCGAGACGCGGGCACGCTCACGGAGTTCGTCGATTGCTTGGGCCGAAACGCGGGCATGAGCGAGGTCGAGCACGAGTTCGAATAAGGGAAGCTTGCTGGTGACGCGGCGGCAGACAACGTAAAGGGCCCGCACGTTGGCAACCGTCACCACGCCATGCACCTCGATCCGTGCCGTTTCGGCGCCGGCATCGAGGCGTATCAGAACTTTGAGTTTGGGGTCCCCCGCATGGTGATGCATGAAACCGTCAGAGCTCCCTGACGGTTTCGGGTTGGGCGGACAAGCTCTTAGGTGGACTGTAGTTGTTCATTTGGCCGTGGTCTCCTGCCATTTCCTGCTGAAGCCGGAAAGTGCAAAACGCCATTTCCTTCCCCAATTCGCGGCGAGACCCGTACTGCATTCCTCAAAGCGGTTCTTCCCCCAACGTTGGCCCCCAACTGGCCGTGCAGGAACCGCCCCAGATTCAGCTTGGGGGGCATGCGATGTGCTTGTAAGGGGCGAAAGTCCCTGATGCGCGTTTAGGACCTTCGGCATTCCACGCCTAGCCTGTTTCCCATGACTGAACTGCCTGATTCCAGCGGCGCGCCAGACCTTGCGCTGAGGTCCGTGCGGCAGCCCGGGGACGACATATGCTCCGACGTGTATATACGAAATGGTGTCGTGGCGGCGATTAGTCCGTCCACCGGGAATTCGGGCGTCGCCGGCTCGCGGATGGCGGACCTTGATGGCCGCTACATCATTCCGGGGCTGTGGGACGAGCATGTCCACATGACGCAGTGGGCACTGGCCTCCAACCGGCTTGACCTCTCGGGTGCCGGGTCGGCGCGCGAGGCGGCCGCCGTCGTCGGGTCCCACCTCGCGAAGGTCGGCGGAGAGAACATGGGGCCGGATGTGCCGACGCTGGTAGGGGCCGGTTTCCGTGACGCCGTCTGGGCCGACGCGCCCAGCCGGGACCTCCTCGACTGCGTGACGCACGGCCGGGCGACGGCGCTGATCAGCCACGACCTCCACTGTGTCTGGCTCAACTCCGCGGCGGCCCAACGCTACGGTGTGGCGGTGGAGGCGGACGGGCTGCTCCGGGAAGAGCCCGCATTTGCCGTGACCCGCGAACTAGGCAGGCATCCGGACGCGGTGGTTGATCCGTGGGTGCAGACGGTGGGGCAGGCCGCCGCCGCACGGGGCGTGGTGGGAATCGTGGACTTCGAGATGACGTGGAACCGTGACGCCTGGCTGCGGAGGATCTCCGGCGGTTTCGCTGCGCTCCGGGTCGAGGCGGGGGTCTATCCGCAGGATCTGGACAGGGCCGTGGCCGAGGGGCTTCGGACAGGGTTGGAAGTGGCGGGCAGCGACGGGCTCCTGACCGTGGGCCCGCTGAAGGTGCTGATCGACGGCTCGCTCAATACCCGCACCGCGTACTGCGTTGACCCGTATCCGAACGGCGGCCACGGTCTCCTGACGGTGAGCGGGCCGGAATTGCTCGCCCTGCTGGTCCGGGCACGGCAGGCAGGCTTCGTGCCGGCAGTCCACGCGATCGGCGACGCGGCGAACCGGGTCGCCCTGGACGCCTTTGAGGCGGCCGGTATTTCCGGGCGCGTGGAACATGCCCAGTTTGTGCGGAACGAGGATTTTGTCCGCTTCGGCCGCCTGGGCGTGACAGCGAGCGTGCAGCCGGCCCACGCCCTCGATGACCGGGACGCGGCCGATTCCAATTGGGCCGGACGCACGGACCGGGCCTTCCCGCTCCGTTCGTTGGTGGCAGCCGGGGCGACTCTGGCCCTTGGCTCCGATGCTCCGGTAGCACCGCTGGATCCGTGGACCGCCATGTCCGCCGCCACGACGCGGGCCCGGCCGGACGGCCGCGGGCCGTGGCATGCCGAGCAGGCCCTCACGCGGCAGCAAGCCCTCACAGCCTCGACCCGGGGCCGCGGCCGGCTTCGGGTCGGGGATCCCGCCGATCTTGCCGTGCTCGACGACGACCCGCTGACGGTTTCGGACGCGGTGTTTGCCGCGATGCCGGTGGCTGCCACATTGGTGGCGGGACGGTTTACGTACGGCGGCTAAACACCTTTGACCCGGGCCTGGACCAGGTTGGCGTACGGCAACCGGCCGTACTCTTCCACGAATGCGGCGTGGTACCCGGCTTCCGCGGCGTTGAGCTGCTCGACGGGCAGCTCTTTCCACGCGACGATCAGCCCATCGGCGGCAGCGAGCTGCCAGATGAGCCGGCCGTCCCAGTGGCCCGGCGGCTTGCCTTTGCCGAAGTCAACGAATTCCTGGATCTGCCGGCGCAGTCCGCGGTTGCCCTTGCTGCCGGGCCCGGCTTTGCCCACGTAGAGGACGTCGGCCCCGTCGACCCATTCGGCGTCGAGCGCCTCCGATTTCAAGGTGGGGTCCTTCTTCTTGAAGACACCGGCGGTGCTCTTGGCCAGGAACTGCGGGCGGTATCCTTCGGGCTTCAGCACCGCGAAGATCCCGGGTTTCTGCGGAATCCGGTTGATGTCGAGGTGCCCGAGCAGCCGGAAGCCGGTGAACCCGTCCTGTTTCAGTGACTGTGTGTTGATGGGCATGGGTTCCTTGGATCGGGGCAGTGCGTGCACTTGAAGCTTACGGAAGCGATCTGACAATGAGCCCCTCGAACCCCGCTGAATCGCGGCACCCTCTGACTGCTCCTAATAACGTCGGACCCCCGAGGGAGGATGGATTCATGGACGGCAATCAGGGGCCCGAAGTGGTTCCGGCAGGAGACGGCGACACCGACTTCAGCCGCGCCGGGCACGCTGTGGCCGCCGCGCCGGACACCAAGCCCCCGGTTTGCATTTCCGAAGTGTGCAGTGCTGCCACCAGTGCGACGGCCACTCATTTACCCCGCTGTGTCTCCCACCGCTGTCCCTTTAATGTCCGACCCCCGAGGGAGGATGGATTCATGGACGGCAATCAGGGGCCCGAAGTGGTTCCGGCAGGAGACGGCGACACCGAC
>ENA-OWNT01001465-OWNT01001465.1-seawater-metagenome-genome-assembly--contig:-NODE-1465-length-29685-cov-7.559342_pt1 | contig 29685 bp, 20 predicted proteins | sample MGYA00238136_ERZ651165 | MGnify/ENA primary metagenome ERZ651165 (study PRJEB26861, sample SAMN08777766) | seawater metagenome | isolation source: coastal seawater | place: USA: Florida | collected...
GAAAGCTGAGAAAGCTGAGAAAGCTGAGAAAGCTGAGAAAGCTGAGAAAGCTGAGAAAGCTGAGAAAGCTGAGAAAGCTGAGAAAGCTGAGAAAGCTGAGAAAGCTGAGAAAGCTGAGAAAGTGAGAAAGTGAGAGAATGAGAAAGTGGGTGGGTGGCGGCGGTCACCACAGAACAGACACACAAACAGACAGACAGACAGACAGACAGATAGTCGACGAACTTCGATCGAATCACACGATGCACAAACAAACAAACGCCACGCACGCACGCACGCACGCACGCACGCACGTCGATGACTTGCTTACTTTACTTGCGACTCACTTCAAATCAATCAATGACTTACTTCAATCAATCAATTACTTCGATGACTTCGTTCGGTGACTTACTTCGTTGTTCCAGTCAGTGGTCGGTCATTGTTCGTTGTTCCATTGGCACTTGGTTGTTCGTCATCGACGAAGGTTGAAGTCGTCGGCGAAGTGGTGTTGTTGAATTGTTGTTGGAATCGGTCCGATGTCAGTCACTCAAAGATCGTGACATGCAAAGGCTGTCGACGTTGAAGGTCGCCGTGAACGACAAAGTTGAAGAGCAGGCAAGTCACATCAAGGCTATAGTGGACCGGCGATGCACCAATTGAGCCAACGCGCAAGTGACGTCAACGTCAACGTCAACGCAAGCGAAGCGAAGCGAAGCGAAGCCAAGCGAAGCCAAGCCAAGCGAAGCCAAGCGCAGCGCAGCGTCAAGGCAACACAGCGTTGAGTATAGTCAACGGAAAGCTATTGTCACGCAGCGTGCAGTGGAAGAACGTCGAGACATCACCGTATCAGCAAGTTGCTGTTGTGAACATCATCGCGAAGTGACAGGGACAACGAAACACACCGAGTCTGCCCGTCTGCAGTGCGGTTGTGGCATTGTGAGGCGGTAGGAGAAATCCACAAACAACGGAACGAGCAGCACAAAAAACGCCACTTACTTGGCTTCCTGTTGGCGCGAGTTTCAACGACAAGGCAGTTCTGGTCAGGTCGCCTTTTCATTAGCTGCCTCAACTCGCGCAAAAAAGAGGATCAACACTGCACTTGCGCGGCCGTGCTACGTCACGATAGTTTTGCAGTCTGTTGCCAGCGCGTCCAAGCAGGGGCAACATGGAGGGTACGGAGCAAACGGTTCGTGTGTTGCGTGATGTGACGTCCTTGCATACGACTTCAACCGTGACACTGTAAAACAATTGGTGACTTGCTGTTTGGTCGCAGGAGCCGAAATCAAGCGTGCCTGCGGGAAATGATGCATTCGTAGTCGCTGACGCTCGCATACCAACAATGAGGCACGATGTGGCGGATGCCGAGGCAGAAGTAAAGGCTGCTGAGGGAAAAGTAAAGGCTGCTGACGCAAAAGAAAAGCTTGCTGACGCAAAAGTAGAGCTTGCGGAGGCAAAAGAAAAGCTTGCGGAGGCAAAAGTAAATCTTGCGGAGGCAAAAGTAAATCTTGCGGAGGCAAAAGTAAAGCTTGCGGTGGCAACACTTGAAGGTGCAGAAACCGCAGAAAGTAAAGCCAAGGACCAATTGAAAGCTGCACGGCTTGCGCTCCTCAACTGCTCCACTGGTCAGGAGTCAGAGTGGGAGATGCACGTGGACGATGCGGACACGACGTTCCAGACGGCACAGAGTCGCAAAACAAGAGCTTTGGACGCTTATAATGCAGCGGATAAAGACTTGAATGCAGCACAAAAACTTTATGCTGGTGCCGTGGATGTCCTGACGTCCCTTCAAGGTATGACTTTGTGCAATTGAGGTCGCTGCCCCCGGTGTTTGGCTCCACTCGAAGAGCACAATAACATGTGTGTCTTTGCCGTGGGTCGCCGAACCCATGTCTGTGCTGCATGCTGTGGACTCGGTCCAATACTTGTGCGTGTGTGTGTGTCGGAACAATCGCAAAATGGCGTTCTTTGCACGTTCAGCTGAGCTAGCAACGATTCGAGGTATGTTGGCTCACCAACGCATAATTTTGCTGGTCGTTGTTGTCGACTTATGCTGCGTCACCATATCTCTACTCTGTGTTTGTGATTAATTTCTGCCCACACCTCTTTTCGGGTGTGATTTGTGCTCTCTTCCACGTTTGTGTCCGCTCAATGCTTCGTACATGTCGACACATCCTCTTCGGCGACGATGCTGGGCATCAATCCGCGGCTCCTCTGCAATGCATGTGCAATCCAATCTATACAGCCACTGCAATGTCCATGCGCACAGGTATGATGTGGAGAATTGAGTTGTTTGTGCTCGAGCGTCATGTACTTTACTGTTGCGTTGTGGTGTTCTTGGTTTTGTTTTGTGTCTGGTTTGCGCGATGCCCCAATGTTGCATACTAATGATTTGCAATCGTTGGCAACAGCTTCGATCGGAGGAGGAGGCTCAAAAGGTGGGGCAGCCTGCCTGTGTGTCCGCCTGTGTGCCTGTGTGTCTGTATGTTGCAGTAGTTGTAGCAGTAGCCGTAGTAGTTGTTGTTGCTACTGTCGATGTCGATTTGTATTGTCACGCTTTCTGATAGAAGTACCTGACTGTACTGTTCGTCTTGGTGGTGGTGCCGCTGAGGCTGAGTCTTCGATTTCTTGCTGATTGGCATCGCATTGTTCTTTGCTCTTCTTTGCCAACATTGACGGCTCCGCTTCTTGTTTGTTCAACTTTTGTCTGTTTTGTCGAACCTGGTTTGTCTTGTTTCGTGAAAACATGCTGAAACCAACCTCCGGCACCGCCAGCAGAGACTGCAGGTATGTATACGATGTTTTGTGTCGTTTTTGTCGTGCTGGCGGTTGACTATGGCTATTGTTTGTAAAATGATAATTTGGACACTGATGTCACAGCCGATCAGTACGCTGTTTCTGGTACGAAAGCCTTTCCCTCGACCCACAAAACGTATGGGGAGACCTTTCTGGTACCGTCCCGGTACTAACCCAATACAATCCAACTGGTGGAATTTGCGTAGGAGACCACAACTTCCCCAAACAGGAGAATTTTCAAGCAGGTGTGAAATTGAATTTGAAACTGAAGACTGAGCGCACGAAGCGCGATAACAAGTACGGCGTGGAGGATACTTCTGCGCTAATCGTCACTCAGGGCACACAGAGCCTCGTCGAGGCTGTGTGGGGCAGGTACAACGACGACAAAAGCCCGATATGCATTTCTGGCGCTCCAGGGACCGGTAAAAGCTGTGCAGCCAAGATATTGGCGGTCGCGATGGCCAGCTGGCAGCCTGCAGTAAAGGTTTTCCACTTGCGTGAGTACTATGCCGAAGGATGGGGTCACATCAGGGCAGCACTCAGCGAACGCAGCCTTGCTCGTCAAAAGTCTTTTGTGATCGTAGATCAGTTGAAAAACGACCACGAAGCAAATACAGTGGCAACGGCGCTTGCGCACGTGTGCCTTGTGCTGATTGCGTCTGCAAATCTACCGTACTTCTACACGAAGAGATTGAGCAACAACGACGACCCAACGAGGTATTACTACCCTTTCAGTGGCTCAGTTGAAGACTGCGCAACGTTGGCTCGCGTTTCGCCGAGCGATGTTGCTCCCGTTGTGCCCAACACCTTTAAAGAAATGCTGCTGGTTCCAGTTCCTCCGACCGACGCGCCACTGGCTGCGTGCATGAAGTGGTCAAATTTTCACCTGCTCACAGTCAAACGATTGACGAACCCTGCCCGACGGGAGACAGGATACGGCATCCTGCGTGACTACGTGGATACCATCGTCGATTCATTCAGTCAGTCCAACACTTTTTACTTGTTCGTGTACGATATGTTTATGCAGTCGAAAGTGGTTATCGACGGATTTGAAGGGGAATCGTCTGACTGGTCATACTTTCCAAGAAAGAAAAAAATGAAGACCGCAACGATCCCGGTGAATTTCAGTGTGCGGAAGCACCTGGATTACCGCGTCGTGGATGAATCTGGTCTCGTTTTGTCGCCTGCAATGTTACAAGCCCTTGAGCTCGCTCTAGTTGACACGGCGCCACCGCAAGGTGTGCTCAGCGATAAAGATCTGAGACGCGCCAATGTGTCGGCAAAGGGATTCATCATTGAAAGACTGTGCCTCACAGAGGCAAATCTCCATCGCGTTGCAAGTAGCTGCATTCAACACCTGAACCTGAATCTCCCGCCTGTGCAACAAGTGGAACCCATACGCTTCGTGTTTCGGGAAATGAGCGAAGTCGTCGCAAAAATCAAGACAATGAGTGACAAGAAAGGCCCCGTGTGTCTGCACTGTATTCCCTTGCTATGGAACTTCAGGAACATCGACGCTCTGCAAATTTACACGGACGGTAAACAGTCGCTCATCATCGGTACTCAGGTCACAATCCAGACTGCCGCCGACCACAAAAAGTCGTTGCACTGGTGTGCCGAAGCCGATGCGATTGCGCCACTGCTACAACAGCCAACAGTGGTTCTGGCATTTGTGGCCAAGCGGAAGAAGGCGCGTTCCAATGAAGTGCAAACAGAGAAGCGAACCGTTTTATCAAAGTGGAAGCAAAAGAGGTGGCATGTTGTTGATATCCCAGTGGAATATATGGTTGATACCTCGACAGCGTCAACTATGGGTTGGGTTGACCGCCATAATGGAATTGACGGACCAAGCGACAATAAAATTCGAAGCATGATCGTGACAGTTGCTCACTGAGTGTGAGGGTGCAAACTTCTCAAAGGTGAGTGAAGAAGGTGCATTCACGGTGAGTCGTCTATTGTCGACGCTCAGTGTGCCGCCGAAGACATGCGTTACGACAATGAGCCAACTTGTACAGCATGTTCACATTGGACATAAACAACTGACGCTGGACGTCGACGCATATCTTGCGCACAGCAGCTTGCCGCAACTTTCGAATCACTTGCGGTTTTAGATTCTACATACGGGTGTGACAGATTTACTGTACAAATCGTGCTCGAAAAGCGAATTTCGTAATGCATGTATGCCATAGTGACATAAAAAATAACATCAGCACTCGATTAGAGTATGGATGCGCGGCCCTCTCATGTATGCTCAAACGAAGCAGTTTACTGAATCGCCGCTGCAACAGCGGCCGTTAGTACAGCTCCGGCGGCGATGACGAGAGACGAACCGGAGTTCGACCAGTCTGCCGTCCCGCAAATTTTCGATCCACCTGGACACGGAATGGTGCAGTCGAGACTTGCACGGCAGCCCCACCATTCTCCGTATCCAGGGCACCTGAACCACGCACACCCTGAATCGAAAGGTGCCGGGCATGTGCTTGTTTGATTGTTTTCGTAAAAGTTGATCGAAAGCTGGCTTTCAATCCATGCACAGCCATCAGGGTTGCCGTCCTCGTTCTGGCAACTCTGGCGGCACAGCAGTGCGGAAGCATCACCCATGCATGCTGCAAGTACTCGTATGGTAACCAGAACCATCGCCGAGGACAACTTCATGGTCACAGTTTTGAAGCGTTGCCGCGCGTGATCGAATGAACAGGTTCACCTGAACATATTTTTTGCACATTTCGCCGTACTTCGTTTTTCTCTCCAACGAACAATACTGGTCCGTGTTCTCGGAGCGCCATGGCATTGTCACGCTCAGGTTCAAAGGCATTCACTCTTGCAACCGAACACACACACCGTGGTCTTACAGCACAAGGCAACGAAACTGCCCAATACACTGAACGTATCATGCTCTACGTTTGAGTTTGACAATGCCCTGTGAATTGGCTTGGAGAAAGCTGGCGTGGCTTCTCGACGATCTCGAGTTTGGTAGACCTTCTGACTTTCAAATCGCACGACTCGTATTGCCCGCAATCGCTCACGCTACTTGCAGGCAAATACGCCAGACACGAAGAACCCTAAACAAAACCACACCACACCACACCACACCACACCACACCACACCACACCACACCACACCACACCACACCATACCACGCACACACACGCGCGCGCGCACGCAGCACGCGCAGCCACGAAGGCACGCCGGACACGCCGCCGGTCAGACTATGATAAACGACTCGAGTGTGATAGACTACTCGTACCATACCAGCGCGACAAACGTTGTCCAGAGGAAGGAAGAAAAACAAACACTCGACCGAACGACAACAACAACGAACCGAACAACGAACGAACTGAACGACGAACGAACGAACGACAGCAACACAACACAGCAAACCTTGCAGCTGGCGTGTTGGCAGTCAGCCACTGTCAGTCAGTCAGTCAGTCAGTCAGTCAGTCAGTCAACCAAACAGAATGACAGAATGACAGTGAACTGAACTCCGGACGCCACAACGACGACGACAACGAACAACGACGACACGACGACGACAATGAACAACGACGACAACGATGAACAACGACGACGACATTGAACAACGACGACGACAATGAACAACGACGACGATAATGAACAACGACGACGATAATGAACAACGACGACGACAATGAACAACGACGACGATAATGAACAACGACGGCGATACTGAACAACGACGACAATGAACAACGACGACAATGGTCATTGTTTGTCTTTTGTCGTATGTCATCGTTCGTCCGTAGTTGTCGTTGTTGTTCCGTGATATAATATCATATCCGTTGTTGTCGTCGTTGCCCATTGTTGGTCGTTGGTCGTTTGTCGTTGTTGTTCATTGTCGTCGTTGTTCAACAATGAACCACACTAAACAACAACGGTAAACGACGAACGACGACGACAATGACGACATCTTGGCCATACACTTTATCCATGCGCACTCTGGTCAATGTTCGCGAAACACACTTCTGAACTTCGTGCCGTTGGTCTGTGAAACGCTGCGCGCTCAATCATTAAAAGTTGAACGACTGTGAGTGCAGTTGTTGAGTCGTTGTAAAATGCAACTTCAACATTTGCAGAAAAATTGCCAAATACCTCGAAGAAACGAGAAACGAAGCGTGACGAATGCCACATTGTTAGATCACAAGGTCCCACGCCCCACTGATTTTGGGGGCAGCAAAGCTGCACTGCAATGGACAGGATCGACTACAAAGGGAGTAGTCTGTTCCCGAGCGACATCGCAAGTCTGCAACCAGGGCGTTGGATCGGGGATGCAGTGGTCTCATACTATTTTGCGGTCCTGCAAGCTGAAGCGGAAGCACGGAATTTGGCGGATGGGCTGTTTTTGATGGACCCCATGGTCTCACAGATGGTGGTTTACGCGGAAACCCAGGAAGATGTCGACTTTGACCTTGGAAGCTGCGAACTGGATCGTAAAAGGTATACGTTTGCTTGGTCGTTCTTCTTGTGCTCAACATTGTCAATTAACCTTTTAACCTGCTGTGCCCAGGTTAATTTTGATCCCGGTCAACGACAATTTGAATCAAAACAAAATCGCGGGAGGTTCGCACTGGTCATTGCTGGTGTACGATACCGAACAGAAAACTTTTGAATACTACGATTCGTTGGTAAGGGTCATTATTTGTCGTTGCCGCCTGAACTGTGCCTTTGGCTTCCACCCCTCACAGTCGCACCGTGGGTAGGAATCTAAGCCAAACATGAAGATTGCGGCGGGCATGGTGAAGAGACTCGCCAAGCTTGTCGAGCCCAAGGGCGGTGTCAAATTCTCACCGATGAAGTGCGCAGAGCAGGTGTCGCACAACTGAACTCGAGTATGCGTGTGATCGACCATATCAACCACCAACATCGCCGCATCTGCCGTAGGAAAACGGTTTTGACTGCGGAATCTACTTGTTGAAATTCAGTCGGCAGCGAGTATTTGGTGGAAGTTGTGAAGGTTCGCATTTCGCAGTCGTCAAGCGGTCGCACAAGAACACATTGACTGACTCATACTCTGCCGAACACAGAAGTTACCGAAGCATCGTTGCCCACGAGGAAGAGCATTCTGGCCCATCTTGCATCATTGCGTGGCCAACAGTAACATCGTTGCTGTTGGTTGAAACTGCCATGAATTTGAGCTGCCACTCCACTCCACAGAAACTATTTCCAGAACTATTTCCAGAACCTATCCATGTGTACGAACTCCACTCGCAATCTCACGGGTGCATGTATAATTCTGATAGCATACCAATGAACCAGAGGCAGTGCAATGATGCCATGGTGATTCCACAACACCTCTTTTCCAACCAACAAACAAATGAGAAGTCATTCCTTTGTATTGCATACCTTCGTTCCTTGTAGCATACTCGAGTACCGAGTAGCATACTCTATGTCATAGCAGCTTTGCATTCGCGTGGTGTGCCTTCTGCCCTCTGCCCTCTGCCTTCTGCCCTCTGCCCTCTGCCCTCTGCCTTCTGCCGTTCGACGCCACAGTCGTTATCGCCGCATGTCGCATTTTGATAGAGCTTTCGACAACGCATTGAGAGAACTCTTTATCGTCGTCGTCGTTGTTGTTCGTTGTCGTCGTCGTCGTCGTCGTTGTCGTCGTCGTTGTCGTCACTGTCCGTCGTCGTTGTGTCGTCGCCGTCTTCTTCGTCGTCCGTCGTCGTTGTGATCGTTGTGATCGTTGTGATCGTTGTGATCGTTGGTGTCGTTGGTGTTGAAGTTTTGTTTGTGGCAACGGTGCGTTCTGTCGGGAACATGGAATGTGGTTGCTGTTGCGAAACATTGCTGCACGTGGAGTGGTCCAGAGTCGGCGCGTTGGCAACGACGGCCGATTGTGTTGAGCTCATTTGGAGGTTGTGCTCCGTGAAAGTGGAGGTCGGTACAAAAAATTGGTTTCATTCTGGGAGATATTTCGCCTCAGCTCTGAGGGAGCGGCGGTGCTTGGCTGAGCTGTCCCCATCACCGTCACGCCACGAGGTTACGGCACCATGCCCACCGACGCCGATGACGCCGATGACGACATCTCAGAGTACACATTGTTGTCCAAGGCATGCCTTGAGTTGGAGCCCGTCATCAACAAGCAGTTCAAAATGTTTGCCAAAGAGTACGCTCACAATTTCGTCGAAGCAGCGAAAGGCGAAAGCGAGCACAAGAAGGAGTAAGCAAATTTCGTGCAATGCGGTTTGACAAACGTTTTCTTGATTCAAGTTTACGACTGTGCTCTAATGGAAGGTACATGCAACTCCATCAGAGATACATGAAGTCATTTGAATCCACAGTCACGGACTATATTAAGTCTGAAGGTGCTGACGAAGATCAATTTTACACAGAATGCCAGGTATCATTGTTGAGCCAGTCACTATTGCTCCACGCAATGGCAGCAGCTCAATTTTATGTCGTCATAGGACTCCATCTCGGGCAAGTTCTGTGCCCTTTTTGAAGAGGATATCAACAAAGAATTCGTTCTTCGACTGCTAGCGATCACAGGTGTGTTCTTGTTCGTGTTTTAGTTCTTGCGTTCGCAGTTGCAAAGCAGTTTGATGTGGCTTTTGCTTGCAAGATTACCTTCACTTCTACGACGTGATGGTCAACGCTTGCAAAAATATGCTGTTGGTACGGCGAGGAAAATAAGAACAAGTCGCAGTGCATCGTTTCAAAAGTTCGGCTTGAATAGCACAAGGCGGACAAACAAAGAGTGTGACACTGCAGCAACTGTGATGAGGATTAAGCCTTTACTCGAGCTGAAGCAGCTGCCGCACAATACTCTCGCGGTCTTTGACTGATGCAGCCTGCGATGTTTTCGTGCTGCTTTGATCACCACTACTACTGTCACTGTCGCTGTCGCTGTCGCTTTCACTGTCACTGTCACTGTCGCTGTCGCTATCACTATCACTGCTACTATCACTATGGTTCTCGCGGGCACCAACACCATCTTCATCGTCGTCACTGGTGCCACCCAAGACTGCGACCATTGGCTCTTGTTCGATCTCAGGAGCAGCAGCGCGCAGCTTTTCCTTGCGCTTGCGACGCCGCTCACGAACACGTTCGCGATCTCGCTGCCGATCTTCAACATCAGCGGATTCCAAGCGTTGTGCCATCTTCGCGACGAATGCAGCGCGTTCTGCTTTCGCAGCAGCCCTATGAGTTTTGCGCTCGCCTTCACTGTTGCCGATTGCTTCGAAGTTCGAGGACAGTTCATTGCCGTCGTCATCGAAGACGAGGCGCGTCTTATCTGTGCTCTTCTCGCGCGCCTCACGACGAAGTTGGCGCAGCTTTTTCTTCTTGGGGTCTTTGGCTGCTTCGGCTGCAGCCGCCGCCTTGGCAGCCGCCAATTCTTCGGCACCGGGAACATATTTTCTCTTCACTTGCAGTAGATCGTCTGCGTCGTCGTCATCATCAGAATCGAGGGGGCTCTCCTTCTGTGACTTTTTGCGCTTCTTGGATTCAGTCGGTTTCTCGTTGGAATAGAGCTCGACATTGCTCATCAAGATCTGACGTTGGCGGGCTGCTTTCGCTGCTTCACGAGTAAGTTCTGTGCCCTTCTTCCCAGTCTTGGCTTTCAGCTGCGCGAGCGCGCGGACCTTGGGAGTTTTTGCCAATCCCAGCGACTGAGCAAAAGCATCGACGTCAATCGACGTCGCGTCGAACACTTGTTTGTTTGGTTGAAGTACAACAGAACGGATGTATGACGTAAACGCCTTTTGCGCCGTCGTTTTGAGGTCGGGCTTCTCGATCAAAAGGTTCCGAACGCTTTGCAAGATATTCATACTTCGTTTTTCATTGACGAAGATCTTGGTGATTGGGACCTGCACACACAAACGCCAGCGAAAGCATATGTAAAATTCGCGCTCTCGGAAGCGACATCGAACGCGTGCACCAACAGCGTGTGCTCACCTTGGATTTCTTGAGCTGTTCGTTCATTGGCTCTTCCTCGCGTGGCGTGAGGAACAGCAATGCATTGCCGTCAGACTTGAAACGCGCAGTTCCTGTGGCAACGTGTTAGACATGTCAGAATCGAAAGTCATCACGTCAGCAGACAGGGCAGAAGGAGTGCGAGAAATTTGTACGGACGTCCAACGCGGTGGATGTAGCTCTCCACATCATCTGGGCAATCGAATTGCACCACCCAATCAACGTTCGGGAAGTCGAGGCCACGCCCAGCAATATCTGTCGCAAACATGCATGCTGCCTTGCGTGCAGCGAAGTCGGTGAAGATTGCCAGTCGCTTCATTTGCTTGATTCCACCGTGCAAGGTCATCAAAGGTATGCCAGGACGGAGCTGGCGGAACACACCATCCACAAACTTGGCTTGCTTGCAAGTTGCAAAGAACACCAACACTTTGTGCTTCGTGTGCGTTTTCAAAAATGCCCACAGTGTGTTGAGCTTCTGGTGTTGCTCAACGACGATGTATCGCTGTGCCAATGCTGGTGGTGTCACGAACTCAGCCTTTTCGTGCACAGCCACATATTCAGGCTCGGACAATGACAGGCGGGCGAGATCCTTGATGCGCTTGGTTTGGGTGGCGGAAAACAGCAATGTTTGAAGCTGGCCGGACGGAGGCAGATAGTTCAAGATGCTGTCCAGTTGCTGCTTGAAGCCGAGGTCGAGAATCCTGTCCGCTTCGTCAAGGACCAGCATTTGCAGAGAGTCCACGGAGAACGCCGGAGTTTGTTCGAGATGCTGCAGCAGACGACCGGGAGTCGCCACGAGGATGTTCATTCGCAGAATGCGCGATTGCTCCTCTCCGAAGTCCTTCCCGCCAATGATCAAACCAGCTGACAGCAAGTGCTTTTGCCCAGCCCCTCGCAAAACCTCGAAGATCTGGAGTGCTAGCTCTCTGGTGGGGGAGATCACTAGCGCTCCAAGACCGTCCCCATGGCCCCAACGCTCGCGGAACAGCTTTTCTAGCAGTGGAACAATGAATGCCAGCGTTTTCCCCGAGCCGGTTTTGGCGGCACCCAAAATGTCACGACCGGCAAGAGCGTGAGGGATGGCAGCACGTTGTACTTTTGTCATGGAAACAAAGTTGGATGCTGTCAGTCCTTCGAGTGTTGCCCCGCTGATTGGTAGTTCTGAAAACAGGTTTTGTTTCGAAAAGGTCGCCTCATGGCCGCGCTCTGGAGTCTCTGCGGCTATTCTCGCCGTGAGTCCTTGGATTTCCTTGATGTCGCGCTTGAACAATGCCTCTTGTTTCTTCTTTCGCCCACGTTGGTTCTTGCGTCCGCCTTTCCCTTCCACATGTGTCCGGTTGCTGCCACCCTTTCCGCCTTTACGGGAGCGGCCCATTGTGAACAGCGGGGCAGCAAGGTTTCACAGCAGAGAGTTCTGAAGTCTGGTTGTGAGCGCGAAGAAGTGCGGCAACTTTTTTGTTTCGAACATTTCGCATTGCTACGAACGCCGCTAATCCATATCCTGAATCGATGTTCCTGACGATCCCGTGAATTTCCGTCAAACCAGTTCACGCCGTGGGACAGTTCGTCAAGTGGCCGTCCGGCTGTCGCTCGTTCCGTGCCTCCCTCCGTCGCTCGATTTCTGCCGTGGATTTTGCCTTAGTCACCCTTCTCGCAACTTCCAATCCTCTACAAGCACAGTCGCAGTCCCAGCACACGCACGCACAGATGCACGCATGCATGCACGCATGCATGCACGCGCACATGCATGCATGAATGGGTGCATGCACAGAATGGGATCGTCCCCTGCTTCCGCCGTCCTTCGATGGTGCCAGCGAACGATATGATAGACGAAGTGACGAAGTGACGAAGTGACTTTGTTGCTGTCGTTCGTTCGTTGGTGACGATGGACGATGGCCATCGATCGCTTCGCTGTGGCCACAACGACGACGACGACGACAACGACGACGACGACGACGATGTCGCAGTGTCACAGTGTCAAAGTGTCAAAGTGTCAAAGTGTCAAAGTGAGAGTATCATGCAGTCATTTGTCAAATGGATTTCAGAGAGAGATAGTGAAAAGAGTGGGTTTTATGAAGGTAATAGAAGTGGACATAAAAGTTAGAAACGTACTGTATATGAAATACTGAAATACTTTGTCGGCATTTCGGATATTTCGATATTTCGGCATTTGACATTTTCGACATTTTTGCCATTTTTGACATTTTTGCCATTTTGGCATTTCGGCGTTTTGTCAATCAGAAAATCAGAAATCTTCACAAAAGAAAAGCCAATAACAGTGCACTCAAAGAACGAAACACATACTGTACGGTATCATTCCCGGATAAGTGAGTGAGTGGGAGTGAGTGAGTGGGAGTGAGTGGGAGTGAGTGAACGAACACGCTGGGACGAACGAAGAAACGAACGAATGAACGAACGAACGTCGGAATTCCAGAATTCGAGAATTCGTCGTCGTCGTCGTCGTCGTCGTCGTCGTCTTTGACGGTGACTGTCGTTCGTGGCCAACGCCAACGCCAACACACAAACATACACAAACAGTAGCAGTAGCAGCAGCAGCAGGAAAGAGAAGCAACGACGACGACAACAACGCAACAACACGAAAGTAAGAGCAAGGTGGACAAGGAGCAACCATACGGAGGAAGAGCACGGAGTAACAACACGGAGCAGAACAATACGGAGCCAATTACGCGGAGGAGCAAGAGCGCGGAACAAGAGCATTGGAACGACAGCACGGAGCAACAACGCGTAGCAAGAGAACAGTTACACACCTGTGTTTGTTCGTTCAAATATGCCAAACCTGCCATCATTGTTGTTGCCGTGGTCGCGCTGTTCCTTGTTGTGGCGGCTGTGTACTTCGGAGTTGTAGTGTTGCGGGTTTCGTGTGCTTGTTGAATGGCGCAAAACAACCTTCTCTGGGTTCGAGACGGGTGTGTGTGTGTTTAGGGTGCTGGCACAATCGCGTCAATAGTCAGTCGATTGTGCAACCTGTTGTCACTTGCTTAGTACGTGCCGATGAGCAATAATTAGACCAGGTTGCATCGAACGTCTCTCCTTTGTTGAAAATTTGATAAGAACTGGTTGCTATCCTTGGCACGTTTAAGAGGCGGCCGTGAGGTCGACATTGCTTTCAGAACCGCATCCTCAGAGACCATGGCACTTCGCTTCGCAAGAGATGTTGTGCGAGCGCCCATTCGTGCCGCCCACCGACGAATCGGCCTGCGCGTTGCTTCCATGTCCAGCGACTCCATACATAGTGGAGACATTGCTTTCAAACCGAACCAGGATGGCTGGGGATTTACAAACAAATACGCAGGTACTGTCGTGTGCGTGTGATGGTTGGGTGATAGTTTGATGACTTGCTCACCATCTGTTAATCTGTTTGCACTCGTGTTGGTGTTGTGGCGAACTTTTTCTGGCGCTCTGCCAATTTTCTCAGCTGGATACGACAGAATATTTTCCAAAAACAAATCGAAACCTACCTCGTCAGCAAGCGAACCAGCAGCACCCAAGGACGTGGGACGTAAGGAGGCGGAAACACCTGACATTCCATCGCAGGTGCAACAGGTAGTTTCATTGGTCGAGGAGCTGCCTGCAGAGCACCTCCAGCACTTGTCCCGAGCGTTGAAGTCAAAGGGACTGCTTCAGTAAGCGTTTTGAGTTCCGGAACGCCACCCCACGAACGATCACCCGCCCGGACTCCCTCAACTAACTACAAATCGTATTATAAAAACGCTTTTCATTGGTAACTGGGTTTATGATTATTGTGATGTTACAGACGTACGCTCCGGTGGCATCCACTGCCACTGCAAAGCATCACGCGTCGATTGTTCGCGACAGGCACGAGCATTTACTTGACTGCACCACTGGCTCTGCGCTTGTTAGCGCGCACACTGCTTCGGCGGCGATCAGGTTTGAAGATGGATGAAGTGGGTCGGTTCATACGCCCGCCCATGGTCATGCGCCGCGCGTCGGAGCGAGCCCGCGCGTTGCCACGGCGAAGGTTGTCATTGCCTTGTTTCCGGCGTTCGCGGTCGGACAGACCTCCAGCTCGCATGCCACTAAGGGTGAGTCGCCGACGCGCTTCCTTCGCTTCCAGTTCGTCCTTGGCAGCCTTCTTCAATGCGCGTTCTGCACGAAGTGCGCGCTTAAACCGGCTTTCTTCGTCTTGCGACAGTGTCGTCGAGGGGGCCACGTCGCTTGTTGCATCAATCATTGCCAGCGCTGCGTTGCCGGAGCAGAACTCATCGTCGCCGAATTCTTCGTCCACAGTCTCAATTTTCCCAAGTCCCGAACTCATCGAATTCTCCTTGTCTTGCCCGGACTTGGCACGCAGTCTTTTACGCGGAGAACCTTCGAAGGAGGACTCGTTCAGTACAGCGGCTCGTTTGGCGGCTGTGCGCTGCTGCGTGGTCATGCGAACAATTCGGCTGCGCAGCTTCTTCACGGTCTCCTGCAGCCGCGATTTGTGCTCCTGGAGACGCTCGGAATCTTGGCGAGCAAGGAGCAAATCATCCTTGGCGGAAGTGATCTGCTCGATCAGGTACGAGACGACAGTGCCACGCTGAATGCGGTCCAATTTTTGGAGAAGCGGCCAATCCTTGTCGCAGCGGGTAGCAAGGACATTCAGCTCTTGGTATCCAATTTCAATTTGGTCGTGGAAGTGTTGCAGTTTCTCAGTGGCGACATCGATTTCGTCAATGTTACCGGCGGCCCGCGCCGCCTTCAGTTCATCGCCCACCTCCTTGTATTGGGCACCGAGTGATTGAAGCTTCACGGCCTTCTGCGAGAGGCGCACGCGCGCTCGAACGTACTTCAAGAGGTCGTTCTGCATCGCGCTGCCTTCTTTGTGGCACCCTTCTCCGCCGATGTCGCGCTTGCGATTCTTGCGGTGACGCGTCATTTTGGATGCAGCGAGACTGTTGAGCTGCTTTTTCAAAGCAGCGAGGTCGTTCTTGAGCTTTTGATTGTGGTGTTGAGTTCGGCTCAAGGTCGATACTTGTTGCTGGATCTTGTTGTCAGACTTTCGCTTCGCAAGGGTGATCTTGTTGAGCTTTTTCTTCGCGGCACCAATCTCGCGTTTCTTGGCAGCGAGAAGCTGGGTGTGGCGCACCTCCGAATCCTTGCGATCACGCTCCAGTTTAGCTTTTCGAGCTGGACACAACCATAAAATGAACGACAAACATGAGCGTGTGACGAGTCAGTCTTTTCTACAGCTCACAGAACGGCGACCAAAATTCTGAACACATACCTTTGAGCTTTCTGACTTCTTCCTTAAGTCGGTCTGCAAGATCGCTCTCGCGTTTAAGGGCGTTGATTTCGCGCTGTTTGGAAACCATCAAGCTCTTGGTTGCCTTCACAGTGTTGTTGAGGGCTGCAAGCTTGACTTTCATTGCCGCAATATTGGGGTCAGTCTTGGAGAGAGCTCTTGCGCGGTTCCTCTGCTTGGCTTTCGCAATTTGTTGTTCCAGACGGTGTTTCTCGCGGTCGTTGCTGCTCGCAGTCGTCCGAAGCTGGTCAAACTCGTCGCGGAGTCGGTTGTAGCGCTCGGCGTAATTCTTCATCTTCTCCTGCATTTTGGCGAGAACTTCCACTTTGACCTCGAGATCGTCGGACACCTCGTCAATCTCATTGTCCTTTTCGGCCATTTCCTGGTCGCATTTTGTGGCAGCGACTTCGAGATCATTTTCAGTGTGCAGCACAGTAGTTTCGGCCTCTAACTCGTCGGTGGAGTCGACGGAGCTGCTGGAGCTCCGGCGATCGTCGGCAATATTCTCTGGAATTGGCAGAACTTTCAAATCCGCGTCAACGTCGATCTTTCCCTTGTACGCCTCTGAGTCTGTCTTCTTCGGCGGTCCCATTGCTTCAGAGATACTTGCGAGCGGTGCCGTGGTGCTCACGCTTTGGCTCAGCTGTGACGACGAGGCAGTCACTGCCGAGTCACTGCGCTTCGACTTTTTGAACGATGCTTTGGCGTCGATGTTGGCATCAGCGAAAATTTGATTCAGGTAATCGGACGTTGACGGCCGCATTTTCCTCTCAACAAATTCGGGATCGTTGGCAGCGATAGTTCTTCCACCGAAATAGCGTTCGCGAATCAGTTGATCCTTCAACACTTCCTCGCGCTGCTTGAAGTGCATGACCAAGCGCGAGTGTTCATCCATGTTGACGATGGCCGCATTCTTGATTTCTCGAGCACGGTTGGCGTAGCGCAGAGAGTTGAGCGATTCCGCAAAGTTGTTGGAAGCTGGGGAGACGCACGCCAGAAACAGGGTGCGACTGTTTCCGCCAAGGGCGTTTTGCAGCAAGCGAGTCAGCTTGCACTCGCGGTATGGAATGTGCGCAAGCCCTTTGCACAAAGAGTTGATGACTGTACCAAGAACAAGGAGAGACTTGTTGATGGCAATGCCTTCGTCCTTACGACCTCCTTCTGCGCCGGTGCGCTTAAGTCGTTCGCTCCCGGCAAGATCAACAAACGTGATCTTGGAGCTGAACGCTGGCCCGGCGTCCTCTTCACTCGCTTCGTCCGCTGGCTTGCTCTCAAAGGCAATTTCGAAAATCGCGTGGGATCGTGAAGACACTGCGTTCATGTTGGTCGCACCAACAACACGCTCGCTGAGACCATCGCCCAGAATGCGCAGGACGTCGGCAGTGGACGACACCTCGCGGCGGATCAGGCCGTGAACGTGGACCAAACCCTTCTTGCCAGTGTCCAACTTAAGCTCGGGAATATCATCGAGGCTTTTGTCGACCAACAGGTCCCGCATTTGGTCGTTGTAGATCTCCAGCAAAGAGACGCTCGTAGTGACGACACGGGTCTTGTCCGTTGCGATCCGCTGGAACATGTCGTTGACGAACCGCGGAAGGACACCGAGTGTGTCTCCGGACGACGACGCCGCCTCAGCATCTGTGCCCATGGTGAACGTCTTGCCAGATCCGGTTTGACCGTACGCCATGATGGTGGCATTGAAGCCTCGGAACACGTCATCGAGCAATGGTCGCGCGGCGTGACCGTACAGTTCCTCGTTCGTTGTCGAAGGCTCAAACGCGTAGTCATACGTGAACTTGTGGTCACTGCCGCACTTGATGGTAGTGTCGATGGCGCTCAAGCACTCAATGTCGCCTTCCCCCAGTTCCTTTGACGAAAGGGGTCTGACGCGAACACCGACCTTGATGTTTTCATCAGAACTCATCCTGATGTCGGGGCCTTCGCGCAAAAGCGCTGATTTGCCAAGACTGCTTTGTGTGCGCAATGCGATTGCGCAGTCGTCCGCTGGAAATTTCTCCCAAGAGCACACGCCGTTGTGTCGTTTTCCGAAAAATTCTCTCCCTTTTCTCGGTGCAATGCAAACGAAGGCAGAGCGAAAACACACGCAGGTTCACAACAGCGCCCAATCTTTTTGGATACCTGCGCACACGCAAGCGCAACGTGGATGAGACATGGATAAAGCCTGAGTCTGCCACCAGAACCATTCGTTCTCTAGCTGGACGCAGAGCGTTGCATGCCGCTGCGACTCTTCGCCACGCGACACAAGTGGATCACCAGCAGCACACATCTACTGTGCAGCGTCACCGGAGTAGCGCAGCAGCAGTCCCTGCCCCGATGGACAAGCCGAAGTCCCCCAACACCACGAGTTTCCCTGGCTCCTATGACGATCAACCCGGCACATGACATGGAGCTTGTGATGGCTGCAGTTCTCGCAGATCGTTTCGTATCCATCACAAGCGCGGACATTCGTCCATTCGTTCAGTTCACTTGTGCTGCGTCACATTTCACCGCAAGCCTCCGCCGCCACCACCACTTTCTTTCCGTCTTTTCTTTCCTCGCCGGGTTCCCCCATCAACACCAGCGCAATGCGTGCACTGACCTGTTGGATGCGCAAAGTGTATGTACCAACACTACCGCGTGCACGGCAACATGCTCCCTCCGATCCACCCACCAACGAACTGCAGCACTCAAACCAACCCGAACCAACGAACCACCAAGCAAAGCAAAGCAAACGAAGCAAGCAAGCAAGCAAGCAAGCCGCTGCACCCAGAGAGAGAGAGTGCTTACCACAACGGCAACGACAACGACAACAGTTAGGTCGGGAAGGAAGGAAGGAAGGAAGGAAGGAAGGAAGGAAGAAGGAGGCACACCGACCGACGTTGCCGCGCAACTCAACAACAGCAACGACAACGACGACAACATCGTTCGTTGCAGCGCCACTGTGTGTGTGTGTGTGTGTGAGTGAGTGAGTGAGTGAGTGAGTGAGTGAGTGAGTGCACCACAAACAACCGCAAACAAGACGGTTGGAAGTTGAGTGAGTGAGTGAGTGGTTCATCGAGAAAATCCCAACTGTGGCGGTGAGTGAGTGAGTGAGAGCTACACTACTTCACACCAGTCAACTAACCGTCCGCCCGTCCACCCACCCACTCACTCACTCACTCACTCACTCACTGCCACTGTGAGCCGCACTCTGTGTGTCGTCAGCTGCTCACTGAGTGAGTGAGTGAGTGATTGATTGTTAGCGCCAACTGTCACTCTCACTGTCGCTCACTGTCACTCACTCACTCACTCACTCACTCACTCACTCACTCACTCTCTCACTCTCAACTGTCTGAATGAAGAATGAAGAGTTTCCGACGCTGGATGAGGTAATGCCGGTGTTTGAGAGTTTGAAAGGATAATGCAACGCACATACATAGTGATGGCTAACTAACTGCAGAGCGACGGTGGTTTCTCGCTCGCACTGGTCAGCTGACTGTCGGTCGCAACCGACTCTGAAATTCAGAACAAAATTCAGAAATTCAGAAAGGAAATGCCGAAAATCGAAAATCGAAAATCCCGCATTTCGCATTTCCCGACATGTCACAAATGTCACAGATGTCACGAACTCACAAATTATGTAATTTGATGCAGGGATAAAACCCAGATGTAATTGCATAATTTCGACTTATAGGAGTTGATTCGGAGTGTCCGTCATTTCATCATTTCGGAATTTCGGAATTTCCTCTCACTTCCTCTTCTCAATTTCCCTCCCAGCCCCCAAGCAGCAGAGTGCAGAATTTCACAGAATTTCGCTGGTGTGCGTTGAAGGCAGGAAAGAATTTCACCAAAAAAATCACCGAATTTCACCCATTTTCACCCATTTTCACTGATTTCCACTGAAATTTCACGGTCGCAGCGCTTCGGCTTTTCGGAAATTCCCCCCCCGCACTCCCACGCCCTGTGTCCTTCATTCCCCCACCCCTCTGTACGTGTACGATTCGTACATGTTATGTACACTACGCCACTGCATCGTATGATATTCACCTTAGCACCCACACGTGCCACGTATATGTACATTGTACGTTTACACGAAAGCGTACACGTGTGTACAAATGGCGCGGGGTCACTCGACACGCTCCTTGACACGCGCCTCGAGCGTGTTGAGTGACACCGCGCCAAAAACTTTCTTGTCTTGGCGCCAGCGCAACGAGTTGCTGTCCGCCCGGCCGTCCATCCATCTGTTCGTTGTTGCAGAGGGGGTTGGTTGTGTGTAGTTGTTGGGTTGTTGGTTGAGGTGGCGTGGAATGTCCATCAATTCACCATTGGCTGTGGCTGTGGCTGTGGTGTGGTGTGTCGTTGCAGTGCGGGGTGTGCTCTTGACGACGACGATGGCAGGTCGCTGAGATTCATGGCATCCCCCCCCGCCCCCTCCCGAGCGCTGGGAGCGTCGAGTGTTGACGATAGCAGAACCGTACTCGAGTGGTGTGGATGGAAAAGACTGGATTGAGAAAATAAAGCCACTCACATTATCAATTCTTATTGCATTGAAAATACAAATTGAATTCTCCGACAACGCGAACGAACAACAACAGAGCATCTGCGACTTTCCGACTTCAGATCATTGACTCTAGCACAAACCAAGATGCCAGGAACCCGAATCAACGACGAGAACAGTATCCTGGATGCTGTCGCGAGTGATAATCGCCAGCAAAATTCAGCGAGAAGTGGGATCACGTCCGAATCCACGGGAGGATGCAGCTTGTTCTTCCCCACCACCCCGCCAGCCAAGAAGCGCCACTTCCACAAACCCCCACCTGCACCGTCCAAGCGCAAACTTGTTGTCGAAGAAGCCGATGAAGACGCAGACGGGGCGGCTGATAGACTACGACGCCGAATGAATTGTGCGGCGGCTCGCCGATTGGACTTTTTAGAGACCAGGAGACAACGTGCAATCGATACCCGCCCGCGCTTGACAGTATTACGTTAGCTCATCATCGGCGCCACACCCTCGTCATCAGACAATTAATTACACGAGGGCTGGATGCACAGAACACTTCGACAACAGCAAGCTGAATGAAAAAATCAGCTAGCCGTAACGCAACGGACAAGTTAGGCTTCTTTCAAACAATAATTTATTCCTTTCTCCTTTCCACAGTCAGTGTGCTCTTATAATATTGCACGTTTCTGTTGTTTCAGTGGCCGTTTCCACGATCGACCAGTTCGTGACGTTCCTGCTAGTGTGGCCGCGACTACAATCTATTGATGGGAACTAGATGGCGTTCGACGAATGCTATTCTTACTTTGGCTCGCCAAGATTGCTGACGCTAAACCGGAGCGACGCACCGGTCGCGAAACAACTGGGGACTCCACTGGAGAGGCAAACTCTGACTCCGAGTCGTCAAACAAGTTGCGGCGACGGCTGGCTGGATTCTCGCGCTGAGAGTGGCTGTTCTCGCGCTTGGAGTAGCTGTTGTCATCTGAGAAAGCTGACTCGGATGTTGAGCCAGATGGAGACGCGGCAAGCCGTCGGCGGCGCACGTCTCCGTTTTCACGATCCCAAGCATACGTGTCGTCCATCTCTTCTCGCGAGGCCCTTTTCTGCGCCGGAGCGACGCGTGAGCCATCAGAATGTTCCGCATGACGATCGACCCCCTCAGCGGCTGCAACGTCAGCAGGGGACGGAGACTCTGTTTTGTGTCTACTAGCTTGCGTTGGATCTTCCCAAGTCGACACGCCTGTGGTTTGGTTGTGCCAGTAGTACGTGCCAAAGTTCTGGTCAAAATGCTTCGTCCACTCCCCTTCCGGTGCAGTGGACTCGCCCGCTGCAGGTTCCGGTTCTGTGGCGTCGCGGAAAGCCTCCGTTGCATCATTGCGGACAGTAGGCCGCTCCAGCCGGTGTGAAGCTTCACGTGTCTTTGCGAGCAATTGCTGGAATTTTGATAACGCGTCGGTGCCACTGTCGGGTTTCGTGGACTTTGCCTTACTGGCTCTTCCAGGTCGCTCAACGTGACGCCGACCTGGCGCAGACGTTAGAGGGACGGAGTCATGGTGGTCGATGCTGTCAGGTTCTGCAGTGTTCTTCTCAGTTCCAGCTGTCGGCGCGTCGCTTGCTCGCGCCGATTGACCGAAGTGATCGCGGACTCGTTGAAGTGCATCTTGGCGGCGCGAATGCTCCGTTTCGGCCGGGTCTCTGGGCGCTAAGCTCGGAGATCCACCAAAAGGCATTTCAAGAAGCGTTGACTGCAACGGTGCAGTTCCAAACGGCACTTGGGGATGGCGAGCCGGACGACTCGTCGAACTCAGGCGCCTGGGCTGCAGGGACCGTACGCGCGTCGACGACGGATGCGTCGGAGTTAGTCTCGGATGTGCCCCTTTGGCGAGAATGCCGGCCTGAACTTCATCCCGAGATTGACCGAACTGCCAATTATCGGGGGATTGCCGAACTGGAGAGGCGCGGGCTGGTTCGTCTTCATCGCCCATGCTCACAGGCGATGAGAGCAGTGGATCTCTGGAGAGACGGTCGAGGATGCTGCTGACCGTTTGGGACAGGTTCTCTTGGGTGCTCGCTTTCCGCCGCCGTGGTGGCGGAGTTCGAGAACGGCTGCGCGGGTGGTTATATACGCCACGACGTTCGTAGTCACCATCACGTGGTTTCCATTGACGCGGCGGTTCCGCCTTTTCTAAACCAAAACTCTTTGACGAATTAGGTGGGCTGGCCTCAGATGATGGGGCCCGATTGTAAAAGCGTAAAGAATCCGTCATTCCAGCCGCGATTTCCTGCCAAGCATCACCTCCAATGTCTGACGCCATCGAGTGTAGCTCAGCTTTCTCGCGAGCTGCGTCACGTGTTGAATTTGGCTCGGTGCCACGTGTTGAATTTGGCTCGGTGCCACGTCGTTGATGGTCGACTTCATGGAGTGGCGCAACACTTGCGCGAGCAGTCGACGGTTTCTTCTTGCTCTTTGCTGCACGGGGTGATTGCCGCTTTCGGGGCCAAGCAGGCGTCAGATCCAGCTCCGCAATAGCAGAGTAATGGTCATCTTCATCCTCACTTGGCACTGGTGTCGATCGGTGGTCAGTGCGGCTTCGGTGCCCTGGCGCTCTAGATCGGCTGTTGCTACTCGCATGCCTGCTCTGATAAGGTGACGGTGGCTGGTGGCTCTCGGGTTCATCCATTTCAGTGATGATCTTTTTCATGTCATTGCACAGAGCATCGAGCGCAGATTGAGCCTCAGCATCGTGCTTCAGGAGCTCATTGAAGTTGCGCTCAACATTGCCCGACCGACGCAGAATTTCTGTATGCTCTGGGCTATGTCGGAGTGTTCGGCGTTGAGAAACGGGAGCGCTTCGAGGTGGAGGTGGGTGTGTGGGTTGATACAAATGGTTGCGCACATCTCTCGATGTCTGAGTGGGTGAACTGCCATTTCCGTTGCTGCGACTGCTAGAGCGTGGTGACTCAGTGCGTATCGTGTCATTAGATCTCGTGGTGCCTGGGGTGGGTGCCAGAGCCTTAGTCTGGGCCACTGCCAGACGCTCAGCAGATTCCAGCGTTGCCGCTCGGTGGATACTTGCTCGCGCAAGTGCGAGCGCATGCCGTTGATTTTGTTGCAGCAAAGATTGCAAGAAATTGTCGCTGTTTTTCGAGATTGCAGCAAGTCCATCGAACGTCGCCAGTTCACTCGCACCGTCACTGTCGTCCGAAACAACTTCTCGACCCTCATATGGTCTCTCGAAATAAAGGTCATGGTCGAAAGCTTCCACGGCAGCAGCAGCAGACTGTCCCTCAGATCGTGGGGGTGACGACGACTGCACTGTCGCGTGGCTCACAGGAGAAGATGATCGCACCGCTGTAGATTCTTGCTTCTCAAACAAAATTCGACGCTCCAACTGGTCCGTGTCGAATTCAGTTGGTTCAGATGACGTGGAGGGGGCGACTTTGTCGCGCAGAAAAGAAGTACGCGACAAATCTTCCAACTCGGCTACAACTAGATTAATTTGCGCACTGAGCGGGTCGATTGAGTTGCGGGGGTTTGACACTTGGTTGGACCCTGGCACTGCCTGTGTCTCATTGGCAGGCTCATGTTCACTTTGCGCAGCCGACAAGTTTTCTTCTGGCTGTGTTTTGTCAGGCACAGGCTCGGTGGGATCGGGTTGTTCATCGTCAGGTGCAATGGCATTGTCATGAGTATCGAGAGAATCTGACTCGTTGAAGAACTCAGAGGATGAGTCATCTTGTTCCTCCGGAGTATCCAACACCTTTGGAAGGAAGTCACTCTGACTTGTGGCGGAAGCATAACCGGGCGGAGCACGATCATCACCGCCGCTCGCGGCGCTTGAGGACACATACCCAGGAGGGGAGGCATCAAGCGACGAATCATCGTGAAATGCTGGAGGGGACATCGCCCTTTCACTCTCAGATGCCGTGTCCAGTGCCGCTGGTGGCGGCGGCCCAAGTGACTCATTATCCGTGAGTTGGGGTGGCGGAGGACTGTTGTGGTCAACATCAGAGCCAGACGCTGAGCTGGCCTTCACTGGAGGAGGTGGGGTCTGATCAACAGTCTCAGTTCCCTCATCGTCCTGCAGTCCGGATTTGTCGGTCGGGAACGGTAAGTGAACTCGAGATGCTTTTCTTGCGATAGGGTCAGACACGCGTCGCCTGGATTCGCTGTCATCACTGTCAACGACATTGCCAGCAGTGCCATCACTTCCATCGACCTTGTCAGCAGTGTTATCATTCCATTCTGCAACGTCTGTGTCACTGTCCGAATCCGGTGGGGCTTCATCGAGTGCGACTGGGACTTCCGTTGGTTCTTCATCTACGTCAGACTCGGAATCGCTTCCTGGAGGCGAAGCACCGACATCATTTTCTGCGGCTTCTGGAGGACTGTCTTGTGCCTCCCGTTTCTGTGCCAAAGCTTCTTTCTCACGTTTGGCGTTCTCTAATTCCGCTGCCATTGCATCTATTTTGGCTTGCAGAGCGCCCTGCAGTTCTTTCTCTTTCTCTTTTTGCTTTCGCTGGAATTCAGCCTCCAATTCGGCCATCCTCCGTGCGTACTGCTCTTCTTGTTGCGCCTTTTCGTTTTTGAGTTTTGACGTGTGCTGAGCTTGCTCCGACAATTTACGTGACACCTGCATCAACAAGTCAAGGTTGTTCTGGCCATGGCTTACCGATGCTCGGCGCGCTCGTACGTAGTCGGTGTGCATTTTTCGACGCGATTCCAGGAATACGCATTTTTCACGCCACATTGATGGCGACAATTCAGGTATCGTTCTGTTGCCCGAGTGGTAAGCCCACCTCTCGCGATCTTCAGCGCCGGTTGGACCATGCGTTGCGGTGTATTCGTCATCAAAGGCAGTTGCTTGAGGTCGTCCAATGGCGTTGGGGTCTGCCAACGTGTTCAAACGTTTTAGTTTCGCATCTTGCTGCTCCTTTAGTTCCTGAAGCTTCTTCTCAATGGCCCACTGCGCGTCTTCGTCGAGCAAGTTACTTTCTGCCGCGGATGCCTCGTTGGCATCTGGGGAGGACGACCCAGCATCGTCCTTTTCAGCGTCCAGTTTTGCGATCTCTTTGATAACATCCACACGACTCAGGCTGCGCTTTACACCATATTGTTTGCCAAGGCGACGGAGCTGAATAGGCGTAAGTTTTTCCAACTCCCGCTCACGGTTTTCACGTCGTGCGGCAGGTGCTGGCGTGCTTGCATCGGCTCGTGACGCCGGGCGTTGCGGCGTCAATGCCGGTCCAGTTTGTAATTTTTGATTGGCAGCTACTCGAGGAGCGTCACCTTTGACAGTTTGCTCAGCCACTGGCTTCTCTGCTTTGCTCCCTGCAAGCGCCAATTCCCATGCCGCTGGAGGGTTATCGAGTGTGTCATCGCTCTCAGTGACTGGTGCATTGACAGCGTTCGTCGGTTGCTGCGTCCGCTGCGAGGGAGCATGATCCACGCCCTTCTCTGGCTTCTGAGTTGCGCTGTTTTCCGAATTGCCACCTTGAGGATGTTTAGCTTCACCACCGGGCCGGAAGAAGACTAGAGACCGGGGTTTACCGGTGCTCTTTGCAAATTGCATCATCGCCTGATTTTTCGTGCTGCCGAACACGTTCACTTCGTTGACGGAAAGCAGCACGTCGTTAAGTTGCAGCCCCATGGACTCTCCGGCAGTCCCTGATTCAATACCTTTGATGAAGAGAGGCAGATACTGACTGTCGCCAGTGGTGGGATTTGGTGTCGTGGTTCCGCCACCGAAGTCGAGCCCGACTTTGGTGCCAGCCGGAAAGATACATTGCCTCAGCTCGTCTTTTGTAATTTCCACCACGGGTGCAGTAAACGCTCTTTTGCCAGAGTTGCCATTGGACGACGGGTCTGGCCTCAATAAAACCAGCCTGATGGTCGGTGTTGTGGAGAGCAAACCATCATAGGTGGTTTGGACACTGTCCACGCTGCGACCCATCATGTACATTCCTTCCACTGCAATCACCCGCTCACCCACCGTGACCTTTGGGGTACTTGGCGACACAGATTGCACAGCCACACACGGGCTCATGGCCAGCTTTGGCTTTGCTTTAGACGAAGCTGACGCATCCATTTGCCGTACACGGGGTCCATTATTGAAAATCACACTAATCTGCTCACTTTGGCTCATACTCACAACTCTAATTGCTGTGCACTCTTTGAGGGGCTTGTACCCTGCCGAGCGATCAGCCGATCGTTTGGGCGAGGCGACGGCATCTACTTCGTCGTCACTGTCTTCGCTGACGCTGCTTGCGCTAATGCTGCTGTCACTATCGCTATCGTCACCACCAGCGTCGCCGACAGATCGATTCATGCGGATGAAAGTCATCAAGCGTGGCTTCCCGCCAGTTTTGACCATCGTTTGCATCAAATGAGACTTTTCTAGCAGCGCCACGCTGAGATTGTTTACACCAACAAGAACATCTCCGATACGAACGCCTTTGTCCACGGCTACGGACTCGTCCGTGAACCCAGCAACGCGTAGGCCTTGGTATTCACCACCGCTGGCAACGGGAGCATCAAACTCTTCAAAGTCGATCCCAATAATGTCGCCTGTGGAGAACTGAATGGGCTTGATAGTCGGCCGGCCCTTGCGGCCACGTAGTAAGACTAGGTTCCGTACTTGGCGGGAACTTTTGGCTAGTATTTGGTATGCTGCGTTGAGCGACTTGCCCAACACTAAGTCGCTGTTGATTGACACCAAGACATCACTTGGTCGCAGAGCATCAGCCCAGCTCCTGGAACACTTCTTAACGTCCTTGACGCGAATCAACCGAAACTTGCCAGCAGCATCAGGCTTTGGTGTTCCGCCAGTGAACGAAAGACCCAGTTCGACACCAGGGTCAAACTCAGACTCAACAAGAACAGGCTCGATGTCCGCAGGCGCTTTGCGGACCTCACGCTCAAATTCGAGGCGTCTTTGTGGTGTTGCTTGAAACAATGGACCCAGATCATCCACGTCCATTCGCCGCACACTCGCACCATTCACAGCGACAACGAAGTCTCCTCGCATCAATCCCTTTTCCATCGCCAAGCTGCCACTTGTGACTTCATCGATGTACAGACGAGGTTGTGATGAATCAGTCATCTCATCATCGTCCTTGCTTTCGAAGCACACTCCGAGTTTGGCCGAATCGCCAAAGTCAATAGTGAAACGATCCGCTTCGCGTTGAGGTACTACAGACTGTCCAGACGGATCACGCTGAAAAACGACCTCCAATTGCTTAATGCCCCGTGCCGAAAGTTTCTTGATGTTTTCAGACAAAAGATTTTGAATTGATGAAAGAGACATCAACTGAGTGTCAGTCCCAGCGACACTGATAACAACATCACCTCGGCACAGACCCTTGCGACGCGCAGCGGAATTGGAATCAGTGCTTCTGACGTACGTCGGACGGTTGCCCTGTGATTGGGCATCCGGCACACCAGCTCCCAACACCATACCGAGACTAGCGCATCCAGATGTGTCATCTGCGTGTCCGACATCACTTCTCTCGAAAGTCACTGTGTATCGAATGAGAGAGTCTCGTGCTACGGGTTCTGACATTCGCCGTTCAGCTGGTCTCCCGAAAAGTACACGGAACTTGACGGGGTCGTTGGCATCCATGGCGGCAACCATCTTTTCTCGAAACTCATCCATCGACAATCCCATCACATTTCTGCCGTTAACGGCCAACACAATGTCGCCGGTATTGACACCCGCGCGTTTTCCAGCTCCGTCGTCCAACATGTTTTGGACTCGTAGTTCCTCCATTACACCGTCGTCGCACGGCTCGCCACCTTCTAAGACCAAGCCCAAAGTTCGCTCATGAAAAGTTAGTTCCACCAAATCATGGGTGGTGCCTTCAAACTCCACTTGGGCAAGTTGTGACCGTCGCAACGTCAACGTGCGGTGAGGTTGCGATCGGTCCGATAGAAGTGGCGCAACGTCTTCCAGGCTACGTGACGACACGTCCCGGCTGTTGACATGAAGAACCAAATCGCCGATGGTGACAAGCATATTCTCCGCCTGACTGCCTTTCTTCACATCAATGACAACGATGGGAGTCGGTTTCCCGTCTGCATCGGTTTCGCCACCTGCGAACTCAATGCCCATGGATTTGCTCGTGGAAAAGACGAAATCGATATCGAACTTTTTGTCTGAGGAGTTCTGTTCCGCACAAGCAGCTGTATACTGCGCGTCTGACGAAGGTACGTGGAGCATGACGTGCCCACCGTGCTTGTGCTCCAACTCTGCAACCAGAGCCGCAACATTTCCACGGTAAGAGTCAAGCATCCTCTGCACCTGCTCATGTGTGGCTTGACGCATTTCGGGTGCACTGGCGCGAAGGTAAGCAACAAGAGTCGACAATTGATTTTTGGGACCTAAATGCTCGAACTTGAGTGGATCTGGCGAGTCCTCCGTGGAGTCGGGAGCATTGTCTTTGGGTGGGCCAAGATCATCACTGTCGGAATCCGAGGGGACGTCGAAGTCATCGTCGGCCATTTTCGACGACTGAGCCACCAGTGAGGTCCTGTCTCTCAATCGCAAGTTCTCTTATCGCCTAAACGGGGAACCACGACATGATGTGGCCTGGTCTGGGTATGGGGACCTTCGGCACGTCCCCACCGGCGACCGAACAGTTTCCCAAATCCGTCACGAGTTTTGTTTCTTTTTTGTTTCTTTTCTACTTGCAGCACTTGTTCGATTGCTTGTGTTTTGCACAAGACGCGGGCAAGTCGCGCAGCCCATGAGCAGCCGGGACGCAACGATCAACCAGCAGCTTAAGCACACTCAACGCGTCGTTTTTCAGCTTGCTCGTCACACTGCAGCCATACAACCGCTCCAAACTCCAGCCGCTTCGCCTATCCATTATGTTCATCACACGACCCAACGCCAACGCCGACTAATGCACTTGCGAACGACTAGTGGACAACTAGACGACAACGGTTCTGCCAACAACGTCAGCACGCCAGCAAGTCAGGATCAACGTGACGACAACGACAACAACGACAACGACGGCCTGGCGGCGAACGAACGAAGGAACGAAGGGACGAAGGGAGGAAGGAAGGAAGGAAGGAAGGAAGGAACTAACGAACGAAGGAACGAAGGAACGAAGGAACGAAGGAACGAACGAAGGAACGAACGAACGAAGGAACGAACGAACGAACGAACGAAGGAACGAACGAAGGAACGAAGGAACGAAGGAACGAAGGAACGAAGGAACGAAGGAACGAAGGAACGA
>ENA-OWNT01001466-OWNT01001466.1-seawater-metagenome-genome-assembly--contig:-NODE-1466-length-29670-cov-4.402528_pt1 | contig 29670 bp, 30 predicted proteins | sample MGYA00238136_ERZ651165 | MGnify/ENA primary metagenome ERZ651165 (study PRJEB26861, sample SAMN08777766) | seawater metagenome | isolation source: coastal seawater | place: USA: Florida | collected...
GTCATTGCCACCGCCGAGGCCCGCGCCGCGGTGCCGGCCCACGGCATCGATTTCGTCGATGAAGATGATGCACGGCGCGTTCTTCTTGGCCTGTTCGAACATGTCGCGCACGCGGCTCGCGCCGACACCCACGAACATCTCGACGAAGTCAGAGCCCGAAATGGTGAAGAAAGGCACGCCCGCCTCGCCCGCAATGGCACGGGCCAGCAGCGTCTTACCGGTGCCCGGAGGGCCGACCAGCAGCGCGCCTTTGGGGATCTTGCCGCCAAGGCGGCTGAACTTCTGCGGGGTGCGCAAGAATTCAACGATCTCTTCCAGCTCTTCCTTGGCCTCGTCGATGCCTGCGACGTCGTCAAAGGTCACACGACCCTGCTTTTCGGTCAGCAGTTTGGCCTTCGACTTGCCAAAGCCCATGGCCCCGCCGCGTCCGCCGCCCTGCATCCGGTTCATGAAGAAGATCCAGACGCCGATCAGCACCAGCACCGGCAGCCACATCATCAACCCGGCCATGAAGCCCGACTGTTCCTGCGGCCGCGCCTGAATGCGGACATCATTTTCCAACAGCACCGGGGTCACGTCCACTTCGGACGGGCGGGTCGTTTCAAACGTACCCTGCCCGGTTGTGAACTGGATCGTTTCGCCATCCAGCACCACGTTGCTGACCGATCCGCCTTCGACCTGTGCGATGAAGTCGGAATAGGCGACGGTGCGCGCGCTCATCGTGGTCTGGTTGCCGCTGAACAGGTTGAACAGCGCAAGGATCAGCAGGAACAAGATGACCCAGAAGGCGATATTTCTCGCATTGCCCAAGAGAATTCTCCTTACATCGGCGCCCGGGGAAAGTCCGCGCCGGACACTGTGCCTAAAATAGGCATGCGGGCCGTGACTTCAATGCGATTTTATTGCAGCGTGGAAACCCGCCGATGCGGCATATTCGCTACGGATTGCGTCATCGTTCCAAAAACCCGGCACCGCAAGCAGCCGATCCCCCAGCCAGACCCCCGGCCAGGACAGCAAAGCAGCATGGGGAAGCGTGGCGGGACGGTCCCATTGGGACAGCCCCGCTTCGCCAAGGGCGCGCACTGTGGCGGCAGGGTAATCCGGGGCCTCGATACACCAGCGGCCGTCCCAGATCGCCCGGCCATCGGCCTCGGCCTGAACGGTTTCTACGGCCTTGAATTCACGCACCATCATCAGGCTGTCGCGGCACGGGATCAGCCGGCATCCCTGCAAGGTGCCGCCGCGCCCGTCCAGCGCCCGGTCCAGCGTATCTGTCAGCGATGCCAGCCGCGGTTTATAGGGCGCGCCCGACAGGCAGGCCAACCCATGCGCCAGCAGCCGCAGGCGGGTTTCCTCTTCTGTCTGGATCAGCCCGTCGCGATCAAAAATCAGCAGCCCCTGCCGGTCGGTCACGATTTTGTCGGCCACATCCGCCGCCCGCGCCAACAGCGCCACCCGCGCCCGCGCCAGGGACGCCGCCGTTTCCGCCAGCCGGGCCGCAACCAGGCCGAACGGAGCCAACTGCGTCAGCAGACGCCGGGCGCGGACCCGGTCATAGCGGGGATCGTCATTGGTGGGGTCTTCGAACCAGCGCATCCCCTGCCGGGTGAGCCAGATACGCAGATCGGCACGGGTTTCCCCGAGGACGGGGCGCAGAATGTCGTCGCGCCCAAAGCGCCCTTCGGGCATCGCCGACAACCCGTCAACACCGGACCCGCGCGCCAGCCGCATCAGTACGGTTTCCGCCTGATCGTCCTGCGTGTGGCCCAGAAGGATAGCGCCGATCCCCTCGCGATCGCAAAAGTCGCGCATCAAGGCATAGCGCGCGGCACGGGCGGCGGCCTGAAGGTTGCCCTTGCCGTCCCACCCCGTCCAGTAAAGCGTGTCATGCTGCGCGCCCATACGCATTGCCTCGCGCGCGACCAGCAGCGCTTCGTCCCCTGCCTCGGGGCGCAGCCCGTGATCGACCGTCAGCGCGTGGATACGGCAGTGGTTGTCCTCGGCCCAGTCACAGGCGAGCTCGAGCAGGGCCAGGGAATCGCCCCCACCCGAGACCGCGACCGCCAGGCGGTCGGGCCGATGTCCCGCCAGCAGCCGCTCCATCGCGGCGGCAAAGCGGGCATCCAGGCTCAATTGCAGCCAAACCGCGTCATGGCCGCCCGGGCGTCGAGCACGATGGGGGACGCAGGATAGCGGATTTCCACCTCGCCCAGGGTCAGGCAGGCCTCATCGCGCTGTCCCAACTCGTTCAGGCTGGTGCCAAGACGGTAGAGGCTTTCAGCCGCGCGCGGGGCATCCGGTGCCCCGCTGAAGCTGGCCAGATAGGCCCGCGCAGCGCGGTTCCATGCGCCCTGACCGGCCTCGGCCTCGCCCCGCCAGAAATGCGCCTCGGCACTCAGCGCGCCACCGGGATAGGTGTCGGTATAGGCCTCGAACCCTTGCGCGGCCCCGGCAAAATCTCCGGCATCGTACAATGCCATCGCTCGGTCAAAATCGCTTTGCTCAGCCTCGGCCAGACGCGGGCCGTTTGATCCGGTCGCGGCAGGCAGAGGGGTCACCGCCACCGGCCCGGCCCCGCCCCCAAGGGTCGGCGTGTCGCCAAGAGACCCGATATCGCAGTCGTCCTCCAGCTCGCACAGACGAAACTCCAGATCGCCGATGCGGTTGGTACCGTCGGAAACGATGCTGTCCACGCGGATCTGCAGATTCTCGGTGGCACTGGTCAGGCGGCGCAGTTCACCTTCGATGGCATCGACCCGTTCCAGGGTGCTGCCGCCCCCGGTGCCTGTCACCCCGCCGGTGGTGGACAGCTCTGTGCGCAGGCGCTGGATTTCCACCCACAGAACCGACAGTTCCTGGCGGATATCGGCCAGTGTTTCGGACCGGGCCTGCGCCAGCGCCGCCGGGGCGGGCAGCGCCAGGACAAGGGCGAAGATCAGCGCGCGCCGCATGGGTCAGGCCCCCGAGCCGATTTCCAGAACCGTCACAGCACGGCGGTTCTGACGGTAACAGCTTTCCTCGGAACAGATCTCCAACGGGCGCTCCTTGCCGTAGCTGACGGTGCGCAACCGGGCTGCGGTGATGCCCCGCGTGATCAGATAATCGCGCACGGCGGCAGCGCGACGGGCCCCAAGCGCGAGGTTGTAATCGCGGGTGCCCTGTTCGTCGGCATGGCCTTCGATCAATGCGGAATATTCCATGTTGCGCAGCATCCAATCGGCCTGATCGTCCAGCGTCGCGCGACCTGTCGCCGTCAGCGTCGATTGATCGACCTCGAACAACACCCGGTCACCCACGGTTTCGTTGAAATAGGCGACCGAGTTGGGATCCCCCGCCGCACCGGCGCCCGCGCCAGCCCCCACACCGGTGTCGCCGAAGTAGCGGTTATTGCCACAGGCCGAAAGGCCGAGCACCGCGACCAGAAGGGTCAGTTTCAGAAAGAGTTTCATCCTGCATCGTCCTCGTTTTCGCGCTTTTCTTTGCGCAAGGGTATCACGGGCCGGGCCTTGTGAACATGCCCTGCCGCGTGTGTTTTGCTATTGCAGCAACGGCGACCAGGCCGGATCCGACGCCATGCCCGGTGTCGACACCCGTTGCAGGTTGCGCCCCGAAATATCCACCGAATAGATCGCCGGTGCGCCATCGGCCCCGGCGGTTTCGCGGGTGAACATGATGACACGGCCATTCGGCGCCCAGGTCGGGCCTTCGTCAAGGAACGAAGACGTGAGCAGCCGTTCCTCGGACCCATCGACCCGCATCACGCCGATATGAAACCGCCCGTCCTGCTGGTTGGTAAAGGCAATCAGATCGCCGCGCGGCGACCACACCGGCGTGCCGTAGCGGCCTTCGTTACGGCTGATCCTGCGGCCCTCTCCACCACCGGCGGGCATGATATAGAGCTGCTGCGTGCCGGACCGGTCGCTTTCAAAGACGATCTGGCTGCCATCGGGCGAAAAGCTCGGGGCCGTTTCGATTGACGGCGCGTCGGTCAAACGGCGGCGGTCCCCGGTTTGCAGGTTCAGCAAGTAGATATCAGTATTTCCGCCCCGTTCCGCCGAAAAGACCACGCTGTTGCCATCGGGCGAAAAGCGGGGGGAAAAAGTCATGGTCAGGGCGTCATCTTCCAACGGGCGGGCGCGGACGCTGGCCAGATCCATCACATAGACGCGCGGAATACCGGATTCGTAGCTGGTATAAAGGATACGATCCCCCGTGGGCGAAAACCGCGGTGCCAGCACCAGTGACCGGCTGTCGGTCAGGAACTGAACGCTGGCCCCGTCATAGTCCATGATCGAAATGCGCCGCAGACGGGCGTTCTTGGGACCTTCCTGCGCGACGAACACCACGCGGCTGTCAAAATAGCCGCTTTCGCCGGTAATGCGTTCATAGACGTGATCGGCCACCGTATGCGCCATGCGCCGCCAGCTGTCGGGGCTGCCCACAAATTGCAGGCCCGAGCCGAGCGGTTGTTCCGAGAACACATCGAACAGCCGGAAGCGAACGACCAGTTGCCCGCCCTCCATGGTGACGGATCCGGTGATCAGCGCCTGTGCGTTGATGGCTTGCCAATCGCTCCACTGCACCGGGCTGTCGAAACTGGTGACGGTCGAGATATGCGCGCTGCGCGGCACTTCGCGGAACAGGCCAGTGCCGGCCAGATCGGCGGCGATGACGCGGGTGATGTCGCTGGCCGCGTCGGTTGCGGCACTATTGCCCGCGATGAATTCTGGCAAGGCGAAAGGCAAGGGCTCGATCACACCTTCGGTGATCTCGATCCGCAGCGGACCGGGGCTTTGCGCGGTTGCGGGCTGCGCGATCAGCGTGGCGACGGCCAGCAGCGCGACCAGCAGGGCAGTGGCAATACGAGTCATCTCTGGCTCAACTCCTCGGAACGGAAGGTCATTAACGAAATATCGCACAGAGTATAGCGATCACATAGAAGATCGGAACCCGCGCCGTGTCGGCAGGTTTTTGCGCCCTGGGCGCGGCGGGGACGGAACTGACAGGTCATCTGAGCCGCATCTCCTCGGGGTTGAACGTAATCTCCAGCACCCGCCAATGGTCATAGCTTTCCTCGGGCAGGTCATAGCCATTGGCCCCGCAACGGATCACAGCGCGGCGCGCGGCCTCGTAAGCCTGGCGGGCGGCCGCATCAGACCCGCCGCGCGACTCGATCATGCGGATAGAGCCTGTCTCTGGCCGCCCGTCACGCGACATCTGGACAGAAATCGTGACGACGGTTTGCAACGCCTCGGACGACAGGCTGCCGACGTTCCAACATTGCTGCACCGCCAGCCGCAGCCCGTCGCGCTGACCGGCGGACAGGGGCGGACCAGCGGGGGCTGCGGGTGCGGGCGGTGTTTCGGTTGCGGCCTCGGCAACGGCGGCGGCGATGGCGTCGGCCAGCGGGTCGCGTTCTTCGACCGCAGGGGGCGCGTCTGGCGTGGGGGCCTCTGCCACCGTGCGGATGGGTCGGGCGGGCGGGCGGAAAGACGACACCGGCGCAAGTGCTGCGGCGGGCGTTTCGGCCTCGGTCACGATCTCTGTCGTGGCTTCCTCGGGCGCGGTCGGCGGCGTGTCGGGCACCGGCGAAGGTGTCTCGGACGGCTCTGGCCGCGTCACCACCTCTGGCGCGACCTCGGCCTCTGGTGGTGGTGCGGGTGCGGGCAGCGGGGCCACGCGGGGGGCTTCGCTTGGCGCGGGCGTGTCAGAGGGCGGCGCGGTCACATCCTGCGCGGGCGGGCTTGGCAGCGCGGCCACCTCGGCCTGCACGTCGGTATCGGGCAAGGGGGCAAACGCCGACAGGTCGGGCTGTGTTTCCACGGGCGGTTCCGGTGTCGCCTCGGGCGGGGTGCTTTCAGGCGCGGCGGCCTCTGGCGCGGGCGGGGTCGGGTCGGTGATCTCGGGCGCGGGCGGGGTGGGCAGCGTGGGTTGTTCCATCACGGTAGGCGCGGCCACCACGGTTTCGAACATCGCATCGAACTCCTGCGCGGAAATCAGCGTCACGCCGGTCAGTTCGAACGGATCTTCCTCTGTATCGCTGAACAGGTTTCCCCCGATCAGCGCCCAGATAAGCACCGCGAAATGTAGTCCGCTGGAGGCATAGAGCGCGCGCCGCATGGCAGGCTACTCCCCATCCTGTGCATCAAGACGCGGGCCACCCGCATCGGTCACCAACCCGATCTCGCGGAAGCCACCAGCATTGAGCGCCCCCATCACCTGCATCACATCGGCATAGGGAATGGCCCCGTCCGCGCGCAGGAAAATCTGGTTGCTGTCGCGTTCGGCGGCAATGCCCTGAAGGCGCGTCACCAGTTCCTCCATCGGCACCGGGGTCGTCTGGATCATCACCTGCCCATCTGCGGTCAGCGTCACGGCCAGCGGTTCTTCCTCCTGCTCGCCCGGCAATGGCTCAGCCGCGGTTTCGGGCAGTTCAATCGGCACGCCCACGGTCATCAGCGGGGCCGAAACCATGAACACGATCAAAAGCACCAGCATCACGTCCACGAAGGGCGTGACGTTAATCTCTGACATCGCGGCGTGGCGGGACCGGCGGTTGCCGCGTCTGCTGCGCCCGCCCGTCTGCCCCTGTTTTACACCGGCCCCCATGGGTCAGTCCTGCTGACGCGACAGGAGGGTGGAAAACTCATCCGCGAACCCCTCATAACCCGCGATCAGCCGGTCGGCATCGGCCGACAGCTTGTTGTAGAGGATCACCGCCGGGATCGCGGCCAGCAGGCCAAGCCCGGTTGCCATCAGCGCCTCGGCAATGCCCGGCGCGACAACAGCAAGCGAGGTGTTGCCCGAGGTCGCAATTTCCTGGAACGACCGCATGATGCCCCAGACCGTTCCGAACAGCCCGATGAACGGTGCCGTCGCGCCGGTGGTGGCCAGGAAGGTCAGGCCTGAGGTCAGCCGCTCGGCCTCTCGTCCGATCGCGACATCCATCGACCGGTCCACCCGCTGCTGCACGCCGGGGATCAGCGCCCCGTCATCGCGCAGACTGCGCTGCCATTCCGTCATGCCCGCCACGAAGACCCGCTCTGAGGCGGATCGCGGCTGTTCCACCACCTTGTCGAACAGCTCATCCAGCGGCGCGCCCGACCAGAAGGCCGCATCGAACTGCGCGGCCCGGCGGCGCGACAGCCGGTAGGTGGAGAATTTCGAGAAGGCAATCGCCCAGACCCAGATCGATGCGGCGAACAGCATCACCATGACGATCTGAACGACAAAGCTTGCGCGGAAGAACAGGGCCAGCAGCGAGAAATCCATCTCCTGCGCCATGCTCAGCGTTTCGGTTTCCATGAAGTGTTTATCCTATCTGCCCGGCCTCTGGTCGGATGCCATCTTGGTCGCGGCATCTCATTTGCAGATGAATCTAGCAAAGAGGAAGGGCAAACGCCATTGGCTTGCTTCACTGTCGGTTTCACTGCTGAAACGTAACCAGCTTTTGGCGGATATCCGCCGGAATCCGCACCGCACGGCCGGTCTCAGACAGGCAAACCACCTGAACCGTCGCGGCATAGAGCCTGTCCGCGCCCCGCCAGACCACCTGTTCCAGGTCGAAACTGGCCCCTTTGACGCCGGTCAACCGGGTCTCGACCCGCAGGTCATCTTCGAATCGGGCGGGCGCGATAAACTCCATCTCCATCCGACGCACCGCAAAAACGATCCCCTGATCGGCCTTCAGCGCGGTCTGCGAAATCCCCGCCTCGCGCACCATCTCGGACCGGGCGCGTTCGATGAACTTGAGGTAGTTGGCGTGATAGACGATGCCCGCCAGATCGGTGTCTTCATAATAGACGCGGGTGTGGAAAAGGTGGGTCATGGGTTAGTCCGATTTCACGAGGCCAGAGAAACCCGCAACGGCAAGCAGCGACAGCGCCCATCCCATGGCGATCTGCACCCACAGGAACACGCGGGTGGCCGCCCCGCGTGTGCCCTGCGCCTCGTCCGGGATCCAGAATTCCTGCATCTCCATGGCCACAATGGGCAGCAGCGTATCGGCGGAATAGACCAGCGCGTTGAACCGGGGGTAGCCGGCGGCTTCGGGCTGACCCAGGAAACAACCAAGCTGCGAGGAATAGGCACCGGCATCCCACCGGATAGGCGGGCCGTTCGCGGGTGGTTCATAGGCCGGATGGCACGCCGCCCATTCCGCGCTGCGCAGAACGATAAGGCTGTTGGGTTTAATGGCGTCCTGCCCCGCGGCAATCCCAAAAAACAACGCCCCTAGCAGCCAGAAGAAAACAAGGCCAGTCACCGCGCGGAAAGGACGGTGCCCATAGGCAAGCGTGACCGAGAGAACGCCATCCACAACCCGCCGGATGAACAGCTTGGCCTGCGTTTCGACCACCGCCCCGTGCGCATTCAGCGCCGGGTCAAAGCCGAACACGCCCGCGCGCATCAATCTGGGGGAAAGCTCAGCTTCTAAAGCCGCCAGGTCCTGGACCTGGTTTTCGATGGCTTGTTTGATCACCAGCGTAGACTTGTTGATCTGTCCGTTCAGTTCGGCAAGCATCGGGCCTTTAAATGTCTCACTCGCACTCTTCACATCTGCAACGAGTGGCCCAATCCGGTCAGGCGTGAGGCGCTCTGCCCGTAGTCGAAGCCGTGCCCCTTCCAGACGCGCTTTCAACTTGTCGCGTCGCCAACGACGCTGCCGCGCTTCCTTGGCAATCAGAATCTGCCGCGCGTCATCCGTATGGCCCATCTCGCGCAGAACCTTGGCGCAATGTTCCCATGGCTGCGGCCAGAAATCCTTGCCCCATCGGGCGGGGTCTTGCAGGTCCAGCCAGCGGATGCGGGCCCCGGCATCCACCGGACCGCCGGTAAAGGCGCCATAGCGACAGCGATCAAGGATCAGATGTGCCGCGCCCGGCCAACAGCGTTCCTCATCATTGATATGGCCAATCTGCGCCCCGGTCAGATCCAGAACGCCCTTGATTCGGGCGTCTTGGCGCAGAAAAAACGCCCCCACTATCTGGGCACCACCCACATTCAGCGCCTTGCCGCTTTTCCCCGCCTCCAGCCGCGCGTCGGCGCAATCGAGGTCCCCGCCCAGCTTTGCCCCAAGCAGGCGCAGCTCGCCACTTGCCTGCACATCGCGCAGGAACATGTTGCCCTCGGCCTGCAAACCACCCGCATTCAGCGCCCTGCCGCTTTTCCCCGCCTTCAGCCGCGCGCCGTCGCAATCAAGGTCCCCGCCCAGCTTTGCCCCAAGCAGGCGCAGCTCTCCACTTGCCTGTACATCGCGCAGGAACACGCCGCCCTCGGCCTGCAAACGATCCGCGCTCAGCGCATTGCCACTTTTCCCCGCTTCCAGCCGCGCGCCGGTGCAAGAAAGGTCCCCGCCCAGCTTTGCCCCAAGCAGGCGCAGCTCTCCACTTACCTGCACATCGCGCAGGACCATGTCGCCCTCAGCCTGCAAACCATCCGCGCTCAGCCCGGGCAGGGCCGAACCAGTCAGGTTGAAGCTGTCCAACCGGGTGGACATCAGGTTCGGGGGCTGTTGGAAACGGCAATACGCCAAGACGACATCCCGTGGAATGCGAGCCCCCTCCAAATCAAGCGGGCCAGTCACCCAGGCGCCCCTGATTTGCACGCCGTTTTCCGGAATTGTTCCCGGCAGGGATGCACAGCCCCCAAGGATCAGGTAGCGCAGGAATTCGGCCCGGACATGGCGGTCGGACCCCGCGCCCGCGCCCGGGCATTTACCATCCCCGAGGATGACAAGTTCACCGGAACAAATCTTATCCCGCAATTGTCGTTCAGCCGGGGAAAGCGGCCCGAAATCCGCCAGCACCCGCTTCACGACAGCGCCCCCACCCGGGCGGCCAACCGCAGCCCGTGGCTGGCATCATTGGCACAGGCGGGCATCACCGGATCATAGCCCGCGCGGATGACATTGGCGATCTCGGGTTTCAGGACGGCGGGCTGGCCGGGGGCCGCAGCAAGGGGGGATTTGTCGGCGAAGGCGCTGTCGGACCAAAGCAGGATCACCTGCACCGCTTGGCTAAGCGCGATGGTCTCTGCCGGGATCTGTGACATCTCCTCATCCATGCGGATGAAGACGAAGGCCGCCTGAATGGCCCCGGTGTCGTCAAACCGAAAGCTGCGATACTGGTTCGCATCCGCCGCTTTCAGCCGCGCCACGGTGGCGGGCAGATCGGGGATCAGCCGGTCGAGATTGGGTGTTTCCGTCAGTTCATCCCAGTCGCGGAAGAAGAACACCATCAGGTTCGCGCCCAGTTCCGGGTCGGTCTCGGCCATCTTGTGACCGGCCAGCGCCACCACCGCCTCGATCGCGCCTTTCAGGGTGCTGACGGTGGCATCCTCCACCCCAAAAACCACCGGCACGATGGGCCGCCCCCACCGGGAAAAGAGGTAGCTTCCGTCTGACCGGGTGAACAGATGAGTGACGGCTTCTGGTTCCATGGAGACGGTCTTTCTTCAAAGATGGTGTTCGTCAACCCAATCCCGGAATTCTTGGTCATTGGCAGCGGCACCAAAGACCAAGGGGACATCCCAGGGGGCCAGCGTTGCTGCCGCGGGTGCGCCATCCGAAATGCGTATCCCCCAGACCCCCGCCGCCTGGTTGCACGCATGGGCCATGCAGCCCGCGCCAAGCACCCAATCGCCGCGCTGGATCACGCTGTTGGCCGGGCCGATCCGGTCAGACAGGTCGCGGATCTGATCCTCGGTCATGATGGTCAGAAAGCGGGCGCGTTCGCCGGGATCGCGGAAGATGGCGTAGGGGTGTTCGCCCACCCAACGGGTCGCATCCGCGCCGGGGCCTGCGGGGGTGCCGGCAAAGGGTTGTTCGCCTTGGGTGGTTTCCATGCCGGCGTCACTGAACCGGTAGGTGATAAACTGCTGCCGCATCCCGTCGGCGAAGATATCCAGTTCAAGCGCATCGGGCAGCACCCGCATATCGCTGACCGCACCTTCGCAGGCCTCGGTTTCGCCCATGACCTGCACCGTGCCTTGCCCCACGCGGATCACCGTCACCCCCGGCCCGCACATATTGCCGCCATGGTGGTGCGTGGCCAGAAGCCAGTCATGGTCCGCCCCTTCCAACGCCCAGGCCCCGAGGAGTTCCCACATATAGTCCAGCTCCACCGGCAGGGTCGCGCCAGAGACCACAAGCCCCTGACTTGGGCGCGCACCAACAACCGAGGCGGCGCCAAAACGGGTCTGGAACTGGTCATAGCTGCCAAACTGGACATCGGCGGCGGCCGGGCTGGCCGACAAGGCGATGAGGGCGGAACTCAGAAAACGGATCATGGCGGAATGTCCTTCTGCAAGGGGATGTCCACATCATTTCTTGTGGTTCAACCGCAATCAACCCGAAAGCGTACCGGGCGCCTTGTCTTCCTCAGCGCACGTGCCCCGGTCGGGTAGATGCCGACCCCACTTACGGATCAGCGCCTCGGCCGGGTCGATACCTTCGCGATCCGCAAAGACCAGGAGGAACCCGAGTACATCCGCAAGCTCATCTGCTAAATCTTCGCGGTTCGCCGTCCCGCGCCCCTGACCGTAGAGTTGCAGCCAGGCACCGGTCATCTCGCCCATTTCTTCGGCCAGTTTATGCAACGCAAACCCAGCATCCTTTGGCGCATCAAAACGAGTGGCGTAAATATCGGCGACTTCAGTGGCAATCCGGGACAGGTCGGACAAGGCGCGGTCGGCCATCAGATCAGGCTGCCCTGTTCGGGGGGCACTGGGGCGGACAGGCCCAGATGCGACCAGCCTTTGGAGGCCAGCATCCTTCCGCGCGGCGTGCGGGCAATCAAGCCCTGTTGCAGCAGGAAGGGTTCAATCACCTCTTCAATCGCATCGCGGCTTTCAGACAGCGCGGCGGCCATGGTTTCCACCCCCACGGGGCCACCCCCGTAATTTTCCGCCATCAGCAGCATGTAGCGCCGGTCGGCCCCGTCAAGGCCCAGATGATCAACGCCAAGCCGTGTCAGGGCGCTGTCAGCAATCTCTTGCGTCAGCCGACCGTCCCCTTCCACAAGCGCGAAATCCACCACCCGGCGCAGCAGGCGACCCGCGATGCGCGGGGTGCCACGGGCGCGGCGGGCAATCTCAAGCGCGCCTTCGGGGTCAGACGGAATGCCCAACATCCGCGAACCTCGCGTCACGATCTCGTGCAGTTCCGGCACGGTGTAGAATTGCAGCCGGGTCGGAATGCCGAACCGGTCGCGCAAGGGCGTGGTCAACAGGCCAAGCCGGGTCGTCGCGCCGACCAGCGTGAAGGGTTGCAGCTCGATCCTGACGGTACGCGCAGCGGGGCCTTCGCCAATCACCAGATCCAGCTCAAAATCCTCCAGCGCGGGGTAGAGCACTTCCTCCACCGCCGGGTTCAGCCGGTGAATTTCGTCGATGAACAGGACGTCGCGCGCCTCCAGATTGGTCAGGATCGCCGCAAGATCGCCCGCCTTGGCCAACACGGGGCCAGAGGTCATGCGGAAGTTCACGCCCAGTTCCCGCGCCATGATCTGCGCCAGCGTCGTCTTGCCAAGACCCGGGGGGCCATGGAACAGCACATGGTCCATCGCCTCTTCCCGACGCCGGGCACTTTCGATGAAGACACGCAGGTTGGCGCGCGCCTCTTCCTGGCCGATGAACTCGGTCAGCTCCTGCGGGCGCAGCGCGCGGTCGGGGCTTTGATCCTCGGGCAGCGGCGTGGCGCGCAGGGTTGGGTCGGGGTCGGTCATCTCAATCCTTCGGGGCCAACAGGCGCAGCGCGGCACGGATCAGGGCGGGGGTTTCGGCAGCCGGGTCATCGCCCGCCGCCTGCGCCACCGCCATCGCGGCCTCTGCCGGGGCATAGCCCAGGTTCTTGAGCGCCGAAAGAGCCTCGGCCTGCGATGACGAGGACGGGCGGGCCTTTGGCGCGGATTGAATATCGGGCTGCGGGACTGGGGCTGTTGCGGGGGCATCGCCCAAAGCCTCCAACACCTCACCGCCCATGGCCATTACGCCGGGTGCCTTGTCCTTCAGTTCCATCACCACCCGCTGCGCCAGTTTCGGGCCGACGCCCTGCGCGGCTTTCACCGCCGTAGCATCCCCAAGCGAGATTGCCCGCGCCACGCCTTCGGCCCCAAGCGTGCCCAGAATGGCCATCGCGGCCTTGGCCCCCACACCCTGCACGGAAATCAGCAGCCGGTGCCATTCGCGATCATAAAGCGTGGGGAAACCAAAGAGCTGCAACAGATCCTCACGCACCAGCAGTTCGGTGAACAGCGCCGCCGCCTCGCCCGGCCCCGGCAACGCGGCAAGCGTCCGGTCCGAACAGTAGACCACATAGCCCACGCCATTCACGTCCAGCAGCACATGGTCGCTGCCCTTGTAATCCACCCGGCCCGTCAGTTTGCCGATCATCGCCCCGCCTCCACTGCCGCGGCCAAACGGCCCGCGGTCTGCGCATGAAAGGCATGACAGATGGCAATAGCAAGCGCATCCGCCGCGTCCGCGCTGGCGGGGGTCGCACCGGGCAGTTGCATCTTCACCATATGCTCCACCTGCCGCTTGTCCGCATGGCCCACCCCAACGACAGTCTTCTTGACCGCATTGGGCGCATATTCCGCCACACTCAGCCCCGCCTGCGCAGGCACCAACAACGCGATCCCGCGCGCCTGCCCCAGTTTCAGCGTGGCCACCGCGTCGCGGTTCACGAAGGTCTGTTCCACGGCGGCCTGTTCCGGCTGCCAGCGATCCAGCACCTCGGTCAGTTGCCGGTGCAGCGACAAAAGCCGCGCGGCAAGATCCTTGCCCTCGCTGTGGCAGGTGCCATTCGCGACGTGGCTGAGCCGCGATCCGCGCGCTTCGATCACACCCCAGCCCATGTTCCGTAGCCCCGGATCGATCCCGATAATCTTCATGCTGCCCGACCCCATAAAATTCTTGCGACTTTTTTGCAGCACTAGCACGAAACAAGAACATTGACCAGCCAAAGTCCGTTTTCGTCACCCATTGAAATAAAAGCGACACGCGCGGCCAGAGATGTCGATTCTGGACAAAAGGCCCATCCACTTCCGACAGGAATTGTGGCAGATTTTTGTCGAAAAATCATGATCTTAGAAGAACAGTCCACCCATGCGAAATCTGCATAGGACCCATGCGGAAATCGGTATTGCTGGACCAGCGCGATCCTCCTAAGTGCCGTTTCAGCAAGCGAACAAATCGCAACTCACCCTCTAATCTGGAAGGACTATTCAGATGGCTACCGTGACCAACCGTACCGTTGACGCCGGCTTCAGCGTCGCATCGATCCTCTCCGCATTCGTGGGTCGGATTGCAGCCTGGAACGACGCCCGCGTAACCCGCAAAGCGCTGGAGGCTCTCTCCGATCGTGAATTGGACGATCTGGGCCTGAACCGTGGCGATATCGACGCGATTGCCAATGGCATCTACCGCTGAGATTTCTCTCTCTTCTCTCCCCGATTGAAGCCGCTCCGACCCCGGGGCGGTTTCTTTCGTTTCAGGGATTAGGCGGGGGGCGGCCAAGCGTCTGGGTCAACGTATCACCGATCCAGACCGACACGGGATCAAGCGCCAGAATCCAGGCCGCCACCTGGTGACCGGCGCCACGCGTACCCAGATCGGCCAGCCGCGCGGCGTAATCCGCCTCACCCTGATGCCAGATCATAAAGCCTTTCAGCAGAAAGCAGCAGATCAGCGCCAGCGTCACGCTGCGCCAAGGCACCGACAAACGCAGCTTTCGGCGCTGTGGAACCACCAACCCGTCGGGCCGCACCACAACGCCCTGATCCGCAGACGACACCGAATGGTCGATGCGCCGCAACCGTTCCTGAAACCGACTATAGTTGGCGTCCATGGGGCACCTCTTGCGCCTGCCCCACCCACGCACGAATTATACGTCAAATTGTGGCAAAACTGTGCCGATCAGCGGCGCAGCGTCAGCGTGGTCCATTCGCCAAGTTCGGCCCGGTGCTCCAGCACCATCCCCTGGGCTTCATAGGCGGCAACCACCTCATCGCCCTGTTCATTGAGCAGCCCCGACAGAATGACATGCCCGCCCCGCGCACAATGCGCCGCCACGTCAGGGGCCAGTTCGACCAGCGGGCCTTTCAGGATATTGGCAAAGATCAGGTCAAAGGGCGCAGCGGCGCGCAGGTCGTCATGGTCGAACCCGGCGGCTTCCAGACAATGCACCCGCCCCGCCTCGCCATTGGCCGCGACATTGGCCAGGGCCACATCCACCGCGACCTCGTCTATATCCGATGCCAGCACCGGCTCTGGCCAGACCTTGGCCGCCGCCAGCGCCAGCACGGCCGTTCCGCAGCCGATATCGACCACGTTCTTCTTAACCGCACCGGCCTGGATCAGCCGCTCCAACGCCTCCAGGCAGCCCTTGGTCGTGCCATGGTGCCCGGTGCCGAATGCCATCGCCGCCTCGATCAGCAAGGCCACCTTGCCGCCCGGAACCTTATCGGCATCATGGCTGCCATAGACAAAGAACCGGCCCGCCTCCACCGGATGCAGTTCCCGTTTCACATGCGCCACCCAATCGGTTTCCGGCAGTTCGGACACGACGAAGGGCTTGGCGTCATAGACCGCCGCCAACAGCGCCAGGGCCACATCATCCGGGGCCTCGGTGAAATAGGCGCCGACTTCCCACAGGCCCGATCCGTCCTCCATCTCGAACACGCCAACGCCGGTGGCCTCCGGTTCGATCTCTTCCAGCGCCAGGCCAAGCGCCTCGGCGTTTTCACGGGCCGTCAAGGTTGTCAGGGCGGTAAAGGTCGGCATCGGTCAACTCCCAGTCATCGGCCACGCCTTAGGCCGAGGCCGCGCAAAACACAATGCGCCTTCTTCTTGGACCAAATACTCACCTGCCCCCCAACAGCCCGCGCACCCGATGATCAGACGCGCAGGCCCCGCCGCCATCCCGCGGCAGCGCGGTTCGGCGAGGGCCCCCGGATGGGGGCTTGAGCCGGACCGCCCCCCGGTCGGCGCTGTCAGGCGCCGATCCCGATGGGGCAGGTCACCCCGGTGCCACCGATCCCGCAATAGCCGGACGGGTTCTTCGCCAGATATTGCTGGTGATAACCTTCGGCAAAGTAGAACTCGGGCGCGGGCAGGATCTCGGTGCTGATCGCCCCATACCCGGCCGCTTTCAGCCGCGCCTGCATCGCCGGTAGGCTGTCCAGCGCTGCACGCTGTTGCGCATCCGAGAAGGTGTAGATCCCCGACCGGTACTGGGTGCCCATATCATTGCCCTGCCGCATCCCTTGGGTCGGGTCATGGTTCTCCCAGAACACCTTTAACAACGCGTCATAGCTGATGACCGCAGGGTCAAAGACCACCCGCACCACCTCGTTATGGCCGGTTTGCGCGGTGCAGACCTCCTCATAGGTGGCATTGGGCGTATGCCCGCCCGCATAGCCCACCATGGTCAGCCAGACACCATCCAGCGCCCAGAACATCCGCTCCACACCCCAGAAACAGCCCATGCCGAACATCGCCACATCCATGCCCGCAGGCACGTCCGATGTCAGGGGGCGGCCATTTACAAAATGCGTCTCTGCCGTCGCAATCGGGTCCGCGCGTCCGGGCAGGGCCTCGGCGGCTGACACCATTTCCATCTTCTTTGCCTTGAAACCGAACATCGCGCGTCTCCCTTCCGTATATTGTGATCATGCCTGGTCTCATACATGGGGCGCAAGACCGGCTGTGACCAGACGGCCTGCATCCTGCCCCGGTCACGACCGCGCGACCTCTCCGTCCTTGCAGCCGCAACCTTCCCCTTCCCAATCCCCGAAACCGCCCCTAACGTCCGCGCCATGACGCCCGCCTCCGCCCTCGACTCGCGCGCCTCTTGGCTGCGCCTTGCCATCTCGCTGACCATCGGGCTGGTGGGAAATGTGGGCATGTGGGCGATCATCGTCATCCTTCCCGCCGTTCAGGCCGAATTCAACGTCGATCGCGGCGATGCCTCGCTGCCCTATACGCTGACCATGGTGGGGTTTGCCCTGGGCAATTACTTTATCGGGCGGGCGGTGGACCGGTGGGGGATCACTGCGGCGATGATCGCCGCCGCCGGGCTGATCTCGGCGGGGTTCGCAGGGGCCGCACTGGCCCCCAACATCGCGACACTGACGGCGCTGCAACTGCTGATCGGGTTCGGCACCGCCACCTGTTTCGGGCCGCTTATCGCCGATATCTCTCACTGGTTCCTGCGCCGCCGAGGCATTGCGGTGGCCATCGCGGCCTCATCGAACTACCTCTCTGGCGCGATCTGGCCGCTGATCCTGGCCGATATTCTGGCCACCCAGGGCTGGCGCAGCGCCTATCTGGTGCTGGCCGTGGTCACGCTGGTGGTGATGGTGCCCCTGTCGCTGCTTCTGCGTGCCCGTGTGCCCGAGGCCGCCCGCGCCGAGGCCGAGCATTCCGCCGCCCTGCGCGCCCGGTCGGTCAGCTTTTCGCCCCGAACCCTGACCCTGCTGCTGGCCATCGCCGGGATCGGCTGTTGTGTGGCGATGTCGATGCCGCAGGTCCATATCGTGGCCTTCTGCACCGACCTTGGGTATGGCCCCGCCATCGGGGCCGAGATGCTGTCGCTGATGCTGTTTGGCGGCGTCGCCTCTCGGTTGGTATCAGGCGCGCTGGCCGACTGGTTCGGCGGGGTGGCGACCCTGCTGATCGGATCTACCCTGCAATGCATCGCGCTGTTTCTGTACCTGCCGACCTCAGGGCTGACATCACTCTACCTCGTCAGTCTTGTCTTCGGGCTTAGCCAGGGCGGGATCGTTCCCAGCTATGCCATCATCGTGCGTGAATATCTGCCCCCAAGGGAGGCCGGGGCGCGGGTGGGACTGGTGATGATGTCAACCATCGCCGGCATGGCCATCGGCGGCTGGATGTCGGGCTGGATCTATGACGTAACGGGCAGCTACCAATGGGCCTTTCTAAATGGCATCGCTTTCAATGTGCTGAATATTGTCATCATGCTGCTGATCCTTGTGCAATCCCGCCCAACACGCGCCCCCGCAGTGGCGGCCTGATGCCGGTTCTCACCCGGGGAGTCGACCGAAACGCGATTTTTCGTTAAAATACTGTCACGAAAATTTGAAAAGGCTACGCGACGACCACATCTTTGATGTGAGGGGTCAGGCCCGCCCGGCACCTCGCATCAAAGACAGCAAGAGACCGGTTCCATGTCGATACGAGAAGTTACCCGCGCCTATTGCCAGCGTAGCGATGCGCTTGCCTCGGCCAGTTACTTTGGCACTTTCGCCGTCTATTTCCTAACGCTTTACCTGGCGGTTTATTTCTATGACGCCTGGTATCTTGTGGCGCCGCTGGTCGTCGTTAACGCGCTGGCAGGCGTCCGGCTTTACGTGCTGCAACATGATTGCGGGCACAGTTCCTTGTTTTCCAAGCGCTGGATGAACGATTGGGCCGGCTACGGTCTGTCGACCTTCACCCTGACGCCCTACCGGGCGATGCAGTACAATCACAATGAACACCACAAGTTCCTAGGCGATCTGGAAGAACGCCGCTCGGGCGAGATTCACACCATGACCCTGCGCGAATGGAACGAGGCGGACTGGAAAACGCGCATCTACTACCGGCTGTACCGCAACCCGCTGATCCTGATCCCCGTGGGCGGTGTGTTCGTCTACGCGCTACGCTATCGCTGGCCCAAGAACACGACGAAGGTCGGAATAACGGGCGTGCTGATGCATGATGTGCTGCTGCTGGCCTGGATCGCCCTGCTGTACTGGCTTGGGGGGATGCCGGCATTGATGGTCTATCTCGTCACCGTGTTCGTGGCAGCCTGTGCAGGGGTCTTTCTTGTCTACCTTCAGCACAATTTCGAGGACACGTACTGGGACCGCCGGCCGGATCTGCGCCACGACGTGGCAGCCCTGCAAGGGTCCTCGGCCCTTGACCTTGGCTGGTGGTTCGACCTTGCGACCGGCAATATCGCCTATCATGACATCCACCATTTCAACGCCAATATCCCCAGCTACCGGTTGCGCAAATGCCACCGGGCGATCCGGGATCAGTTCGATCTGCCAACGATCAACTGGCCCGAGGCGATCCGCAGCTTCACCCTGAAACTCTGGGATGAAGATCAGGAACGGCTGGTTCCGTTCCCAAGCGGTGCCCCGCGCACTGGCGGCCTGTCCGAACGGGTTTCAGGCTAGTCGATATAGGCCGACAGCGCGGCTTCGACCCCTTGCGTGGCGACAACGGTCATCCACTGGGCGAAGGTCGTTGAAAAACGGGGGTCATCCGCCAGGTCGCCATAAATCCCGCGCATTTCCAACCAGTCATGCGGACGGGTTGCCGCCTGTTGGGCACGAACGGTCAAGGCATCCCATTGCGGATCGTTGGCGGCAATCGGTTTGCCCGCTTCGGTCACCCCCTGGCAATAGCGCGCCCATAGGGCCTCGGTCAGGGCCAGCCCCGAGATCGCCCCCTCTGTCGCCAGCGCATCGCGCAGCGAGGGCAGAACGAAACCTGGATGGCGGCTGGACCCGTCAAAGGCGACCCGGCGCGTGGTATCGACGATGGTCGGGTTCGAAAAGCGCCGTTCGATCAGCGCCACATAATCGGACGGGGCAAAATCCGCCACCGCGTCCAGATGCGGCGTCACTTCAACAGTCAGAACCTTGTGCAGAAAGGCCCCGACCAACGGATGAGTGGTTGCCTCGGCGATCGTTTCCAGCCCCAACAGCGCCCCGGCATTGGCCACCACCTGGTGGCCCGCATTCAGCACACGCAGCTTCATCTTTTCATAGGCGTGGACAGAGTCCGAGAAGGTCACGCCAACCTGTTCCAGCGGCGGCCGTCCTGCGCAGAAATCATCCTCGATCACCCATTGGCGGAAGGATTCATGCGAAACCGGGGCCGCGTCGCTGATGCCGAAGGCCCGGGCAAACCCCAGCTCGCGGTCGCCCGTGGCCGGCACAATGCAATCCACCATAGAGTTGGGAAAGCTGCAGGTCTGGTCGATCCAATCCGCCAACCTGGGGTCAGATAGCCGCGCCAGCCCGACAACCACCCGGCGAAGGATCGCGCCATTGCCCTGAAGATTGTCACAGCTCAGCACCGTAACCGGCCCCGCACCCGCGTCCCGCCGCAATCTTAGCGCCGCAATAATCGCGCCGAACGCCGTGCGGGGGTGATCCGGGTGTGCCGCGTCATGGGCCATGTCGGGATGGTCCGTGTCCAGCCCCGGTCCCGCCTGATAGTAGCCGCTTTCCGTTACGGTCATGGCCACGATGCGAATGGCGGGATCGGCCATCGCCGCGATCAGCGGGCCGTGGCCGTCGGCAACCGGCACGTAGTCGATCATGGAGCCGATCACTTCGGCCGATTGGTGATCGGGATCGAGCTGTATCAATGTCGTCAGGCAATCCTGTGCCAACAGCTTGTCCCGCATGGCCGCGTCATAGGACCGGACCCCTGCCCCGAGAATGGCCCAATCCTGCGCCAGCCCCATGTTCATCAGCCGGTTCAGATACCAGGCCTGATGCGCCCGGTGAAAATTTCCTACCCCGATATGAACGATACCCGGGGTCAGCTTAGACCGGTCGAACAAGGGGCGGGTCACGTTGTCTGGCAGCGCTGAAAGCGTCGCTTCCGACAGGTTGATCAGGCCAGGTGGCGTCTGTTGCGCGGCGCGTGCCATGGCTGTTTCCCCTCAGCTCATCCAGTTGCCGCCGTCGACATTATATGTCTGGGCAACGATGTAATCGGCCTCGGGCGAGGCCAGGAAAACGGCCATGCCGGTCAGGTCCTGCGCGGTGCCCATACGGCCATAGGGAACGGCGGCGCCGACCTCGCGCTTTTTCTGACCGGGGGCCTTGCTTTCATACTTGGCAAAGAAGGCATCGACCCCGTCCCAATGTTCCCCGTCCACGACGCCGGGCGCGATGGCATTCACGTTGATCCCGTGCTGGATCAGGTTCAGCCCCGCCGATTGCGTCAGGCTGATGATGGCGGCCTTCGAGGCGCAGTAGACGCCGACCAGCGCCTCGCCCCGGCGGCCCGCCTGGCTGGCCATGTTGATGATCTTGCCGCCCTGCCCCCGCGCGATCATGTGCTTTGCGACGGCTTGCAGGGTGAACAATGCGCCTGCCACGTTGATCTGGAACACGCGGTCAAAGTCGGCGCGGGTGATCTCGACGATCGGGGCGGCCGAGAAAATCGCGGCATTGTTGATCAGAATGTCGATCTGACCAAGCTGGGTCACCGTATCCGCAACGGCCCCCTCGATGCTATCCTGCCGGGTCACGTCCATGTGGATGGCAGTGGCGGCAGGCCCGATGTCACCGGCGGCGGCCCGGGCGCGATCCATGTCGATATCGGCGATGGCCACCCGCGCGCCTTCGGCCACGTAGGCCCGGGCAAAGGCCAGCCCGATACCACGCGCCGCACCGGTGATCAGCGCTGTCTTTCCGCTTAGCCGGGTCATGCGATGCGCAGCCCTTCGGCGTCGAATTTATGGATATGATCCTCCTGCGGGGTCAGCCAGACCACATCGCCATGGCGCGCGGTAAAGCTGCCGTCGACGCGAATGGTCATGGTATCAGACGGATTGCTGTCGGGGTGGATATGCAGAAACGTGTCCGACCCCAGATGTTCCGCCACCCCCACGGTTCCGCGCCACGCCCCGTCAGTGGTTGAAATCGACAGATGTTCAGGCCGCACCCCAATGGTATGCGCCCCCCGGTTCGCGGCGTCCGCGCCTGTCAGCAGGTTCATCTTGGGCGACCCGATAAAGCCTGCGACAAAGAGATTACGAGGCGCGCGATACAGTTCCAGCGGGCTGCCCACCTGCTCGATCACACCGGCCTGAAGCACCACGATCTTGTCAGCCATGGTCATGGCTTCAACCTGGTCGTGGGTGACGTAGACCATGGTGGTTTTCAGCCGTTCGTGCAGTTCGCTGATTTCCAACCGCATCCCGTGGCGCAGCGCCGCGTCGAGGTTGGACAGCGGTTCGTCAAACAGAAACGCCGCCGGTTCACGCACAATGGCACGGCCAATCGCAACGCGCTGACGCTGACCACCGGACAATTGGCCCGGGCGGCGGTCCAGGTAATCCGTCAGGTTCAACGCTTTGGCGGCAGCCTCGATCCGGCGATCCTGTTCGTCTTGCGGCAGCCCCGCCATGCGCATCGGAAAGGCGATGTTCTTGCGCACCGACATATGCGGGTAGAGCGCGTAGGACTGGAACACCATGGCCAGTCCCCGCTTGGCGGGCGGCACCAATGTGGCGTCTTCGCCGTCGATACGGATCTGCCCGCCCGAGACATCCTCCAACCCCGCGATCAGGCGCAAAAGCGTGGACTTGCCGCAGCCCGAAGGGCCGACGAAAACCACGAATTCCCCGTCTTCTATGGTCAGATCCAGCGGCGGAATGACCTCGACATCGCCAAAGGCTTTGCGGACTTTATCAAGCGTAATGCGTCCCATGTTCTAAGTTCCTTATTTGACGGCGCCGAAGGTGAGGCCACGGACAAGCTGTTTCTGGCTGAACCACCCCATGATCAGGATCGGAGCGATCGCCATGGTCGAAGCGGCGGACAGCTTGGCGTAAAACAGACCTTCTGGGCTGGAATAGCTGGCGATGAAGGCCGTCAGCGGGGCCGCGTCCACGGTGGTCAGCGTCAGCGACCAGAATGCCTCGTTCCAGGCCAGGATGATGTTGAGCAGGATGGTTGAGGCAATGCCCGGCACCGCCATCGGCGTCAGCACATAAAGGATTTCCGAGCGCAACGAGGCACCGTCCATCCGCGCCGCTTCCAGGATTTCACCTGGGATTTCCTTGAAGTAGGTATACAGCATCCAAACGATGATCGGCAGGTTGATCAGCGTCAGAATAAAGATCAGCGCGCCCTTGGTGTCCAACAGCCCCAGCTCGATCAGGATCAGACGGATCGGGTAGAGCACGCCGACAGCGGGCAGCATCTTGGTGGACAGCATCCACAGCAGGATGTCCTTCGTCTTGCGGCCCGGCACAAACGCCATGGACCAGGCGGCAGGCACCGCGATCAGGATGCCAAGCGCGGTGGACCCGCAGGCAATCGCCACCGAATTCCACAGGTAGCGCATGTAGTCGGACCGTTCCTGCACGATGGCGTAGTTTTCCAGCGTCCAGTCAAAGCCCAGGAACAGCGGCGGATCGGCGATCGCGTCGGCCTCGGTCTTGAAGCTGGTCAGGATCGTCCACAGGATCGGGAAGAAGATCAGCAAGGCGATGGTCCAGGCGACCACGGTGTAGATGAGCTTGCGTTGTGTGCTGACGGCGCGTGCCATATCCGGGGTCCTCCTCAGGCGTCCAGGTTCTTGCCGACGACGCGCATCAGCACGAGGGCGATGATATTGGCCAGGATCACGGCGATGATGCCGCCCGCAGACCCAAGCCCGACATTCTGGCTTTCGATCACCCGCTGATAGACCAGATAGGTCAGTGTCCGGGTGCCGAACGCCCCGCCAGTGGTCACGAAGATCTCGGCGAAGATCGAAAGAAGAAAGATCGTCTGGATCAGGATCACCACGGTGATCGCGCGGGCCATATGGGGCAGGATCATATAGAAGAACCGGCTGAAGGGACCGGCTCCGTCCATCTCGGCTGCTTCCAGCTGTTCGCTGCTAAGCGATTGGACCGAGGTCAGCAGGATCAGTGTTGCAAAGGGCAGCCACATCCAGGCAACGATCAGAATGATCGAGAACAGCGGCAATTGCGACAACCAGTCCAGGGGCTGAAGGCCCATGGCCTCCCACAGATGGGCGAACAGGCCGTTCACCGGGTTCATGAACATATTCTTCCACACAAGCGCCGACACCGTGGGCATCACGAAAAACGGTGCAATAACCAGGATGCGGACAGGCCCCTGCCCCCACATCGGCTGATCCAGCAGCAGGGCCAGCAAGATCCCCCCGATCACGGTGATCAAAAGGATGCCGCCAACCATCAGCAACGTCGTGATGACGCTGGACTGGAATGAACTGGAGGTCAGAAATCGGGTGTAGTTGCCAAAGCCTTCGCAGCAATCGAACGTGCCGCGCAGCGGGCGGTAATCCAGAACCGAAAACCACAGCGTCAGGCAAAGCGGGATCAACATCCAGACAAGAAGCAGAAACACGGCCGGGGCCATCATCAGGCGTGCGGCGGATCGGGAATGCTGGGTGGCCATGACGGGGGTCCTCTTTTTCTGTCACGCGGCAAGGCGTTTAGAACAGAATGACAAGGGGGGGGCGACGCGGCCCTTTTGGGCAGTGGCGCGGTTCACTTCGGAGAGAGTGCCGGGGGGCGGGCAAAAACCACCGCCCCCCGGGAAAAACGTCAGGCTATCAGTAGCCCGCCGCTTCCATTTCTTCGACGGCAAGCTCTTGTGCTTGCTCCAGCGCTTCTTCCGCCGTCATCTGACCGGCCAGAGCCGCCGAGAATACCTGCCCAACCTGCGTGGCCAGACCTGCGAACTCTGGGATCGCGACGAACTGCACGCCGGTATAGGGCACTGGTTGCACGCTCGGGTTGGTCGGATCGGCCGCATTGATCGATCCGAGGGTCATTGCGGCAAAGGGCGCTGCATCCAGATAGGCCTGGTTTTCATAGAGCGAGGTCCGCGTCCCCGGCGGCACGTTGGCCCAGCCTTCGTTTTCCGCAACCAGGTCCGCATAGCCGGGGCCGGTGGCCCAAGAGATGAAGGCGCGGGCCGCTTCCGGTGCGTCGGACGACGACGGGATCGCCAGCGACCATGCCCACAGCCAGTTGCCGCGACGGCCAAGGCCGTTGTCGGGCGCCAGGGCGAACCCGACGGAATCGGCAACCTCGGAATCGTCAGGGTTGGTCACGAAGGATGCGGCGACGGTCGCGTCGATCCACATGCCGCAATGGCCGGTCTGGAACAGCGCAAGGTTTTCGTTAAAGCCATTGTTGGCCGCCCCCGGAGGGCCCGCTTCGTTCATCAGGTCGAGATAGAAGTTAAGCGTTGCGGCCCATTCTTCGCTGTCGAACTGCGGGGCCCAGTCTTCGTCGAACCACCGCGCGCCAAAGCTGTTCGAGGTGGCGGTGAGGAAGGCCATGTTCTCACCCCAACCGGGCTTGCCGCGCAGGCAGACACCGTAGATTTCGTTTTCGCGGTCGGTCATCGCGATTGCTGCGTCACGGATGAAGTCCCAGCTCGGTGCATCGGGCATTTCCAGGCCGGCGGCTTCCATCAGATCGGTGCGGTACATGACCATCGAGCTTTCGCCGTAGAAGGGCGAGGCCATCAGGTTGCCATCAACGGTCAGGCCGCCACGGATTGCGGGCAGAAGGTCGTCGATGTTGTAGTCATCGCCCAGATCGTTGAGCGATTGCAGCCAGCCGCGCTCGCCCCAGATCGGGACTTCGTAGGTGCCGATGGTGATGATGTCATACTGGCCGCCACCTTGGGCGATGTCAGTGGTGACGTTCTGGCGCAGAACGTTTTCTTCCAGCGTCACCCATTCGACGGTGATGTCGGGATACATGGCGTTGAAATGTTCGGTCAGGCCCTGCATACGGATCATATCGCCGTTGTTCACGGTGGCGATGGTGATCGTTTCTGCTTGGGCTGCGCCTGCGATCAGCGACAGGGCCGTCGCCGCGCGAAGTGCGGTTTTCAGGTACATCCGTATTCCTCCCTAGATTTGGATGTTGTCCCCAAACCGTAGTGCGAACATCAACGCGCCGTCAATAATTTCTTTACGCGCGATAATTTTTTAGATTCTCTCGGGCCAAATCAGTGTGTTATGCGGATTCTCGCATGATCAGCCTGCCATCAAACAGGATCGTATCCCGCTCATCGGTGCGCGGTCCAGCCTCGATCCTGGCCAACAGGGTCTCGACACTATGCGACGCAATCGAATCGTAATCCTGCGCTACGGTGGTCAGGGTCGGGCAGGTAAAACGCGAAAACGGATGGTCATCATGCCCCGCGACCCGCAAGGCGCATCCCGTGCCACGCCCCACCCGAAAACCCGATTCATACGCCGCCGCCAGAAACCCTATGGCCAGTCGGTCATTGCTGCATAGAACCGTATTTGTCGGAATGCCGCCTTGCGCAAAGACCCGCAGCCCCTCGCGATAGCCGATCTCCTCGAACTCCCACCCTTGCCCTTCAGCCTGAATGAAATGGGTGGGCAAGCCCAGGCTTTCCATCGTGCGCGCATAGGCCTGTCGGCGCTTGAAGGCATTCGGATTTGTGGGTGACCGCATCTCGAAAAAGCAAGGCGGCTCACCTGATCTGCACAGGTATTCCACAATCATACCAATGCTTTGTGAATTATCCAGCCCGACAAACGCCTCCCCCACCCCGTCCAGATTGCTGTCGAACAGAACGGTCGGCACCTCGGCGCAGAACTCTTCGATGGCATCCCGGTCAGAGGCGCGGCCAAGCGGGGCCATCAAAACCCCGGCCGGCTTGAGCGACCGCAGGCTATCGAGATTATCGATCTCTTGCGCGCGTTCGCCATGAGAGCTGAGCAGAATGGGCCGAAACCCGGCACCGATGCACAGGGTTTCGATATTGCGGGCGATCTCGGCAAAGAACGGGTCGGCGAGGTAGGGCACCACGATACCCACATTCTTGGTCAGCCGCCGGTTCTGGTTCATCGCATAGACATTGGGGCGGTAATCATACTGGTCCAACGCCGCCTCGATCCGTGCCCGCGTGGTTTGACGCACGCTGTCAGGGTCGTTGAAATATTTCGACACGGTCGGCCGCGAGATGCCGCTGACAGAGGCGAATTCTTCCATGTTCCTGATCTTGCGGTCGCCCATGTATTTGCCTTCTTGCCTCTTTTGCCGTCAAATAGGCACACCTGCCGCCAGTTAAAACGCTACGCGCGGAAATTTTTCTGACTTACGGTAGGCAGTCGCCTCGCTGCCCGTCAAGGCCGGGGACCCGGAACGATCACCAATGCGGCGGCTTCTGATCGGCCAGTGGCACCGTGCCACCCTGGTCCAGCTCCCGCTCGGCCTCGCGGTTCATCAGCATCTCAACCCGGCGGGTCAGAAGGGCGATCTCGCGGTCCTGCCGGGCGATCACATCGGACAGTTCCTCGACCTGACGGGTCAGGTGGGCAAGGGTTTCCTCAAGATGCGTTGTGTCGCTCATATGCTCTTCCTACAGGGTTTTGCCCGAAAGGCCAGCCCGCCGCCTTGCCCCCAAGCGCCCCCCAAGATAAACGCCCGGTGAACCCGGATCCGAACGGATGGCAGACATGGCCAAGCAAAAGAAACAGCCCCGCCCCAAGGCAGAGACGCCCAAGGGGTTCCGCGACTATTTCGGCGCGGACGTGACCGAGCGCAACCAGATGTTGACCCGGATCGGCGAGGTCTATCATCGCTATGGCTTCGACCCGCTGGAAACATCCGCCGTGGAAACGGTCGAGGCGCTTGGCAAGTTCCTGCCCGACGTGGACCGGCCCAATGCGGGCGTGTTCGCGTGGCAAGAGGAAGACGACGGCAAATGGCTGGCGCTGCGCTATGACATGACCGCGCCTTTGGCCCGCGTCGCCGCCCAGTTCCGCAACGACCTGCCCGCGCCTTACCGCCGTTTCACCATGGGGCCGGTCTGGCGGAATGAGAAGCCGGGGCCGGGCCGCTTCCGCCAGTTCTACCAATGCGACGCGGATACCGTGGGCGCGCCGTCTGTCGCCGCCGATGCGGAGATCTGCGCGATGCTGGCCGACACGCTGGAGGCCGTGGGCATCCCGCGCGGGGATTACATCGTTCGGGTGAACAACCGGAAGGTGTTGAATGGGGTCTTAGTATCTGTATTTGGATTTGGGAACTCAGGCTCTCTTGACGATAAAATGAGTGCTCTTTCAACTACGATGGATAAACACGACGCTATGCTTCGTACCATCGACAAATTCGACAAGGTTGGTCCTGAAGGCGTTTACGAACTCCTTACAACAGGACGAAAAGACTCCTCTGGGGCCTTCATTGAAGGAGTAGGGCTCTCGGCTTCTCAGGCCGAGAAAGTAATCGGTTTTCTAACGGCCAAGGGCGAAACAGCTGCAGATACGCTGGACAATCTAAGGGCTGCAATCGGCGATAGTGGAATCGGTGCAGAGGGTATTTCTGAACTCGAAACCATCGCCTCACTGCTCGACGCCCAAGGCTACGGCCCCGACCGCATCGTCATCGACCCCTCGGTCGTGCGTGGCCTCGGCTATTACACCGGCCCGGTCTACGAGGCCGAGCTGACCTTCGAGGTGCTCGACGAAAAGGGCCGCCCGCGTCAATTCGGGTCCGTGGCAGGTGGCGGGCGCTATGACGACCTGGTCAAGCGCTTCACCGGGCAGGCGGTGCCGGCAACCGGCGTCTCCATCGGGGTGGACCGGCTGCTGGCCGCGTTGCGCGAAAAGGGCCGGATCGGCGGCACCGCGCAGGGCCCCGTGGTCGTGACCGTGATGGACCGCGACCGGATGGCCGACTATCAGCGCATGGCCACGGACCTGCGCAACGCGGGCATCCGGGCAGAGGTTTACCTGGGCAACCCCAAGAATTTCGGCAACCAGCTGAAATACGCGGATAAGCGCGAAAGCCCGGTTGCGATCATCCAAGGCAGCGACGAGGCCGCGCGCGGCGTCGTGCAAATCAAGGACCTGATCCTTGGCGCACAGATTGCGCAGGAAGCCAGCCTTGAGGAATGGAAATCCCAACCCGCGCAGCGCGAGGTTCCGGTGACCGATCTGATCGCCGAGGTTCGCGCCATTCTGGACCGGGGCAAATGACCGACAAGATCACCGTCAGGGCCGAGGCAGAGCGGCTCTTTGCCTTTTTCAAGGCCGCGGGCGCAAGGCCCGTCGATGCCGATCTGCTGCAACCGGCCGAAACGCTGCTGGACCTCTACGGAGAGGACATCCGCGCGCGGGCCTATGTCACGCAGGATCCCGACCGGGGCGAGATGATGCTGCGGCCCGACTTCACCCTGCCCGTGGTGCAGATGCATATGACCCATGGCGGCCAGCCCGCGCGCTACAGCTATCTGGGCGAGGTCTTTCGCAAACAGCAGGCCGGATCGGGTCGGGCCACGGAATATCTGCAGGTGGGCTATGAGCTGTTTGACCGGGAAGATCCTGAACGCGCCGATGCCGAGGTTTTCGCGCTGTTTGACGAGGTTCTGTCGCCGCTCGGGCTGCGCCCGGCCACGGGCGATATCGGCATCCTGACCGCAGCCGTGCAAACGCTGCGCACCACCGAACGGCGCAAGAACGCCCTGTTGCGCCATATCTGGCGTCCCCGCCGTTTCCGCGCCTTGCTGGACCGTTTTACCGGGCGCGCGGCCCCTGATCCGTCGCGGCTGGACCTGCTGGAAAAGGTGGCCCAGAACGGCGCCGGAGCCGTGATCGACCAGGCCGGGCCCGAGATCGGCCTGCGCCGCCGGGCGGACGTGCTGGCGCGGATCGAGGCCTTGCAGGCCGATATGGCCGAACCCCCGATCAGCCGGAGCGAGGCAGAGGTTCTGGACGAGGTGCTGGCAATCCGCGAGACCCTGCCCAATGCACATCAGCATTTGCGCGACATCACCGTGGACCTGCCCGGCCTGACCCCATCGGTCGAGCGCATGGCCCGCCGTATGGACGCCCTGTCAACCGCCGGGATCGTGGTGGGGGATCTGCCCTTCGAGGCCAGTTTTG
>ENA-OWNT01001467-OWNT01001467.1-seawater-metagenome-genome-assembly--contig:-NODE-1467-length-29615-cov-9.104543_pt1 | contig 29615 bp, 42 predicted proteins | sample MGYA00238136_ERZ651165 | MGnify/ENA primary metagenome ERZ651165 (study PRJEB26861, sample SAMN08777766) | seawater metagenome | isolation source: coastal seawater | place: USA: Florida | collected...
GAGCACCAGCAGGACGCCGAGCCCCGAGAGCATGTGCCGCTCGAGGACGACGCCGAGGTTGGCGAAGAAGCCGGCGCTCTCTCCGCCGAAGTTCCGGGCGAAGTTCCGGGCCAGCAGCACGTCCAGGAAGCGCGAGACGGTGGACGGGACACCCCACGCGTCCGCGGGCCGCGCGAGGGCCCGGACCGGCAGCCAGCCGTAGGCCGCGAAGCCCACGAGTCCCCACCCCACCGCATGACCGGCATCGGCGACGGTGACCCCTCCCCGCATCCACCGCGCGAGCAGGAGCGCGGGCGTGGCGGCAGCGGCCAGCAGCGGGTGCACGGTCGCCGCGAGCCCCAGGAGGAGGCCGAGCAGCGCGGAGCTGCGTCGTCCGCCGTCCGCGACGGCGGCGGCCAGCGCGCCCAGGAGCAGCAGCGCCACGAGCCCGTACACCTCCGCGCGGTTGCCCTGCATCCGCGCGCCGTACCCCAGCAGACCAACGCCCACCACGAAGACCTCGGGGCGCCAGGCGGGGTGACCGATGGCAGCGCGGGTCAGGACCACCAGCGGCCACGCGGCGGCCGCGAGGAAGAGCGCGCAGAGGACGTTCACCCGAAAGGCGAGGTCGCCGACGGGCAGGAGCTGGGCGATCCGGGCGGGAGCCAGCCAGCCGGGCTCCCCTGGCGGGTGCGCGACGCCGAGCCTGAAGGCCGACGCCAGGAGCGAACCGGAGTCCAGCCAGTCCACTGAGGGAGCCACCCCGGCGACGAACAGCGCGAAGAGCGCGCCGATGGAGACGAGCACGCGGTCGGCGGGAGCCAGCGTCAATCGTCCTCGTCGGAGGAGTCGTCCTCCTCGTCCTCGGTCTCGTCGAACCGGTCCGGCACGACCCCCACCGGTCCCACGGCATCGTTCATCAGCTGCGGCTGGAACGGACCGAGCCCGGTCTCCTGGGAGAGCTTCGAGAAGACGTCGTAGTACGCCGTGGAGCGCAGGGAGCCCGGAGGCGCCTCCAGGTCGTCACTCCACACCCAGGTGCCGCCGAGCGGGTCCGGCGGCAGGGTCAGCCCCGCGGCCCCGACGTCCCCCGGCTGCCGCGGGAGCGCGCCCGTCGTGCGGCGATACGTGGCGATGACCTCCTCCGCGTCCCGCACCCCGATCTGGTACTTCGTCTCGAAGATCTTCACCTCGATCGCCTTGCGGGCGTTGCCCTCAGGGACCACCCGGAGCTCCTCCACGAGGAACGCCAGCGCGTTCTCCAGCCCCTGGGTCTCGTCCAGGAGCGAGGCGGCGAGGTTGCGCAGGTAGAAGGGGCCATCGGGCAGCGACGCGGCGCGGCGCATGTACTTCGCAGCGAGGACCCGGTTCTCCTTCACGATGAAGTAGTTCATCGCGATGCCGAACGGGAAGTACCACTCGTTCGGCATGTTGTGGGAGCCCTTTGAGAACAGGATGCTGCTCTGATCGACGAACACACCGTCGACGCGCAACATCGTTCCGCCGTACTTGTAGGCCGCCTTGAAGCCCGGATCGAGGTCCGTGGCCAGGTCCATCATGTGGTAGAGCCACGTGTACCAGTCGTTGTCGCCGCCTTCTCCGAAGTTCTCACCGAACATCAGGACGGCGCGGGTCCAGAGCAGGTCCGCCAGAAGCTGCTCGTAGCCCAGCGCGGCGAGCGAGAGGGCCTTGCCGGAGGGCAGAAAGCGGATCTCGTCCGCCGCCCGGGCGCGCGGGGCCCAGGCCTCGGTGTGGCGATGGCCCGCGTGGATCAGTCCGACGAGGATCGCCAGGAGCACGATGGCGGGAGTCAGGGCACGAAGCGCACGCACGGCCGCAAGTCTAAATCACCGTGGGGGGCGCCGGGCGGCTCGCGCGCGATCGCCAGAACGACGAAACCCCGGATCCGAAGATCCGGGGTCTGTCTGTCTGGAGCGGGACACGAGAGTCGAACTCGCGACCCCTGCCTTGGCAAGGCAGTGCTCTACCACTGAGCTAGTCCCGCGCAGCCGGAGCGGAAGTATAGAGACGCCTCGGTACGCGTCAACCCCACCCCTGAAAATCGATCAATGCGCATCCCGTCGAGCGTTCAGGGCGCGTCGTCGCTGGCGTCGATGTCGTCCAGGACGAGCGCCACGGCCTCGATGTGATCGACGCTGTAGTGGGGCTGCTGCAGGGGCCCGTCCGGGCGCGCCCGTCCGCCTTCGCCACGGGCCATGCGGATCGTCCAGGTGCCCAGTCGCCGGCCGGCCTCGATCTCCCGATCCAGCCGATCCCCGACCACGACCACGCGCTCCGGCGGGAGCTTGTGGTAGCGCAGCAGCGACCGCAGGGCCGCCCGCTTGTCCGACTGATCCAGGGGCACGAACACCATGTCCGCGAACCAGGGGCCGATGCCGAGGAGCTGCACCTTCGTGCGCTGGGTCCCAGGGTCTCCGGTGGTCATCAACAGCAGCTTGCAGCGCTCGTGCAGCGACGCCAGCAGGGGATCCGTCCCCGGAAACGGATCCAGGGAGTCGATCCGCCGCTTGAAGTAGGTCTCGCGACCGGCCGCGACGACCGGGGAGTCCGCCTCGTGCCCGTAGGCCTGCGCCACCAGGACGTTCGTGTCCTCCCCCACCCGGGCCCGTCCGAGCTCCAGACGGAGCGTCACCAGGGCCTCCAGCGGCGCCTCGAGCCCCGCGTCGATCATCGCCTGCGCCGCTTCGCGGTGGGCCGGCTCCATGAGCTGGCCGGTGGTGTCGAAGAGCGTGTCGTCCAGGTCGAAGACGACGGCGTCGATGCGGGCGAAGCGCGTCACGGGGCGAAGGATGCCAGCGTCTCCCGGGCGATGAGCTGCCTCTGGATCTCGCTCGTCCCCTCGCCGATGGGCCCGAGCCGGGCATCCCGGTAGAGCCGCTCGACCCGGTACTCGGCCATGTAGCCGTAGCCGCCGTGGATCTGCACGGCCTTGTCGGTCGCCATCACGGCCGTCTCGGTTCCGTAGAGCTTCGCAGCGCTGTAGAGCGCATACGGACAGTTGCCCTCCGCGTGCTTCGCGCTGGCGCGCATCCCGAGCAGCCGCGCCCCGTCGATGGCGATGCGGATGTCCGCCAGCTTGAAGTGGTTCGGCTGGAACTTGATGATCGGCTTGCCGAAGGCGCTGCGCTCCTGGCTGTACTTCAGCGCCTCGTCGAACGCCGCCTGGGCGATCCCGACGCCGTACGCGGCCATCCCGATGCGCCCGTTCTCCAGCGTCTTCATGGCCTGGAGGAAGCCCGTGCCCTCCGCCCCCAGCAGCCACTCCCCGGGGATCTCGCAGTCCTCGAAGTAGAGCGCGGACGTCGGGGAGCCCCTGCACCCCATCTTCTCGAGCGACGGGCCCTGCTCGAAGCCCGGCGTGCCCCGCTTCACCAGGAAGCTCGACACGCCCGCGTGCCCAGCCTCCGGATCCGTCCGGGCCGCGACGATGTACCAGTCGGCGCAGTTGCCGTTCGTGATGAACATCTTGCTGCCGTTGAGCACCCAGCCCGTGTCCGTCCTGCGCGCGCTCGTCTTGAGCGCGGCCGCGTCCGATCCGCAGTGCGGCTCCGTGAGGGCCCAGGCGCCGACGAGGTCTCCGGCGATGAGGCCGGGGAGGATCTCCGACTTCATCTCGCTGCTGCCGAACTCCCGGAGCGGCACGCCGAACAGACCCGCGCTGGCCCCGCAGCTCAGGAAGGTGCTCGCGCACCCGCGCGCGACCTCCTCCTGGGCGATCCAGTGGCTGATGGCGTCCACCGGGGTGCCGCCGTACTCCTCCGGCATGCCCAGGGCCTGGTAGCCCATCTTGGCGAGGTCCTTGTTGTTGTCGGTGGGGAAGACCTTCTCACGGTCCACGCGCTCGCTGCGCGCCACCAGGGTCTCGTCCACGAACCGGCCGAAGGACTGCTTGAAGGCGAGCTGCTCGTCGGTGAGGCTGAAGTGCATCAGAAGTTCCCGATGGCGCGCGCGATGATGCCGCGCTGGATCTCGGAGGTGCCAGCGCCGATGGTGCCGACCTTGCTGTCTCGCCAGGCGCGCTCCACGAGGTACTCCTTGCTGTACCCGTAGCCGCCGTGGATCTGGATGACCTCCTCGGCCATCTTCACGCTCGCTTCGCTCAGGTAGGTCTTGAGGATCGCGGCCTCGACCATCACCGGCTCGTCCCGGTCCAGCAGGTCCGCCACGCGGTACAGCAGCCCCCAGCTGACCTCGTAGGCCACGCGCATGTCGGCGATCTTCTCCTGCAGGGCCTGGAACTTCGCCAGGGGCCGCCCGAACTGCTCGCGCTCGTGCATGTACTTGCAGGCGGTGGCGAGCCCATGCCAGAGGCCGCCCAGGGCGGGGGACATGAGGCAGGTGCGCTCCCAGCCGAGGATGAGCTTCCCGACCAGCGCGAACCCCATGTTCTCGGGGCCCAGGAGCGCGCTGCCGGGGATCCGCATGTCGTCGAAGTAGAGCTCCGAGGTCGGTGACGTGCGGCAGCCCAGCTTGTCGAGCTTCTTGCCCACCCGGAAGCCGGGCGTGTCCGCCTCCACCAGGAACGTGCTGATGCCGAACGCCTTCGGCTTCGCGTCGGGTGCGGTGACCGCCGTCACCACGAAGACGTCGCCGGTGGGGCCGTTCGTGATCCAGGTCTTCGACCCGTTGAGGACCCAGTCATCACCGTCCCGCACCGCCCGGGTCTTCATCCCCGCGGCGTCGGATCCGGACCCGGGCTCCGTGAGGCAGAACCCGCCGATGAGCTCGCCGCTCGCCAGCCCGGGCAGGTACTTGCGCTTCTGCTCCTCGGTCCCGAGCTTCCAGATGGGAACGCCGCACAGGATCGTGTGCGCGCCCATGGACAGCGTGGTGCCGGCATCGACCCCGGCGCGGCCCAGCGCTTCGCCGGCGAGGCAGGTGTCCACCGCGCTCGCGCCGCTGCCGCCGTACTCCACGGGGTAGGGGAGCCCGAGGATCCCGAACTCCCCCATCGCCTTCCAGGAGTCGCGCAGGAAGACGTTGTTGTCGTCGGCCTCCTGGGACCAGTTCGGCACGAGCACCTCGCGGCCGAAGCGCTCGACTGCGTCGCGGAACGCGACCTGTTCATCGGTCAGTGCGAAGTCCATTGCTGTCTCCGGGGTGCGCTGATGCGGTCAGCGGGGGCCGACGCCGTTGAGCATCGAATCGACCACGCCGTCGCGGCAGCGGTCGAGCATGTCCTCGCTGGTGGCGAGGAACTCCTTGGCCACGAACCCCGTGAGGAGGATCTCGAGCTGGCCGAGGAAGAAGATGGCGGCGAGCTTGCAGTCCACGTCGGCGCGGACCTCGCCAGCCTCCTGGTGGTGGAGGAACACGGCTTCGAGCAGCTCGAAGATCCGCTTGAACGCCTCCAGGTTCGCCGCCTCGAGGAACTTCGGCGAGCGCACGACCTCCAGCATCACCACCTCCACCAGGTGCGGCTGCTGCCGCCACGCCTCCATGAGGAAGCCGGAGATGGTGAGGAGCTTCTGGCGCAGCGACCCGCCCTGGGCGTGCACGTCCGCGACCACCTTCAGCGTGATCCCCCAGTTCTCCTGGAAGATCGAGTTGAGGATGGCCTCCTTGTTCTCGAAGTAGTGATAGACGAGGCCGTAGGCGATGCCGGCCTCCTTCGCGATGTCGCCCACACGCGAGCCGGTGTAGCCCTTGTCGGCGAACACGCGGGTGGCCGCGCGCAGGATCTGCCTGCGGCGCTCCTCGTAGCCGGCCGAATCCCGGCGTGCCTTGGCCATCTGCTCTCCCAGTGATCCGGGGGTGTTCGGGGATCGATTGACTCGTCAATCAACGCGAACATACCAGCCCGGTCGGCGGTGTGTCCGCGGCGCCGCTGCTGCGATGCGCCTCAAAACGGGGCATTCCGGACTTTCATCCGGGCGCCCGCGCACTTGGACCCCTTCGCCCACCGGCAGTCCCCAGGTTGTCCACAGGATCGCGTGGATAGACACAGCCACCGAGTCGTCGCTTGACACCCCCCGGGGCCTGCCCTTACCTTCTCGCGCTCGCGTGCGGGGATTCCGTCGCCGCGACAAGGAGTTGCATCCATGAATCGCCCTCTGTTGCTCGGGCTCGTCCTCCTCGCGGTCGGCTTCGCCGGCTGTGAGAAGTCGGCGTCCTCCAAGACGAGCGGCGACGCCGAGCCCGTGGAAGAAGCACCGAAGAGCCGATTCAGCGGGGCCACGAAGACCTTCGTGGATGCGCTCACCGCCAACGGGATCAGCGATTGGGCCGTCGCCGACGACGGCGCCACGGTGCTGTGGGAGACGTCCCGGTTCGACGAGTCGGGGACGTTCGAGGCGACCGTGAGCGTGCTCCTGGGCGAGGAGCCCTTCGCCTGCACCGAGGCCGGCACCTGGTCGCTGGATGGCGGCAAGTCGACGAGCGCCTCGGTCGCCAACGTGAACTTCGAGATGAGCAGCACGGACTGCGCGGGCCGCGAAGCTCCCATGAGCTGGCGGGCCGAGCTGACCGTCGATGGAACCGACATCACCGCGGAGATGCGCTGAGGCCCCGGCCCCTGCGCCCGCACTGGAGAGACCCATGACCGCCACCCGCCGTCGCATGCCCCGCAGCAAGAACAAGGCGAGCGCCAAGAAGACGAACAAGACCGCGCGCCTCAAGGCGAAGCTGAAGGCCAAGGACAACAAGCGCAAGAAGCGCGTCTCCGCCTAGCTTCCGTGGACGGGGCGAAGCTCGAGCTGGTCCAGCGGACGCGCGTCGAGCAGGCCATCGAGGGCAGCAGCTTCGGGACCTTCGGCAAGGAGATCCTGCGAGCGCTGACTCCACAGGGCCGGACGCTGGCGCTCGTGCGGAAGTTCCGTGACGACGTACCGCGCCGCGGCGCTGTGCTGTTGGTGCACGGCTTCGCGCAGAACCGCTACAGCTGGCACCTGTCGACCCGCAGCTTCGTCAACTACCTCGCCGACCGCGGGTTCGACGTCTACAACCTCGAGCTCACGGGGCACGGACGCGGCCGCGAGTACGGCACGTCCCCTGCGCGATCCTTCGATCACTACGTCGACGACACCGCGGCGGTCATCGAGGCGGCCTCCAGCTGGGCCGCCGTCGACAAGATGTTCATCATCGGCCACAGCCTGGGCGGCGCCGTCTGCTACGCCGCCGCCACGCGCGTGCCTGAGCGCGTGGCGGGCCTCGTGTCCGTCGCCGGCATCTACTCCTTCGGCTCGAACCCCGTCACCCGCGGGCTCGCGAAGTTCCTCGAGGCGCTGCAGCCCATCGAGCCTCTGATCCGCAAGCTCGGCGCGGGCATCCGCAGCCGCTTCGTGGGTCGGGTGATCGTCGATCGGCTCGAGGCCGCCGACCGGATCTCCGAGATGTTTCCGATGGCCGGCTGGGTCCCCGGATCCACGGAGCCACACGTCCTGCAGGAGCGGCTCATCCGCGGGTTCGATTGGACCGGCCTCAACATCCTCCTGACGATGATGCGCTGGGCCGCAGACGGATCGTTCGAGGGCGAGGGGGGCCACAACTACGCGGACCTGTTCAGCACCCTCGACCTGCCGCTGCTGGTCATCGCGGGCGACAAGGATCGCCTGCTTCCCCCGGCGGATGCCCGCCCGGCCTACGACCTCAGCCAGAGCACCGACAAGACCTACAAGCTGTTCTCGCCTGTGCACGAGGAGGTCCACTGGGGCCACCTCGACATCGTGCTGGGCGAGAAGGCTCCGAAGCACGTCTGGCCGTACATCGGCAAGTGGCTCCTGGAGCGCGCGGGCTAGTCCGCAGCGACGCGGATCCGGGCGCGCTTCACCATCAGCTCGGCAGCGCGGATGCCGTCCACGGCCGCGGACACGATCCCGCCCGCGTAGCCCGCGCCCTCCCCGATCGGATACAGCCCGTCGATCCCCAGCGCGCGGCAGTCGTCGTCACGCAGGATCCGGACCGGGCACGAGGTGCGTGACTCGACGCCCACGAGCACCCCGAGCGGACCGTCGAAGCCGCGCAGTCGGCGGCCGAAGCTCGCCAGCGACTGGGCGATTGCGTTCGCCACCTCCTCCGGCAGGCAGTCCCGCAGGTTCGCCGGAGTCGTGCCGAGCTCGTAGCTCGTCTCGAGCTCGATGCTGCTCGGACGCGCGTCCAGGTAGTCCGTCACCTTCTGGGCCGGCGCGCGGAAGCCGCCGCCACCCAGCGCGAAGGCCTTTTGCTCCCAGACGTCCTGGAACTTGAAGCCGATCAGCGGATCGGACAGATCGCCGTACGGCGCGTAGTCCTCGGGCCGCACCTGGACCACCACCGCCGAGTTGGCGTACTGCCCGTCCCGGCGCGAGGTGGCCGTGCCGTTCGTCACGACGCGTCCCGGCAGGTTGGTGGCCGCCACGATCCGGCCGCCGGGGCACATGCAGAAGGTGTAGGACCCGCGCCCCGAGCGACCGTGCCACGCGAGGTGGTAGTCGGCCGGCGGCAGCCCTTCCATCCGAGGGCGCGCCGACTTGTACTGGATCCGGTCGATCATCGACTGCGGATGCTCGATGCGTACACCGAGGGCCGTGGACCAGGGCTCCATCGGCACCCCGGCCGCGGCCATGAAGGCGAACGTGTCACGCGCCGAGTGCCCCGGCGCCATCACCACCGGCGCCCGCCGCAGTTCCTCGCCGCCCGCGAGGCGCACGCCGATCACGGCGCCGCCTTCCTTGAGCAGACCCTCGACCCGTGCGTGGTAGCGGATCTCGACGCCGAGCGTCTGGAGCCGGACGCGGAACGCCGCGATGATCTTGCGGAGGACGTCGGACCCGATGTGGGGGCGGGCATCCACGAGGATGCGGGGATCGCCGCCCAGCTCGACCAGCTCCTTCAGCACCGAGCTGACCTGCGGATTGCGGGTGCGCGTGTAGATCTTGCCGTCGCTGAACGCACCGGCGCCGCCCTCGCCGAACAGCAGGTTCGACTCCGGCTCCAGCTCGCGCTCGCGGTTGAGCCGCTCGACGTTCTGCGCCCGCTCCTCGATGGGACCACCGCGCTCGAGCAGCAGCGGCGGAGTCCCGAGCCGCGCCAGCGCCAGCGCCGCGAACATCCCCGCCGGACCGGCGCCCACGACGACGGGGCGGAACGACGGGGGCAGGCTGCCGACCGAGGCCGCATCGACCAGCACGCCGGAGGCGCGCAACGCCGCAGGCTTCGTGTCGCGATCGACCAGGCGGACGTTCGCGCCGCGGGGCGGCCGCGGGCGTGGAGTCAGCGCGTCGGGGACATCGACTTCCAGCGAGTAGATGTGTCGTGCGGGACGCCGGCGGGCATCCAGGCTGTGCTTGATGACGACCGGGTTGCGCACCTCGGTCGCCGCGACCCCGAAGATCCGGGCGAGCGCAGCCGCGAGCTGACGCTGATCCTCGATCACCGACGGATCGAGCGCGAGACCTGTGATGCGATACCGCACGGCGCGCATGTTTAGCAGGAGCCGCGGCCCCGGAGGGAGGTTGCGCTGGGAGTGGGCGTTCATATAGGTTGCGCGCCCGCGCGCGGACCCGTGCGCGCTCGACGAGTCCCATAGCGCCATGGTGGCGCCGCTCGGAGCGCGGTCCGCACCTCCCACCGGAGAGTCCCCCCAGATGACGATTCGCGTTGGCATCAACGGTTTTGGCCGCATCGGCAAGTGCGTGATGCGTGTGCTCCTCCAGGCTGACGGCTTCGAGCCGGTCCTGGTGAACGACCTGGCGCCCAACCGCCAGCTCGCCGCGCTCCTCAAGTACGACTCGGTGCACGGCACGATGCCGTGGGACGTGCAGGCGGGCGACGACTGGATCAGCGTGGACGGCAAGAAGATCCAGTCCACGAGCATCCGCAACCCGGAGGAGGTCCCCTGGGGCGCCGCCGGCTGCGACGTGGTCCTCGAGTGCACCGGCATCTTCCGCGACCGCGCCGGCGCCGGCCGCATCCTCGCGGGTGGCGCGCCGAAGGTGATCATCTCCGCTCCCGCGAAGGACCCGGACGTCACCGTCGTCATGGGCGTGAACCACGACGAGTACGACGCGGCCAACCACACGATCATCAGCAACGCGTCCTGCACGACGAACTGCCTCGCCCCCGTGGCGAAGGTGCTGATGGACGAGTTCGGGATCGTGAAGGGTCAGATGACGACCATTCACAGCTACACGAACGACCAGAACATCCTCGATCGCTTCCACAAGGACCTGCGGCGCGCCCGCGCTGCGGCCATGAACATGCTCCCCACGTCCACCGGCGCCGCGAACGCGGTCGCCCTCGTGCTCCCCGAGCTCAAGGGCAAGCTGCACGGCATGGCGGTGCGTGTGCCGACGCCGAACGTCTCGCTGGTGGATCTCACCGTCGAGCTCGGCCGGGACACGAGCGCCGAGGAAGTGAACGCGGCGCTCGCCAAGGCCGCCGGCGGCTACCTCAACGGCATCCTCAACGTCAGCGACGAGCCCCTGGTGAGCTCCGACTACATCGGCAGCCCCTACAGCTCCGTCGTGGACGGCCTGTCCACCGACGTCGTCGGCGGCAACCTCCTCAAGGTGCTCAGCTGGTACGACAACGAGTGGGGCTTCTCCAACCGGATGAAGGACCTCACCCGCATCGTGGCGGGCTGACCGGACGACCTGATGGCCATTCGCTCGATCCAGGAACTGGACGTCGCAGGTCGCCGCGTGCTCGTGCGCGTCGACTTCAACACCCCGCTGACCCCCAGCGGTGAGGTGGCTGACGACACGCGCGTCCGCGCTGCGCTGCGGACGATCCGGCACCTCATCGAGCAGGGCGCGCGCGTCATCCTCATGAGCCACCTGGGCCGGCCGAAGGGCAAGCGGGACGCGAGGTTCTCGACCGAGGCGCCGGCCGGCAAGCTCGCGGAGCTGCTCAACCTCGCGGTGATCCACACGGACGACTGCATCGGCTGGGGAGCGCGCAAGCTGGCGTTGGACCTGGCGGACGGCGACGTCCTCGTTCTGGAGAACACCCGCTTTCACGAGGGCGAGAAGGGCGCAGACCGCGCGTTCGCCGAAAAGCTCGCCGAGCTCGGTGAGCTCTACGTGAACGACGCCTTCGGAACCTGCCACCGCGGTGACGCCTCGGTCGCGGTGGTGCCGAGCTTCTTCGAGGGCAAGCGCGCAGCGGGTTTCCTCGTCGCGCGGGAGCTCAAGAAGCTCGGCGCGCTCATGGACAAGCCGAAGCGCCCGTACGTCGCCGTGCTCGGCGGCGCCAAGGTCTCCGACAAGATCGGAGTGATCGAGTCGCTGCTGACCCGCGTGGATGCTCTGCTCATTGGTGGCGCGATGGCGTACACGTTCCTCGCCGCGCAGGATGTCCCCATCGGGAGCTCGCGCGTGGAGTCGGACAAGGTCTGGCTGGCCAAGAAGCTGCTCGAGAAGGCGAAGAGCCTCGACGTCGACATCGTCCTGCCCAACGACCACGTCGTGGCTCCGGCGTTCGACGCCGAGGAGCACGCCCGGACCGTCACGGACATCGAGCCCGGGATGATGGGGCTCGACATCGGCCCGAAGACGGCCGAGCGCTACTCCGCCCGGCTGATGGCGGCCCAGACGCTGCTCTGGAACGGTCCCATGGGCGTCTTCGAGAAGCCGGCCTTTGCGGAGGGCACCCGGACGGTGGCGAACGCGTTTGCGGAGTCCCCCGGCTACGCGGTGGTCGGTGGTGGCGACAGCGCCGCGGCGGTCGCGATGTTCGGCCTGGCCGACCGCATGGACCACGTCTCGACCGGTGGCGGAGCGAGCCTCGAGTTCCTCGAGGGCAAGGAGCTCCCCGGGCTCAAGGCGTTGGAGGAGCTCTGATGTCTCGTCGTCCGATGATCGCCGGCAACTGGAAGATGACCACCACCGGGTCGGAAGCGGCCGCGCTCGCCCGCGGGCTCCGGAAGGCACTGCTCGACGCGCCGGCCGTGGACATCGCGGTGTTCCCCCCGTTCCTCGCGATCCCCGGGGTCGTCGCGGAGCTCAGGGCGACGGACATCCTGGTCGGCGGCCAGGACATCCACCCCGAGCCGAAGGGGGCATACACGGGCAACACCTCGGGCCCCATGCTCGTCGACGCCGGCTGCCGCGCCGCCCTCATCGGGCACAGCGAGCGCCGCACGTACGAGAAGGAGTCCGGGGAGTACCTGGCTCGCAAGGTGCGGGCGGCGCTGAACGCCGGCCTGCTCCCCATGTTCTGCTGCGGCGAGACGCTCGAGCAGCGGGAGGCGAACAAGACGCTCGACGTCGTGCGCGGCCAGCTCGCCGATGGACTGGGCGGCCTCACGGCGAGCGAGCTCGAGCGGGTCGTCATCGCCTACGAGCCCGTCTGGGCGATCGGCACCGGCAAGGTCGCAACGCCCGAGCAGGCGCAGGACGTGCACGCAGCCATTCGGGCCTGGGTCGGACTGACCTGGGACGCCGCGCTCGCGCGCAGCACAAGGATTCTCTACGGAGGCTCGGTCAAGCCCGCGAACGTGCGGGGCATCATGGCCAAGCCCGACATCGACGGCGCCCTCGTGGGCGGCGCGAGTCTCAAGGCAGATTCGTTCGCCGCCATCGTGCGGTTCCAGGACGCGGAGTAGACAGATGGAAGCTTTCGTCACCGGCCTGCACATCGTGTTGTGCCTGTTCCTGATCCTCGTGGTGCTGCTGCAGCCCGGAAAGGGCGCGGACTTCGGCGCCATGATGGGCGGCTCGACGGGCCAGACGGGCAGCGCCGTTCAGGGCGCGACCCTCATCGGCAAGCTCACCGCGGTGGTCGCTGCGCTCTTCATGGTCACCTCCATGGCGCTCGCCTGGTTCTCGAACCGGCCGCAGGAGTCGGTGATCAGCGACGAGGCCCTCGAGGAAGAGCTCGATGAGCAGAACGCCGACGGGGACGAAGCAGAAGCTCCCGCCGACACGCCGGCCGATGCGCCCGTGGATACGCCGGCCGATGCGCCCGACGGCGCCGAGGGTGACGCCCCGGACGGTGCCGATGCGCCCGATGGTGCCGACGCGCCCGATGGTGCCGACGCGCCCGATGGCGCCGATGCGCCCGATGGTGCCGACGCGCCGGACGGGGCCGAGGCTCCCGAGGCTGCGCCGGAGGGGGCTTCGGGCGATGCGCCGGAGGCCTCCCCCGAGGCCGACGCCGAGCCTGCCGAAGAGGGCGACGCGGCTCCCACCGGGGACTCCGGCGGAGAGTAGCCCTGGGGACTTGAACGGCGGCGAAACGCGTGTTAGCTTCCCCGCCGCTTCGATGGACATTGCGCCATCGGGATCTTTGCGAGGGTGGTGGAATTGGTAGACACGCTAGCTTGAGGGGCTAGTGGCCGAAAGGCCGTGGGGGTTCGAATCCCCCCCTTCGCACCAAAGACGACGAACGGGGAAGTCACGAGTGGCTTCCCCGTTTGTCGTTCCGGACTCCGCGGCCACTCTGCCCGGGGCTCGCTAGACTCGACCCGCCGCTCACACGTCAGGAGGACGCGTGCATCCCGACTACGCAGCAGCCCACGACCGCCTGACCGACTACATGCGGCGCAAGGGCCTCAAGCTGACGCGACAGCGGCAGACGATCCTCGAGGCGTTCCTGTCCGGGCAGAAGCACGTCGCCATCGACGAGCTGCTCGCGCAGACGCGGCAGCTCCACCCGGGCGTCGGCCACGCGACGGTCTACCGGACCATGAAGCTGTTCGTGGACGCCGGCATCGCGCACGAGCACAACTTCAGCGACGGTCCCGCCCAGTACGAGCCCGCGCAGCCCGGCGACGACGAGCACCACGACCACCTGATCTGCACCGCGTGCGACCGCATCGTCGAGTTCGAGAACGACGAGATCGAGGCGCTCCAGGAGAAGGTCGCGAACACCCACGGCTTCAAGCTCACGGATCACCGCATGCAGCTCTACGGCGTGTGCGAAGGCATGGCCGCCCGAGGGGTCTGCTCCTACGACTGAGGCCGTTGCCACCGTGGCCACCAGGCCACCGTGCCGCCACGAAGAGACGACACACTTGGCGGCCTGGGTCCGTCCAGGCGCGGCGGGGTCAAGGAGGCAACGAGGGGTCGACTGAGGCGCACGGACATGCGTCGCAGGGAGCGGCGAGGCAGCCGACGAAGAGATCGCCGTGGATGGACGTGCCCAGGCCGTCAAATGCCAGAACGAACAGAGCCGGGGGCGGACCCCCGGCTCGTTCGAGCCCCTCTCAGGGCCCCACATTCAGCGTCGTGCGCTGGGTGTCCTCAGCGACCTACTCGGTCGCCTCCCCAGCATCAGCGTCATCCGCCGCATCTGCGTCAGTCTCGTCGGCAGCGTCCGCCTCGTCCGCCTCGTCCGCCTCAGGCTCCTCAGCCGGGGCGTCCTCAACAGCGGGCTCGTCAGCGACCGGGGCCGGCGCGGAATCACTCGAGGCCACGTACTCGTCCTCGATGAGCTCGATCAGGGTCATGGGAGCGTTGTCGCCCGCGCGACGTCCGATCTTCATGATCCGCGTGTACCCACCCGGGCGCTCCTGGAAGCGCTCGCCGTACTCGTCGAACAGCTTCTGCAGGATGTCCCGACGGGCAACCCACTTGCGCGCCTGGCGCACAGCGTGAAGCCGCTGGGCGCGCAGCCGCGCGGCCTCGTCCGCACCCGCCGCATCGATCGCGCTCTGCGGAACGCGCTTGCTCAGGGTGATCAGGCGCTCCACCACACGGCGGAGCTCCTTGGCCTTGGCCTCGGTGGTCTTGATGCGCCCGTGCTCGAGCAGACTCGTCGCCATGTTGCGGTACATGGCCTTGCGATGGGACGAGTTGCGGCCGAGCCGGCGGCCAGAATTACGATGCCTCATGACAGTCTCCTGCCCCACCTGGGGGCATGGTCACAGCGCGAACGCTGCTACTCGCGAATCCGCGGGAAGTTGTGGAGCTTCATCCCGAGGGTCAGGCCCATCTCGGCGAGGACCTCCTTCACCTCGTTGAGCGACTTGCGGCCGAAGTTCTTCGTCTTCAGCAGGTCCGCCTCGGTCTTCTCGACCAGCTCGTAGATGTACTTGATGTTCGCGTTCTGGAGGCAGTTGGCGGAACGAACCGACAGCTCGAGCTCGTCGACCGTCTTGAACAGGTTCTCGTTCCACTCCTCCTGCGGCTCCTCCTCCTCGGTGACCGGCTCCTCCTCCTCATCGAAGTTGATGAAGATCTGGAGCTGCTCCTTGAGGATCTTGGCCGCGAAAGCGACCGCATCCGGCGGAGCCACCGTGCCGTCCGTCCAGAGCTCGAGGACGAGCTTGTCGTAGTCGGTGCGCTGACCGACACGGGCGTTGGAGACCGTGTAGTTCACGCGCTGGACCGGCGAGAAGATGGCGTCGATCGGGATGGTTCCGATCGGAGCCTCGGGGTCCTTGTTGCCCTCGGCGGGCACGTAGCCGGCGCCCTTCTTGACCACCAGCTCCACCCGCAGGTGGCCCTCACCCGCGAGGGTGCAGATGTGATGGTCCGTGTTCACGATCTGGGAGTCGCCGGTGGTGACGATGTCCCCGGCCGTCACGACGATCTGCTCGCCGCGCACGCCCGTCTTCTCGAGAACGAAGGTCTGGGGCTCGTAGGTGTGCATCTTGATGAGCACGCCCTTGAGGTTGAGGATGATGTCCGTGACGTCCTCGATCACGCCCTCGACCGTCGAGAACTCGTGCAGCACGCCGTCGATGCGCACGGCGGTGATGGCCGTGCCCTGCAGGCTGCTGAGGAGGACGCGCCGCAGGGCGTTGCCCAGGGTCACGCCGAAGCCGCGCTCCAGCGGAGCTGCCACGAACTTGCCGTAGCGGTTGGGGTTCGGACGATCCTCCTGGATCAAGCTGCGGGGACGGATGAGGCTGCGCCAGTTCCGGTAGTTCTCGGTCATCGCGTGGTGTTCCTCGCTCGGGCTCCGAGCCCGATTCTGATGAGTGACAGTCGAATGCCACCGCGACCTTCTGGGTCCGCGGTGGCATCTGGGCACGCCTCGGCGCGCCGCTCCATTCGCTAGCGCGAGTAGAGCTCGACGATGAGGTTCTCCTGGATGGGCAGGGTCAGCTCGCTACGCACGGGCTCTCCCTCCACCTTGCCGGTGAAGGCCGCCTCGTCCACTTCGAGCCAGCTCATGCGCGCCCGGTTGATCGACCGCTCCAGGTTCTCCTGGATGCGCGCGATCTTCTGGGACTTCTCGCGGAGCGTAATGACCTCACCAGGCCGCACCTGGTAGCTCGGAATGTCGACACGCTGCCCGTTGATCAGGAAGTGACCGTGGGCGACGAGCTGACGAGCCTCGGAGCGGGTGCCCGCGAAGCCGAGCCGGAAGATCGTGTTGTCCAGACGCCGCTCGAGCAACAGCAGCAGGTTCTCACCCGTGTTGCCCTTCTGGCGGTTGGCGGTGGTGTAGTAGCCACGGAACTGCTTCTCGAGCAGCCCGTAGATGCGCTTGACCTTCTGCTTCTCACGAAGCTGCTGGCCATACTCGGACACCCGGATCCGCCCCTGACCGTGCTGGCCGGGGGGGTACTGGTTGCGCTCGTACGAGCACTTGTCCGTCGCGCAACGGATGTCCTTGAGGAAGAGCTTCATCCCCTCGCGCCGGCAGAACCGGCAAACGGGGCCTGTGTAACGAGCCATGAGTCGATTCCTCCGCTACACGCGCCGCCGCTTGGGCGGGCGGCAACCGTTGTGCGGGATGGGGGTCACGTCCTTGATCAGGGTGACCTTGAGGCCTGCGGTGGCCAGGGCACGGAGGGCGCTCTCGCGACCACTTCCGGGACCCTTGACCTCGACGACGACGGTGCGCATGCCGTGCTCCATCGCCTTGCGCGCCGCGTCCTCAGCCACCATCTGGGCCGCGAACGGGGTGCTCTTGCGGGAGCCCTTGAAGCCCCGCACGCCGGCGGACGACCAGGAGATCGCGTTCCCGTTCGGGTCCGTGATGGTCACCACCGTGTTGTTGAACGTCGCGTGGATGTGAGCCACACCCATGGCGATGTTCTTCTTTTCTCGCTTTCCACCCTTTTTGCGCTGCGGCTTCGCCATGGCGAGCTACCTGCCCTTCTTCTTCACGACGATGCGACGCGGGCCCTTGCGGGTCCGGGCGTTCGTGTGGGTGCGCTGGCCGCGGACGGGGAGACCCCGTCGATGCCGCAGCCCGCGGTAGGTGTTGAGGTCCATGAGACGCTTGATGTTCATGGCGACTTCCTTGCGGAGGTCACCCTCGACCTTGACGTTCGCGTCGATCACGGAGCGAATCCGCGCGACCTCAGCCTCGGTCAACATGTGCGTCCGGACCTCTGCCTCGATGCCAGCATCCCGGAGGATGCGCTTGGCCGTGGCGGGCCCGATTCCAAAAATGTAGGTCAGTGCGATATCGATGCGCTTGTTGCGCGGGATATCGATGCCGGCGATACGTGCCATCGCTCAGTTCCCCTTTTCAGCCCTGGCGCTGCTTGTGCTTGGGGTTCTCGCAGATCACACGGATCACCCCGCGCCGCTTGATCACACGGCACTTGTCACAGATCTTCTTCACGGAGGCGCGAACCTTCATCGTCCTTGCTCCTGTTTCGGCGGCAAGCGCCGAACAATGCGTCCTCTAGATGGGTCAATGTCGCTCAGGCGAACCTGGACCCGGTCCCCGGGAATCAGCCTTACGATTCCCATCGCAAGGGTGCCGCCCACATGAGCAGCGATTACGCTCCCGTCAGGGAGCCGCACCCTATACATGCGATTCGGGATCAGGTCAACGACGAACCCTTCCTTTTCCAACTGGTCTCTTAGCCGTCCAACGCACTCGTGAGGCGCTGGTAGATGTCATCGATGTCCCCGACTCCGTCGATCTCCGCCACGATCCGGCGCTGCTCGTAGTAGGCAGCGACCGGCTCCGTGTTGTGCGCGTACTCGTTGAGTCGAACGCGAACCTTCTCTTCGGTGTCGTCGGCGCGCTGGTAGAGCTCGCCACCACAGGCGTCACACACGCCGGACTTCGCGGGCGGCTGGAACTCCATGTGGAACACCGAGCCACACGCCTTGCACATCCGGCGACCCACGATGCGGGCGACGATCTTCGCGTCCGGCACCCTGAGCACGAGGACCTTGTCGATCTGGCTGTCCCGCTTGCGCAGGAGCTCATCCAGAGCGACCGCCTGCTGCACCGTGCGCGGGAAGCCGTCGAGGATGTAGCCATCCTGCGCGTCCGGCTTCGCCAGCCGGTCATCGACCATGTCGATGACGAGCTGGTCCGGGACGAGCAGGCCCTGGTCCATGAACTCCTGGGCCTTCTTGCCCAGCGCCGTGCCCTCACGCCGATGGCTGCGCAGGATGTCCCCCGTGGAGATCTGCGGGATCGCCTTGTCCGCGACCAGCTTCTTGGCCTGGGTGCCCTTGCCGGCCCCCGGGGGGCCGAAGAAGATCAGGTTCATCGTGCAGCCCTCCGACCGCGGGCGACCGTGCCGCCCTGGCCCATGAGGCCGTCATAGTGGCGGGTGAGGAGGTGGCTCTCGATCTGGGAGACCAGGTCGAGCGCGACGCCGACGCAGATGAGCAGTCCGGTTCCACCGAAGTAGAAGTTGACGCGCGCCTCGGCGATGAGGATGTCCGGCAGGATGCAGACCGCCGTGATGTACAGCGAGCCCGCCAACGTCAGCCGGGTCAGGAGCCGGTCGATGTACTCGGCCGTCTGCTTGCCGGGACGAATCCCCGGGATGTACCCGCCGTGCTTCTGCAGGTTCTCCGCCACGTCGGCCGGGTTGAACGTGACCGACGTGTAGAAGTAACAGAAGAAGATCGTCAGGACCGCGTACAGCACCAGGTACAGCGTCGTCCCCGGGATGAACAGGTTGCTGACGTCCGCCAGGAACTGGTTGTTCCGCGCGAAGGAGCCGATCGTCGCCGGCAGCACCATCAGCGAGGACGAGAAGATCGGCGGGATGACGCCCGCCATGTTGATCTTCAGGGGCAGGTGGGTGTTCTGCCCGCCGTAGACCCTGCGTCCGACGACCCGTTTGGCGTACTGGATCGGGATCCGTCGCTGCCCCCGTTCGCAGAACACGATGAACGCGATGACGAGGAACGCGAACACACCCATCAGGAGGAGCTGCAGGAAGTTGAACTCCTGCCGCTGCACCTGCTCGACCGTCCCGTACAGGGCGGCGGGCAGACGGGCGACGATGCCCGCCATGATGATGAGCGAGATGCCGTTGCCGATGCCGCGGTCCGTGATGCGCTCGCCGAGCCACATGATGAACGCGGTACCTGTCGTCAGCGACAGGACGCTCATCATGCGGAAGGACATGCCAGGGTCGATGACCACCGCCTCGCCGCCAGGCGCGCGCATGCTCTCGAGGCCGATGGCGATGGCCGTGCCCTGGATGATCGACAGGCCGATCGTCCCGTACCGCGTGTACTGCGTGATCTTCTGCCGTCCGGCCTCACCCTCCTTCTGCAGCCGCTCCAGGGCGGGAACCGCCACAGCGAGGAGCTGGATGATGATGGAGGCCGAGATGTACGGCATGATGCCGAGGGTGAAGATCGAGAACTGCTCGAGCGCCCCTCCCGCGAACATGTCGTACATGCCGAACAGCGTGTTTCCAGCGCTGGCGAAGAAGTTCTGGAGCGCGCCGCGATCGACACCCGGGTTCGGGATGAACACTCCGATCCGATAGACGCCGAGCAACAGGATCATCACCAGGAGGCGATTCCTCAGCTCGGGGATCTTCGGGATCTGCCAGACGCCAGAAGCCATGTCGTCGGTGCTCCGCGGGGTTCTCGGTTGGTTCGGAGGCGCGGGGCGCTCAGGCGCCGAGCAGCTCGACGGTTCCGCCAGCAGCCTCGACCTTGGCGCGCGCGCCGGCCGAGATGCGGTGAACCTTGATGGTCAGAGCGCGATCGAGCTCCCCGTTGCCGAGGACCTTGATTCCGTCGCCGACCTTCTTGACCAGGCCAGCAGCCACCAGGGCGTCCGCGTCCACCACGCTGCCCGCCTCGAAGGCGGCCAGCTGGCCCACGTTCACCTCAGCGATCTTCTTGCTGAACCGGTTGTAGAAGCCGCGCTTCGGGAGGCGCCGCTGCAGCGGCATCTGCCCACCCTCGAACCAAGCCGGGATGTTGCCGCCGCTGCGGGACTTCTGCCCCTTCTGGCCGCGACCACAGGTCTTGCCCAGGCCGGAACCGGGGCCACGACCGACACGCTTGCGGGGCCGGCGGCTGCCCGCCACCGGCTTCAGATCGTTCAGAGCCATGAGTTTGCTCCCGCCGCCCCTTCATGTCCGAGCACCCTGCGTGTTGCAGGAGGGGCGACTCGCCGCCCGGACACGTTCGTTCTCGAGATCAGGACGCGTCAGCGACCTCGACGACCTCGACGAGATGAATGACCTTCTTGACCATGCCGCGGATCGAGGGGGTGTCCTCGAGGACGACGGTCTTGTTGAGCTTCTTCAGACCCAGACCCACCAGCGTGGCCTTCTGGTCCTTCGGACGCCCGATCGAGCTGTGCTTCAGGGTGACCTGGAGAGCCATTGTCCTTACCTTCCGGCCTGGTCGGTGTAGCCCGGAGCGCCGCGACGACGGAGGTAGGTCTCCGGCGTCTGCAGCGAGGTCAGGGCGACCATCGTGGCCTTGAGCACGTTGTGCGGGTTGTTGGTCCCGATGCACTTCGTGAGGATGTTCTGCACACCGGCGCACTCGAGGATGGCGCGGACAGCACCACCGGCGATGACGCCAGTACCCTCAGAGGCGGGCTTCAGGAGCACGCGACCGGCTCCGAAGTGGCCGACGATCTCGTGCGGGATGCTGCCACCGTCTGTGATCGGCACCCGGATCATCGCCTTGCGCGCGCGCTCACCACCCTTGCGGATGGCCTCCGGGACCTCGGCAGCCTTGCCGAGACCCACGCCCACGCGCCCACTGGCGTCACCCACGACGACGAGCGCCGAGAAGTTGAACCGCCGGCCGCCCTTGACGACCTTCGCGACACGGTTGATGTCGACCACACGGTCGAGCAGCTCAACGTCGCCATCCATAAAACGAGCCATAGCGGTCCCCTAGAACTGCAGACCGCCCTCGCGGGCGGCGTCTGCCAGGGCCTTGACCCTGCCGTGGTACTTGTATCCGTTGCGGTCGAAGACGACGGACGCGACGCCCGCCTCCTTCGCGGCGCTGGCGATGGCCTTGCCAACCTCGGACGCGGCAGCCTTGTTGCTCTTGTGCCCGTCGATGTCGAGCTTGAGCGTGCTGGCCGCGGCGAGGGTGCGACCCGACTCGTCGTCGATCACCTGCGCGTAGATGTGGTTGTTGCTGCGGAAGACGGTCAGCCGAGGACGCTCCGCGGTGCCCGAAAGAGCCCGACGGATGCGCGTCTTGCGACGGAGCCGTGCCGAAACACGAGGATTGAGCTTGCCCATGATCGCCTTCCTTACTTCGCGCCGGCCTTGCCGGCCTTGAGGCGGATGGTCTCGTCCGCGTAGCGCACGCCCTTGCCCTTGTAGGCGTCGGGAGCGCGGTAGCCGCGGATGACCGCGGCGGCCTGGCCAACCGCCTGCTTGTCGATGCCCGACACCGTGAGGGACGTGTTCTTCGTCACCGCGACGTCGATGCCCTCCGGGAGGGCGTACTCGATGGGGTGGGAGTAGCCGAGGTGCATGATGAGCGTGCGGCCCTTCACCTCGGCCTTGTAGCCAACGCCGACGATCGAGAGATCGCGGGTGAAGCCCTGGCTGACGCCCACGACCATGTTGTTGAGGAGCGCGCGACCCAGGCCGTGACGAGCACGGGCGGGCTTGCTGTCGTTGTGGCGCTTGACCACGACCTTGTCTGCTTCGATCTCGAAGTCGACGAAGTCGGGGATTGCCATCGACAGCTGGCCCTTCGGGCCCTTTGCGCTGATGGTGCTGCCCTTCTGAGCGACGCTCACGCCGGACGGAAGGGAGACGGGCTGATTGCCAATGCGGGACATTGTTCCGTTCCTTTCCCTACCAGACGTAGGCCATGACCTCGCCGCCGACACCCTGCTTGCGGGCGTCACGGTCCGAGATCACACCACGGCTGGTGCTCATGACAGCGACTCCGAGGCCACCGAGGACCTTCGGAATCTCGGCCTTGCCGACGTAGCGGCGACGGCCGGGACGACTGACTCGACGAATCCCGAGGATGATGGGGTCACCACCCTTGTCGTACTTCAGGGCCACGTGGAGGAGGCCCTGGTGCTCGTTCGCCTCGAAGCGGTAGTCGGCGATGAAGCCTTCCTGCTTGAGGATCTCGAGGACGGACTTCTTCACCCGAGACGCGGGGGCCGTCACGACGTCGTGGCGGGCGGTCTGGGCGTTCCGGATCCGCGTCAGCAGATCCGCGATCGGGTCGGTCATCATTGTTCGACTCCAGGACGAACGGGGTTTCGCCGCCTAAGCGGGACTTCCCGTCGCCGCGCCTCCTACCAGGAGGACTTGATGACCCCGGGGATCTTTCCCTCGAGGGCCAGGTTGCGGAAACAGATGCGGCACATCTGGAACTTGCGCATGTAGCCGCGGGGGCGGCCGCACACACGGCACCGGCTGCGCGCCTGCACCTTGAACTTCGGGGGCCGAGCGGCCCGGGCGATCTTCGACTTCTTGGCCATTGCTGGAGCCCTCGTTACTTCTTCTTGAACGGCATCCCGAGAGCCTCGAGCAAAGCGAGGGCCTCGGCATCCGTCCGGGCAGACGTCACGAACGTGATGTTCATGCCGTGGATCTTGTCGACCTTGTCGTAATCGATCTCGGGGAAGACGATCTGCTCCCGGAGACCCATCGAGTAGTTGCCCCGGCCGTCGAACGCCTTGCGGGAGATGCCCCGGAAGTCGCGCATCCGCGGCATGGTCAGCGCCACCAGGCGGTCCAGGAACTCCCACATCCGCTGACGACGCAGGGTCACGGAGGTGCCGACCGGCATGCCCTCGCGGAGCTTGAAGTTGGCGATGGACCGGCGAGCGCGGCGAATGACCGCCTTCTGGCCGGTGATCTCGCCGAGCTCCTTCGCAGCGGTCTCGAGCAGCTTCACGTTCTGGATCGCCTCCTTCATGGAGACGTTCACGACGATCTTCTGCAGCTTCGGGATCATCATCGGGTTGGCGAAGTTGAACTCCTCCTGGAGCTTCGTCTTCACCTCGTCCGCGTACTTCTGCTGGAGACGGGGGATGTAACTCATCAGTTCACTCCTACCGGGCTGGGGCCATGCGCGCGAGACGCCGCACGGTCATGCTCCAGAGTGGGCTTTCGCCGTTGCTCAGAGCTGCTCGCCGCTCTTCCGAGCGACGCGCACCTTCTGACCGTTCTCGAGGCGCTGGTATCCGATGCGGGTGCGCTCGCCATCAGCAGTCACGAACGCGACGTTCGAGATGTGCAGCGAGGCCTCCTTCTCACGGATGCCACCGGGCCGTCCGAGAGCCGGGATCGGCTTCTCATGACGACGCACGACGTTGACGCCTTCGACGAAGACGCGGGTGCGATCCTTGTTGAACCGCAGGACAGCCCCGGACTCACCCTTGTGGGCGCCGGAGATGACGGTGACCTTGTCACCGATACGAAGCTTGGTGGTGGCCATCAGAGGACCTCGGGCGCAAGCGACACGATCTTCATGAAGGACTTCGCACGAAGCTCACGAGCGACCGGGCCGAAGATGCGCGTTCCGACAGGCTCGTTCTGGAGGTTCACCAGCACGGCCGCGTTGTTGTCGAAGCGGATGTAGGACCCATCGGCCCGGCGGAGCTCCTTCGCGACGCGAACGATGACCGCCTGGGTGACAGTGCCCTTCTTGATCTTCGAGTTCGGGATGGCCTCCTTCACGGAGACCTTGATGATGTCGCCGACCGACGCGTACTTGCGCTTCGAGCCGCCGAGCACCTTGATGCACTGGACCTTGCGGGCACCGGAGTTGTCCGCCACTTCCAGGACCGATTCGACCTGAATCATGGCTAGCCAACCGCCTTCCGGTCGATGCTCTGGACGCGCCAGCGCTTCTGCTTCGACATCGGGCGGGACTCGACGATGGTGACCAGGTCACCGGAGCCACACTGCTCCTGCGGGTCGTGAGCCTTGTAGCGCGTCGAGTTCCGAACGAACTTCTTGTAGCGGGGGTGCATGACCTGACGGGTCACCTTCACCACCACCGTCTTGTCCATCTTGTCGCTGACCACGACGCCCTGGAGCGTGCGGCGGCGGCGGACGGCCTCGGTGTTCTCACTCATTGGTCTATCCCTCCGCCACAGCGGACATGCGCTTGCGGAACGCGGCGAACGCAGAGTCGCCGGCGTCGAGCTTGCCGACCGTGGCGGCCAGCGAGCCCTTGGTGAGGCCCTCGTCGAGCTCACGCTCGCGAATCACCGTGTTGACCCGCGCCAGGTCCTTGCGGACGCGCTTGAGCGCGGAGGTGTTGTCCAGCTGCCCGGTGGCGTGCTGGAACTGCAGGGTCGCCAACTCACCGATCAGATCCTGACGGCGGAGCAGCAGGCCCTTCGGGTCCAGGGTGCGAACGTCGGCGGTGTTCATGCCCAGTTCTCCCTCTTCACGATGCGGGTGCTGATGGGGAGCTTGTGCTGGGCGAGGCGCAGGGCCTCCTTGGCCACGTCGTCGTCCACGCCGTCCATCTCGTAGAGGACACGGCCGGGCTTGACCTTGGCGACCCACAGCTCCGGAGAGCCCTTGCCCTTACCCATGCGGGTCTCGGCGGGCTTCTTGGTCAGGGGCTTGTCGGGGAAGATCCGGATCCAGACCTTGCCGCCACGCTTGGCCTTGCGCGTCATGGCGACACGAGCAGCCTCGATCTGGCGGGAGGTGATGAAGCCGGGCTCGAGGGCCTGGAGGCCCCAGGTCCCGAAGCTCACATCGGAGCCCCGCCAGGCCAGTCCCCTGGACCGACCCTTCTGGACCTTGCGGCGCTTGACTCGCTTTGGACTAAGCATCGTTCAACCTTCCGGCCCTCAGGCCGTCTCCTCGCCCGGCAGGATCTCACCCTTGAAGATCCAGACCTTGACTCCGATCACGCCGTACGTCGTGCGGCTGACCGCGTATCCGTAGTCGATGTCCGCCCGCAGCGTGTGCAGCGGGACGCGGCCCTCGCGGTACCACTCGCGCCGGCCCATGTCCGAGCCGCCGAGGCGACCACCGCACATGACCTTCACGCCCTGGGCGCCGGCCCGCATCGTTCCCTGCACGGCCTTCTTCATGGCCCGCCGGAACGAAACGCGCTTCTCGAACTGGGCGGCGATGTTCTCCGCAACCAGCTGCGCGTCCAGCTCGACCTTGCGGACCTCGATGATGTTCAGGAACACCTCGGTCCGCGTGATCTTGCGCAGCTCGAGCTTCAGCGACTCGAGGCCCGCGCAACGCTTGCCGATGATCATCCCGGGGCGCGCCGCGTAGACGAAGACCTTCGCCTTCTTCGCCGCACGCTCGATGATGATCTTGCTGACCTGAGCACCCTTGAGGCGCTTCTTGAGGAAGCGCCGGATGCTCAGATCCTCATGCAGATCGTCGGCGTAGGACTTGTCGGCGTACCAACGGGAGTCCCAGGTCCGGATGGTTCCGAGACGGAACCCTACGGGATGTACCTTCTGACCCACGTCAACCTCCACATGCGAGTCCGCGTTTCGAGCGGCGCGCAAAAATACAGACGGCCTACCCTCTCGTCAACCGCATTCGATCGACGTCGAGGCCGTGCGAACCCGACTCAGCGGATTCCGAGCTCAACAGTGATGTGCGACGTGCGCTTGAGAATGCGCGTCGCCCGCCCCTGAGCACGGGGCAGGTAACGGCGGAGCGTCGGCCCGCCGTCCACGTAGATCGTCTTCACGTAGAGCGCGTCGGCGTCGATCGAGGGATCGACGTCGGTCGCGTTCGCCATCGCGGACTGGATCAGCTTCCCAACCATGGGCGCCGAACGCTTCCGCGTGAACTTCAGGACCTTGAGCGCGTCCTCGACATCCTCACCGCGGACCAGGTCCGCCACGAGGCGCACCTTCTGCGGAGAGATCCGGGCGTACCGGAGTCGAGCGCGAGAAACCGTGTTGTCGGCCATGTCAGCCTCCTGGTGCCAACCGCGAAGCGGCTAGCGAACCCGCGACTTGCGGTCGGCCGCGTGCCCGTAGAACGTCCGCGTGGGGGCGAACTCACCGAGCTTGTGGCCGACCATCTGGTCGGTGACGTAGACGGGGATGAACTTCTTGCCGTTGTGGACAGCGAAGGTCATCCCGATGAAGTCCGGGATGATGGTCGAGCGACGCGACCACGTCTTGATGACCTTGTTCGAGTTGGCGGCCTTGGCGGCCACGGCCTTCTCGATGAGGTGGCCGTCGACGAACGGGCCCTTCTTCAGAGATCGAGACACGATGCCCTCCCGTTACTTCCGGCGCTTCACGATGAAGCGGTTGCTGCGCTTGTTGCGGCGGGTCTTGGCGCCCTTGGTGGGCTTGCCCCAGGGGGTCACCGGATGGCGACCACCGGAGGTGCGACCTTCGCCACCGCCGTGCGGGTGATCGACCGGGTTCATGGCGACGCCACGGACCTTCGGTCGCTTGCCGAGCCACCGGTTGCGTCCGGCCTTGCCCAGCTTGATGTTCTCGTGCTGCAGGTTGCCGACCTGCCCGACCGTGGCCGTGCAGAGGCGGAAGACCTGCCGAAGCTCGCCCGACGGAAGGCGGAGCAGCACGTGGCGGCCCTCCTTCGCCATCACCTGGGCGTAGGCCCCGGCGGCGCGGGCGATCTGGCCACCCTTCCCGGCGGTCAGCTCGATGTTGTAGACCCACGTTCCCAGGGGGATGTTGGTCAACGGCAGCGAGTTGCCGGGCTTGATGTCCGACTCGGGGCCGGTCTCGATGACGTCACCCACGCTGATGCCGTGCGGCGCCAGGATGTAGCGCTTCTCGCCATCGACGTAGTGAAGCAGAGCGAGGCGAGCGGACCGGTTCGGGTCGTACTCGATCGCAGCGACCTTCGCGGGAATCCCGATCTTGTCGCGCTTGAAGTCGACCTGGCGGTAACGACGCTTGTGGCCACCACCGCGACGCCGAAGCGTCATGCGACCGGTGTTGTTGCGGCCACCGCTGCGCTTCCAGGAGCCGAGCAGCGACTTCTCGGGGGTGGTCTTGGTGACCTCCGCGAAATCGGAGCCCGACATGCCACGGCGACCCGGCGATGTCGGCTTGTACTTCTTGATACCCATTGGACTTCTCCCGTCGTCAGGCGGCCTAGACCGCGCCGCCGTAGACGTTGATGGCGTCGTCCCCGTTGAGGGTCACGTACGCCTTCTTCCAGTTGGGGCGCTTGCCGTAGTGACGGCCAAAGCGCTTGATCTTTCCGCGGACGACCATGGTCCGAACGGTCTTGACGCGCACGTCGAAGAGCCGCTCGATGGCCTCCTTGATCTCGACCTTCGTGGACTCGGCTCCGACGGCGAACGCGTAGGTGTTCGTCTCGTCAGCCGCGGCCGCGGACTTCTCGGTCAGGAGCGGGCGAATGATGATCTGATCGACGCGCCTCATGCCTCGAACCTCTCGCGAATGCGGTTCACGGTGTCGGCGCTCAGGACGAGGTGGTCGTGACGAAGCACGTCCTCCACGTTGATCCCCTGCTCACCCAGCACCTTGATGTGCGGGATGTTCCGCGCGGAGCACTGGAAGTTGTCGTGCTCGGGCGGAAGAACCACCAGCGCGGAGTCGATGCCGAGCTTCGCGAACAGGTTCACCACCGGCTTCGTCTTCTTCTGCGGCAGCTCGAGCGACTCGAACACGATCAGCTTCTCGGCGTTGGTCCGGCGCGCGATGGCGCTCTTCAGCGCGTTGCGACGAACCTTCTTGTTCAGCTTGAACGCGTACGAACGGGGCGAGGGGCCATGGGCCACACCGCCACCGACGAACTGCGGAGCGCGTCGGCCGCCGTGACGGGCACGACCAGTGCCCTTCTGGCGGAACATCTTCTTGCCGCCACCCCGGACCGCGGCGCGGCCCTTCGTGGCGGCGGTGCCCTGACGGCGGGCTGCCTGCTGGTACCGCACCACCTCGTGGAGGAGGTGCTCATACTTGTCGTTGGCGAAGATCTCGTCGGGAAGATCGAGACTGCCCGTCGCTTCGCCCTGCAGGTTGTAGACCGTTACGGTCGCCATTGCCTTGCTCCCTTCGGGTGCCAGACCGCTCGAGGCGGCCCCAGGCGTCGACTCAGTTGAGCTTGATGGAGACGTCGACCCCAGCAGACAGATCGAGCTTCATCAGCGCGTCGATCGTCTCCTGGTTGTGGTCAACGATGTCGAGGAGGCGCTTGTGAGTTCGAATTTCGAACTGCTCGCGGCTCTTCTTGTCCACGTGGGGGCCACGGAGCACGCAGTACTTGTTGATGCGCGTCGGCAGCGGGATGGGACCACGGACCGAAGCCCCGGTGCGGCTGACCGTGTCCAGGATCTCCTGGGCACTCTTGTCGAGCAGCTTGTGGTCGTACGCCTTCAGGCGAATACGAATCCTCTGAGCCATTGTCTGATTCTCCCTACTCGATGACCGTGGCCACCACGCCCGCGCCGATGGTGCGGCCGCCCTCGCGAATCGCGAAGCGGAGGCCTTCCTCCATGGCGATGGGGGTGATGAGCTTCACCGTCATCTCGATGTCGTCTCCGGGCATGACCATCTCGACACCCTCACCGAGGGTGATGTCACCGGTCACGTCCGTGGTGCGGAAGTAGAACTGCGGCCGGTACCCGGCGAAGAACGGCTTGTGACGGCCACCCTCCTCCTTCGTCAGCACGTAGACCTTCGACGTGAAGTGCGTGTGCGGAGTCGTGCTGCCCGGCTTCGCCAGGACCTGACCACGCTCGATGTCCGTGCGCTTGATGCCGCGAAGCAGCGCGCCCACGTTGTCGCCAGCCTGACCCTCGTCGAGGATCTTGCGGAACATCTCGACGCCCGTGCACGTCGTCTTCGACGTCTCCCGGATGCCCACGATCTCGATCGCGTCACCCGTGTGAAGAACACCGCGCTCGATCCGGCCAGTCGCCACCGTGCCGCGACCGGAGATCGTGAACACGTCCTCCACCGGCATCAGGAACGGACGGTCCAGCTCACGCTCGGGCTCGGGGATGTACGCGTCGCACGCGTTCATCAGCTCGATGATCGGCTTCGTCGGCGGGTCGTCGTCCGCGCCCGTGCCGTTCTCCAGCGCCTGCAGCGCAGAGCCACGCACGATCGGGCAGTCCGACGGGAACTCGTACTTCTCGAGAAGCTCCTGGACCTCCATCTCGACGAGCTCGAGCAGCTCCTCGTCGTCGAGCATGTCGACCTTGTTCAGGAACACCACGATGTACGGAACACCGACCTGGCGAGCGAGCAGGATGTGCTCACGCGTCTGCGGCATCGGGCCGTCAGCAGCCGACACAACCAGGATCGCGCCGTCCATCTGGGCGGCACCGGTGATCATGTTCTTCACGTAGTCGGCGTGGCCGGGGCAGTCGACGTGCGCGTAGTGACGCGTCTCCGTCTCGTACTCGACGTGCGCCGTCGCGATCGTGATCCCGCGCGCCTTCTCTTCGGGCGCCTTGTCGATCATGTCGAAATCCATCTTCTCCGCGAGACCGCGGAGGGACTGGATGCGAGTGATCGCCGCCGTGAGGGTGGTCTTGCCGTGATCAACGTGACCGATGGTCCCGATGTTCACGTGAGGCTTGTTACGGACGAACTTTTCCTTCGCCATGGCT
>ENA-OWNT01001469-OWNT01001469.1-seawater-metagenome-genome-assembly--contig:-NODE-1469-length-29581-cov-4.333209_pt1 | contig 29581 bp, 16 predicted proteins | sample MGYA00238136_ERZ651165 | MGnify/ENA primary metagenome ERZ651165 (study PRJEB26861, sample SAMN08777766) | seawater metagenome | isolation source: coastal seawater | place: USA: Florida | collected...
GCGCATCAGATGTACCCAGGTCACTTGCGGTGACAGAGAAAGTGGCTTCGCCCTGCGACGCAGCCATCGACAACTCAATATGGTCGATGGCGGACGAAATTGAGTCGGGTGCGCCATAAAACTCCAAAGGGCCGGCTGACCCCGCAATGGACCGAGATTGGCTGCCCTCCTCGAAGTTGAGTCCATTTGATGAACCCAGGCGCAGGGTGGTGTCGAGTGAATCTGACTCAAAACCGATTGTCATGTCAATGGAGTTTGTGCCCTCTGCCGCATCTGTATCGGCCACGGCGTATCCAGCAATTGTCAACACCGTGTCGTCCATCCCTAATTGCGGGAGCACATCGTCCTCAGCGACAACTGAAATCGTCACAGTGGAAGGCGCAGACGCGTCCACGAAACCGTCGATGCCGCCAATGACGTATTGCAACGTGGCTTCGTAGCTTGCCTGAAAAGTTGGCTCAGGCACGTAAACGAGACGCTCCAGCTGCTCCACAACATCCCCCGCCGACAATTCTGTGCCAGCAAGTTGTGAACTGCTGTCTTCCAAAATGTGCACAGACCCAATGGACGGCACTGAATCCAGGCGGATTTTGAAAGGCTTGCCTTCGTACGCGCAATGAGAGCCGTTCAGAACAAATGGCAACGCGGTCGTGATGTCGGTGGACAGTGCATTATCAATTGGTGTCGAGGCTACCGTCCACGGTTGCTCATTGGCCAAGAATAGTGAAGCGTCCAGCAAAAGGTCGAGCGAGACGCCAGCGAGGGCTTGGTTGACAACACGCATCCCGCAGCCTTCGTCGAAGCGCCAGTAGGCCTCCAGACCGTCAGCAGCATCACCCACGAGCGCATGGCTGTGCTTGTATGTTTGAAACACTTCACTGTCAACAAGAGGCCGCGAGTAAATGGCCGCTTCGTCGAGCTCTCCCACAAAAAACGAGGACGTAGTTGCCGCATCGAGATGCAAGGCCCCAAAGTTCAGCGCGTCAAAGATTAACGAACCAATGTCGATTTCTTGGAAGCGGGTGTTCGACGCTAGCGACAAACGCGAAGCCTCATGACCGTTGACAAAAACAGTGAATGAAGGCGTCTCCTCATTAAACACAACGCCAACATGGGTCCAGGTATCACTTGAGACGACGCCGCTAATGATCCAATCGACCACCGCACTTTCTTGGTCGCCTGCAAAAAGTTGGAGCCGGAAGCGCACCTCTGACCCAGCCTGCGTTCCAGATCCAGCAATCGGGCTCTCGACCAGTAGCACAAATTGAATGTCGTTCTTCTGCGATCGCAACTCGTACAGACAACGACTCGTGCCTGTCTTCACGTCAGTTGGCTTCACCCAGAGCAACACCGACGCTGGAAATTGGCCCTCGTTTCCGTCAGCCGATAACGGCACCGATGCAAATCCGGTCTTGAATCGAACGCTGTATCCCGCGCTAGAGGCGGCAGGGGTCTGGGTTGAGATCCACGTGTTTTGGCGTAGAAATTGGAGTTCATTGTACTGCAGCACCTCATTGAAAACAAACACATCGTCAACGTCGCCGTAGTAAGGAGACGCCGAGTTCGACGTCAATTGTTGGCAAATGTTCAGCGTGGGTCCCTCCGGCAGTGTCTCGGGGATGACATCCTCGACTACAACACCATCTACAAAGAGGGACACTCTCCCAGAGTCAGAGTTGTACGTCGCGGCAACGAATTGCCACTCGTTCACAACGGCCTCTGCTTCACCCAGGACGAGCAAGTCGTCACGCGTCGCGCCGGCAGCGATCGCCCAGTACAAGGAGTTACCGACATTCGCTAGGAGCAACGACCGCCCGAACAAAAGGTCATTCTCATCAGAAAAGGTGGACAAAACAGGCCCAATCTCATCCAAAGCAAGAGAAGCTGTTGGTCGAACCCATGCACCGAAGGTGACGGAGGGCATAGATGCTGCACCGATGCCGACGGGCAAGTGCATGGTTGCATCGGCACGGCAGTACAACCCAGCGGCAGCGTGCCCGACATCGGTTCGTTGAATGTCGCTTGTAACAGAAGTGCCCGGAGGGAAAACTCCTCCAGCAATATCGAAAGGCTGGCCAGGGACGTAGTCATCAAAGTCAACATGCGCGAGAAACGATGGTTTCTCTAGCGCGTCAAACACACTCGATGGAGCAGTAGCTGCGAGTGCGACAGTGACCATCAGGGAAGCCCACACAACGGCATAGCACTGACGCTGGGTCGGCGCCATCTTGCAGACCGAGCTCACGAAATAGCTCTTCACATTCCGCCGGCTAACATTGTCGCCAGTGAAGGCGCGAGGTTGTGGACGCTGTGCTATCGAGCGTCGCGGCCTTGAGTCGCGGCAGTCTGGAATGTCGATGTGATGATAGTCCGGCGTGCAGTTTGCCTGTGTGGCCGAGTCGCCCCGGACGGCGCTCCAATAAATTGAACAAAAACTGCGGAAAATTTCAACACACAATCTAGATTGCAATGGCCGTCGTCCGCTTCGCACCTTTCTGACTCGTCGAAGCGTCGCCGCTCTCGAATGGCGCGAAAGCTGGATAACGCAGCCCGTCTCGTTCTCGCACACCACCAGTGTCCGACACTATCACATACTCACCAGTGCCCAGAGCCAGGACACGGAGCACACGGAGAACGCATTGAAGCGCGGGAGCGAGGAAAACCATCACCACATACATCCTCGCCGTCGCCTTCTTTCTTCCTGCGCTATCAGGCTACGTAGTCTTCTATACTGTTTGTTCCCCCTTCCACCGCGAAAGTGTTCTCCTTGTTCATGCTCCTCCTCCTCCTCCTCCTCCTCCTCCTCCTCCTCCTCCTCCACGTCACGCAATGCAGCGCCACGACGAACGAACACTGCGACAGAGACTGCATCAAACAAACAAAAAAGAAAACGTTGCGACGCTGTACCAACACAACAACGACACAACACAACACAACAACGACACAACACAACACAACAACGACACCGCCATCGAACTTCGATGTGTTCGTCCGGAGCAACCGACGTCGTCGTCGTCGTCGTCGTCGTCGCCGTCGTTGTCGTTGTCGTTGTCGTCGTCGTCGGTGGTCCGTCCGTGAGTGTGAGTGAGTGAGTGAGTGAACGCAACGCCGTCGTGGCCCCGACTGAGTGAGTGAGTGAGTGAGTGAGTGTGAGTGAATCCGTAAATCTGCGCCTATTTATGCGTCCAACCTCTTCTTCTTCTTCTTCTTCTTCTTCTTCGTCTTCTTCTGCTGCCTTCCGCCGTTCACAGCCACAGAGCGTTTCATCCGCAGAAATGTTCATTTGTAAAAGTCGTTCGTATGAATACAGGCTTAGTGTTCAAAGCGTTGAAGGCACTAAATCAATTTGAAGGCATTTTAGGTAGATTACTGAAATCCTGGGAGTGTGAAAGAACGGAAGTCAACACGCCAGCAGCAAATCAAACGGATCACTCACTGCTGATTCACTCACTCACTCACAGTGAGTGAGAGTGAGAGTGAGTGAGTGAGAGTGAGAGTTGAGTTAGTTGGTCGCACTCATAACGCCCTCAACTCACTCACTCACTCACTCCCAGCCACTCGCAGTCATTCATTCATTCATTCATTCATTCATTGTCAGTCAGAAAGCAAAAATCAAAAATCCAAAGTCAAAAAGTACAAAAACTCTCCCTGAAAACGTAAATGTAATTATGAGTACTGTGGATTTGACTATTACAAATTATCAAAATACACTGCAATGCTTCTTTACGCGACATTCAGATTTAGTAGAAGCAATGAGTAAGCTATACAGTATGCATTCTTGGTTTATACAATACAGAGGCGCTTGTGGGAGCTGAGGGGAGGAGAGAGGGCTGAGCGCAGAGCAGAGGGTTCGTTCGGTCGCTGAGTGAAGCTGACAATGAGCTGACGAGAGTGCAGCAAGAAGAAAGAATCTCCTTTTCTATGCAATGTTCGTCAGTACTTTGTACGGAACACCGTACTAGCAGTACAAATAATTTCACAGTTTTCAATTTCAATTTTCAATTTTCCAATTCCCAATTCCAGAACAATTCTGACGACTTGACGCCTCATTTTCCCATATTTTCATGCGCTACTGAGAGCTACAGATAAATCTAATTGTAGTACTGTATTGATGATTCTGGGTATTCAGTGCGTTCAGTGTTGGTGAGTGAGTGGGTGAGGGTGAGTGACATGACAGTGGAGGAGGTTTCGGTTTTGAATCTCCTGGCAGTCAGTCGGTCACTGTCTGCGTCAGTTATTATAGTCGGCGCCTGTACACTGTGCTGAGTGAGTGAGTGAGTGAGTGAGTGTGTGAGTGAGTGAGACAGCGCATTCATTCCATACATTTCCCTCACTGTCACTCACTCACTGTCGTTCACTCACTCACTGTCACTCACTCACTCACTCACTCAAACGAACGAACGAACGAACGAACGAACGAACTTCCACACTGAGTGAGTGAGTGAGTGACAGTGAGAGAGTGAGTGAGTGAGTGAGTGAGTGAACAAACTTTGACGGTTGAGAAATTCTCCGTTTGCCGCTTCTTGCTCTGACTCACTTTCTTTAAACTCATTTTCACACTACCGCGCAGTTGCATACCACCGTCATACTAAATCACTTTTCACCGTCAGCACACGGACACTGTAAATAGTAACTAAGCATAATAAAGCATACAGTACACAAAATTGATTGGATTGAAGATCAATCGAACGAACGAACGAACTGCTTGAAAGTTTGACTGCCTGCCGAACTGCCTCGACAAACAAACAAACACACACACACGCGACGGTCGGCCGGCCGGCCGGCTGTCGGCAATGCGCAATGCGTGCTTCTTCTCCCGCCGTTGCTTGCTGCTGCTGACACCCGTTTGATGGCGCAGGCACGCGTCATGCATGCCTTGCATGTAAGTTTCTGACGCGCGTGGATTGGATTGGCGGCATTTCGCTGTGGGGTGTGGTGGGGCGCGAGATGGACGATCGAAGATGGCAGATGAAGACAAAGCAAGTTGGGATGGCGCGGAATCGTAACGAATGGCGCGGCGGGCGGTGGACCGGAGGAACTGCGAGAGCGCTAGTTTCAGTTTATATCGGCCGTTTCTTTCGCTTTCGTTGCTGTTGTGGTTTTGTGGGACGAACGATACTTGTTGCGACAGGTATTTCAGCGTCGATTTTGCCGAGTTTGGATTCGCTTTGCGTATTTTCTGATCGTTGATTGGACGGGTGTACTTGCGCCCCCGCGAAGCCGCATCGGTTGTTGAGGAACAACGACCGCGCATCGCACACAAGGTTCTCAAAACCGATAAAAGGACAGACAAGCAACAAAAAATGTCAACCGCTCTGCACGAATCCGGCAACCAGGCCTTGGGAAACACTGTCCGCAAGGTCAGGAAATCGAGCAAGGGAGCCGATGCCGACAACTTGACGGTTGAAGAGCACCTCCAACAAGAATACGATGAGATCGAGAATAAGGTGAGGGCGAACACCAACGAGAAGGTGCAAATGCTGCTTTCAGAATATGCCACGTTGAAGGCTGCATTGTTGGCAGCGGCAGGAATTGGTCTCAAAGAGCCATCGTACGAAGTTACGATCGAGTCACTGTCGGGGCCGCACGCCGGCGAGAAGTGGGTGAACGTCATTAGCCTCTGCGAGCAGTCGAAAAAGAGAGGGAAGAAGAAAGCGAAGAAAACAAAGAAATCGATTCCAATCGGGCGTTCCCGACACACAAAATACACCAAGGGTGGCGTTAGTTTGTCCAAGGACGACGAGGTGTCGACGGCTCACGCCGAAATTATTCTCAAGAGTGGACAGGGCTTGTTCCTCGAAGACCGCGGAAGCACGAACGGAACCCGGCTGGACGGCACCGACATAGAAGCCATGACACCCGTGCCAATCATGGATGGACAGAAAATGTTCTTCGGTGGCAGCACAGAAGTGGTTGTTCAGATTCGCACAGTGGAGTAGAGCAATTCTACCCATGACTTTGAACCACCACCGTAAAGATTGCGCCCTTCCTTGGACGGCTGGCGCAACATGTATTGACGGGTCCCAACTCATTCTACGTATGCGTACCGGTATGCGTAAACTAAAATCTAAATTAGCTCAGAAGAACTTTGATTTGTGCTGGTGTGTGCAGCAAAATATCAGTTGGATTGTCATACCCCGAAATCCGCTGGTCGGCGACCGCTGTGTACATCGTCCTGTGAGCCTCCACCAACGAAGCGTATACAGCCTGCAAATTCGTCAAAGCACACATGTGATGGAGGCCATTGTGACCCAGTCCGATTGCAATATTGTTTAGTATTCTCTGGTGAAGCTCAATACCTGCTGGATGTCCTTGCGGAGCGCGGGGTCAACAATATGCTGCAAGATGGGCACCGTGAGTGAAAACAAAGCATTGTAGAATTGCTTCATCTTTGTTTTCAAGGTTGCTGCATCTATAACCCCTGGAAGTGGCTGTTGCGATTCTTGCGGCCCTGTTGTCAAGCATGGCAGTGCCAGGAGGAGAACGGTTGTCAAGTTTTGCTGGCACAGTTAAAACAGCACAATTTGCACAAGCATCACCGTTGGAGCGGGGTTCAACGGCGGTCTTGCATTGCTCCAAGAATTGAGTGAGACCACATTGATCTACGACAGAGCCCGACAACTCTACCACTAGCAGCTCCCGCCACGACGACCGCTCCTGGGTGACTTTTGCCTGCGCAGTGAACCGAGTCAAACCACGAGAACGATCGCTCGCAAACAACAACACCACGCAAAGCCCACCATCCAGTGCACAGCAAAGTCGTATGGCTCCAAAGCCACTGCCATAGCATGTGCGTTGTTCACCATGAACAACGCTGTGTGAGTGGCATCGAGAGACTACAAGTGCAGCGGGACGCAGGTGAAGCGCAGCACAAAGACATGGTATTACTGCGTGGAGTGGATGTAACCGACCTTGGCACTCCGCAACGACGTCTGCAACATCGGATGCAGAAACAAATCTAGAACCGCGTTGACGTCGCGCAACTCGCCTTCGTTTGTGATTGCATTGTTGGAGGTCGATGACGTGGTCGTCAACGAGCTGCTTTGGTGCTTAAGAATTTCTGACAAATCGCGGAGGCTCGATTCCACAACCGGGGATACGTGCAGGTTGGAAGGGGCACTGGCGATGGTTTCAAGCATGCGATCGGCTCGCTGACGCGCCAAAACCATGAACGTTGATTTGGCGTTTGCGGTAGAATCTCGTAGGGCGAGAGTGAGGGGGTCTGTCGGTTGTGATGCAACTTCGGCAGGCACCAGCTCACTCTCTGATGCGGGTTGTCCCTGCACCCTCGGCTGCACATGCAGTCGCAAGAGTTCTTGAGTCATTTGCGCGTAAAACCCAAACAACTTCCAAAGACGGAATGATGAGACGATGTCGTTCACCGTGAGTTCTCGCAGGACTGCGTGAAACCGCCGGACGATGGCCTCACCGAGACCTGTGAACACGTGGCAGAAGTCACGGTCGCCATCCACCTTGGTCAGCTGCTGCCGGCTGCCATCATGGAAAACTGCGTTGTACAGTTCCTTTTCGGCGGCGATTTGCTGATGGCACCAAGCCAGTATGTCATTCACAAACCGTACATGGTTGTGAGATTGAGCTTCCAGTGGAGGCGGGACACCGTTGGGTCCCCCTGAATTCAAAGCCTCGACAAACAGAGATGCAGCGGCCCTGCTGCGGGACTCAAGGATTAAGTCGTGCACACGGTGAAGGAAAGCTGGCCGCGCCTCCAGTACACTAATAGCTTGCACTAATTGTTGGTCAACAATGGGCCGTGGTTCTTGAAAGCAACGAGAGCACTCAGCTGACATCCATTCGAAGAGCCGAGAGAACCCTCGCTCGTAGTAGCGCGAAACGGCATTGTATATTTCGAGAGGCGCATGCTCGTTTTCTGACGTCGACGAGGAAGCTTCTAGTGGCGGCTCATCCTTGTCCGCGACGGCGTCGGTGTGCGATTCTGACTCAATGGTTGGCATCGACAGCAACGCTGAGCAGTGGCGCTTCATGTCCTCCAGTTGCGAGAGAGTCTCCAGGAACTTTCCAAGAGTAGTTCTTGACAACGGGGCCTCGAGGAGAGTGTGTATTTCCAGGTCGGAAAGCTTGAACTTCAACACAAAATTGCGCATGCTCTCGACGTTTTTCTTTTCAGCATCTCGCACAGAGTTCAGATCGCGCGTGCGCTGAAGAAACTTCGCAGTTGCTTCTTCAGTGGCCTCGATCTCGCCGAGCATTTTGGCGCAGTTCTCTTTCATGTCTGCGATAGTGCTCTCGACCGTCTCCAAACCCCGCTGGAAATCTGCGAACTGTGCCACAAAATCCTGTGCAAGCGTCAAAGAGCGCTGCTCCAGGTCCACACGCAAAGATCGACGCGCCTCGAGGGTATTTCCTTCTGTTCCGTAGAATGTGGACAGCGCCGCCATGGAATTATGCATTTCGGGTGAGTCGGTCTTCATGGCCAACAGGCGCTGGATCTTTTTGTCGAGGATGCTCATTTTTGAAAAAAATGGCTGGTGCGCTAACGCAACACAACCGGCGGATTCAAGGGTCGCTGCGAGCGCCAACTATACAACGCGCAGAGTACGCGCGGCAACGCAGAGATGGTGCGTTGCCTCACTCGCAAGGACGACCCACCCCACCATGCATTGTCCAGGCCCTGACTGCACGGACAAAATAAAATAAAACGAAGATATCGCGAAATTCGCCACCAAAACTTGCAAAGACCATCAAGACCACGATGACCACGAAGCCACAGCGAAGCCAAAAGCGTAACGAAGACATTGAAGACAACAGAGGTGACGCGTACACACGGAGTGGCAGTGAAGAGACAACGAGAAAGCTGGAGCCACAACAAAAGCGCACAAGCAACACGACCACAACGAAAACAACAACGGCAACGGAGCCACAACAACGTCACATCCACAACACAATCTCACACACACCACGATGTGAAGACAACAACGGACCCACAGCGGACCCACCGCGCACACGACAACAGAGCAACAATACAACGACTAAACCACGACGAAGAAGGGGCAAAGAAGGAGAGGAGCGACAACGAAGACGACGAAGCCACAACGAAGACGAAGCGAAAACAAAGCGACGAAGCCACAACAAAGGCGACAGCAACACAACGGCGAAGCCACAACAACGAAGAAGAGAGAACGCAACGAAGATGTTCGAAGCCGCAGCGGCGACGGCGATGACAACGAAGGCGACGACACCAACGCAACGACGAAGCCACGACGACGAAGCCACGACGACGACACAACGACGACACCGAAGGACAACGACGCAGCGACAACGCAGCGACGAAGCCGAAGTATCGTTTCTGTTAGTAACGTGCGTTGTATTACATTCAGTACGAAACTTTAGGTCATGATTACATTACCTCACTGCCTCGCGCCTCGCCGCCGCTGACCGTTGATAATTGGTAATAGTGAATTCCTTCGTACTCATACTCTTCAAGTACTACTTCTGATTTCACCTATTATACTATATCGGTAACGGGTGATTGAAATAGTACTTTTGGGACAATGGAATACGGCATTTCTACAGATACACACACGCAGCGCGGTTGAGTGAGCGGCTGGCTGAAGGCAGTGAGTGAGTGAGTGAGTGAGTGGGGCTGACAGTGAAGCTGCGAAGCTCTCTCAAGATCCACGTCGAGATCCTCCGTTGTACTAAACTGTGTACTACCTCCTCCCTCCGCACTCACGCCCACTATCTGACGAGCGGTAGTGCAGCGGTACTAAGTACTGACTCTGAACTGGCGCTCTGCGTGCTTTGCGCTCTGCTTTGCGCTCTGCGGCGGTCTGCGGCGTTGTGGGCGTGGGAGGGCGTGAGTGCGTGAGAGTGAATCAAAATGAGTTGAGTGCGTGAGTGAGTGTGTGGGCGTGGGAGGGAGTGTAGTGGCCTCGGCAGTCAGTCGCCCGCCTTCCGCGGCGTTGAGCGAGTGAGCACAGGAGTGAGTGTGTGGGGGCGAGGCGGGCTGACTGATCCATGAGTCACGCTGCGGTTTGTGTTTGTGTTTGTTTGTTGTTTGTTGTCGTCGTTGTTGTTGTCGTTGTTGTTGTCGTCGTCGTCGTCGTCGCCGCCGCCGTCGTCGTTGCCGTGGTCGTTGTGGAGAAGCAATGAACCGTGGTAGTGTCAGTAGAAGACTGGAGAATCTGTACTTTTGCTGGTTTTTGGTGATTGTGGTGGTGGTGCGGCGTGATTGTTGTGCGAGAGTTACTCGTCTGGTGAATGTTGCTGCACCTGTCGGTGGCGCCGTGTATTCTATGGCGACGGCTCGTTCGCGGTCTCGTCGTCTGTAGTTTTTGTTCTCGCAACGGCGATCGTGCGGTATGTGTCTCCTGCGTTTGTTGGCAGGGCCGTTCACTGGAAAACTACCCATTTAACTTTGATCCCCGGGTTGTTGAACTCTTGAGATCATGGTCGTGCGTGGCTATTGTGACGCAAGAGCGATATTTTTGCTGATTGCGTGTTTGCCCAGCTTGCTTTTGCGCCGTGCTTTGCGCCGCGCCTTGTCATTCGTGAAGTGCTCACCTGTTGGTGTGGGGTTCTTCCTGGAGCGGGTATAAGTTTACTTGCCTCCACCGCAACATCAATAACGGACGAACATGCCAAAAGTCCACAGCTGAGCAATGTGAACCGTTAGTCGCTCTGGATCGGGCAAGTCCTGCTTGGCGCCAGCACGATGGAACAACGGGCGCGTCTGTACAAATCATTGGCGACGGCAATCTGCAAGCCGTTGACCGATGCCAAGTCTCACCTCACTCAAATTAATCGTATCAATGACGCAACCTTCATGGAAGTGGCGCAAGCCAAGCACTACGCGTTGTTTCTCGACACCATTGTGCCAGCGTTGTGCAAGCTCTTGGATGTCATAACCAAGCCGAAGCTGACTGACAAAGTAGTCGGGGAATTGCGTAGTAGGACTCTCGAAATTTTTGTGCGCCTTCCAAACAAGGACGCGAAGAAAAAACATCTCTCTGCAGTGATGCAGACCATGAAACATGTTTTGGACTGTGATTCAGAGAGAAACGTGCTTCTTGCCCTCAAGGTGATTCGCACGCTTTTCTCCAGCTTCTCGGATGAACTTACTAGTTCCGCATCGTTTGTGTTCAAATTCATCGAGCACGTTTTCAGGAGCATGCCTCAAATTGTTGACGCTCGCTTTAAAAATCCACGCGGTAGCAGCTTCATCAAAGGACAGGAATCGTTGAAAATTTTAACAGAACTGACTCGTATGATCTTGGTGCTGTTGAAGAAGTTTCCGTCCAAGCAGTCAAAAGCCTTAGAGTCGATTGCGCTCATGATGATTTCACTCTCGTCTCACTACAAGCAAGTTATTGAGCCAAAGCATGGTGCTGTCATGAATGATTTTGCGACCAGCCAAATCACAATGCTCTCGAGTCTTTTTTCACTTCCATCATCATTGCGCGACCGAACCATGAGCAAATATCAGGGTGCCATCGTTTCCAGCCTCGGGCACCTTTTGCAGCATTGCCCAGCCGATAATGTCGTCACGCGTAAGCGTTTACTGTGGCTGACGCGCGTCTTTATGAGCACGTCGGTTGCGCAAGGATTTGGCATTATTGTCGACAATCTCTTGGACGAAAAGGTTCTCGTCGGCCACCTCTACTCGCAAAAGACCATGGATCGCAGTAATTTGCAGGCTGCAGCGTACATCACGATGGCCGAAGTCGTGAAACAACAGCGCATTGAATTGTCATTGCAGCAAATAACCAAGGTCTTGAGAGTGTTCGCAAAAAATGTGCACAACTGCAACCTCACTGTGTCTATCCAGAAGACGTCGCTGCGTGCGCTACTAAACCTGGTGAAAAAAATTAATCAGCACATCACCGGGCGGGCAGATTCTCATGCTAAGTCCGCAACTGATGTGAACAGCAAGAGCGAACAGTGTCGCGTATTGCTGATGATGATTCTTCGCACGGTCGTCAACAAGATCGAGGTGATTAAGGAGAGCATCCCACGCTTGAGACGCGCGTATGCATCGCTGTCACACTTCAAGCCGTCGGACGATACCGAATGGTTTCTTCGGCAGCACGAGTCACTGGACTCGCCAAAGGACGCACCCAGCGACACTGCGCTTGGCACTTCGAACGTGAAGGCAAACATCCACAAGTCGCAGGTCGTGACGCCGCCGACTGACTCGCAAACCGATGATGGAACGTCTGGTTTTGTTCAGAGAGTTCCGGACACAACCGGCAATGTCAGTATTGATGCCCTCTTAGGTGCCGAGCCCATGCCCAACGAGCTTCAGCCCACTCGAAGTCGTGCTAACTCGTTTTCATTGAACGACTTGGTCTCACACGAGCAATTGCGTGAACCACAGGAAGACAGCGAGTCCGTGAAGTGGTATTACCGATGCTTATTTTCCGGGAAAAGTTTTGCAGGCATCGTTTGCATGGATGAAAACGACAGATTTTCGAGGCCTGATCAAGTCATGCACAAGCTGTTGACCGATTTGAGGTACTTCTTACGCGAGATGGTGGATGGACTCAACACGGTCGTGTATTGCCTGGCGCAGCTCGCCCCAGGAGGCGCACGATTACCCCCACCGACGTCGCTACTGCTCCGATTTCACAAAGCAGCAATGGCCTGCTACGATCTGTTCAACATTGCCAACACACAGGATGGATACAGCGTGAAAGCCGCCCAAAAGGACAAGTCAGAGCTCATGAAAGCCCATGCCTCCGTCTTCATCCGCACCAGCCGCTCCTGTTTGCAGGACGTAGTTACGTTGGAGATTGCCTCATTGGTGCGGGCTTGCGAGGCAGATCCATCGTACAAAGCCTTCTTTGATCGTGTACTGCAAGATCCGAAATCTGCAATCATACTGATAGACGTCGGAATGCAGTTCCTGGTAAAGGAGTTTGCGAAAATTGCGGATTCGCCACACCTGAGTCTGCTCCGCATTCACCACTCATTGTTCCACGACCTGACAGTGTGCGGCGGCAAGTTGAAGAAACTGCCGGGGCCGGCACGTGGCACACCTCATCAACTCGGTCTTAACTTCGAGCAACTAATCGAGAAGTTCCTCTTCCCCCTTCTCACGAACCTTCTGAATATTTCCTTGCGCAGTCACAACGCCCCCCGGGCCTTACAGCTCCTCACGGCGTTGATCCGGTCGGTCTCTGAGTCGAAATTGCTGCTGGACAAGTTCGAAAAGCATATTTCGTCTGTTGTAAGGTGCTTCATGCACCTGTACGACCGAACCAGCAGTGACCGTGTCAAGGAGCGCTTATTGACTCTGTGCATTCTCTGCCTCGTAATGCCCACGAAGAAAATTTATGTGCGGGACCTCCCGTTGTACTTACGACCCGTTGTCCTTTCTCTGAACATGCCACAGTTTACAAAAGTCTCCATTCGAATTATCGAGTGGTGGGTGGACTTAGTGTCTCCCGACCAACTTTATCAAGTGCTGAAGGCGCACCCCATGCTCGACCTGTTGGGGCGACATTTATTTCGGTTGGTCAAGGATCGCGATCCGAGGCATTGCTCCACTGTGCTGCGACTCCTGGGCAAATTGGGCGGACGAAACAGGGTATTTTTGGAGAAGCAACAACGCCTGATGTTTGACACCTCGACGATGTTCGCTTCTTTACTGCAAGTCGAGTATGCCGCGGATGGAGGTCGCGGCTCTGGCGCTGACGATACCGTTGTTGTTGAATGCAACCACATCCTAAAGTACGCCATTAGTTACTTACACAGGCATTTCCGACCATGCCCCGCGAACGAAGCCGGCTGCCTCAACCCCAAATCGCGGTTCAAGTATCCGACTGATGAGACATTGATGTTCGACAATCACCCCATCGATCACAGATGGTTCTGTGCACCAACCTTCAGCAGCGACTTCAAAGACAGTCCACCGTCGCCTCGGCAACGTGCGGCGACTTCCATTGATTTGAACAGCAAAAGCGACTCATGGTGCATCCTTCACAAAGGATTTCTCCTGCTATACCGTCAGTACCAAGATCGAAAGCAGTCTGGAATCGAGGACGATCTCGATGGTGCGGATGGCGTTCGGACTGAGGGTTCTGTGCGTCCAGAGCAGTTTCACTTAATCCAAAGCGCAGTGTCACGAACACTCGAAGCAATCATCAAGACGTCGGCGGACGAAGATCTTCGTCCTCGAATTCAAGGATTTGCGCGGGGCATTGTGCGCCACGTAACAACTTGGGCCTTGACGACGGACGAGGCCAATGCGAAAAGGCGAGCAATGTGGCTCGTCGACGATGTGCAGGCCTTGGTGTGCCGTCCCGCGCTCGCAACCTTCATGAACAAGGAACGCTCTCTGGCATCTGTTGGATTCGACACCATCATTGACAGTCTTCTTGTTGCTGCACAACTGTTCAACACGTCGCCTAATTGGGCAACATCGTCGGCGTGGAAGTCAGTTTCTTTCGCGCATGGAAGAGCGACTCCAAGACCGAAGCGTGAAACACTGCGGCAATATTTCAGCAAGGGCCCAGGTGATGTCCGTACAGCTCTTGAGCTTTTTACAGCTAGTCCACAACAGCAGAATGTGGCTGGTACTGCGTTGGGGACGCACTGGCACCTGGATGCGGGTGCCACACAGCGACAACCTGTCAACGCGATGCTGATTGGTTTCGTGGACGAGGCGGTGCAAATGTGTGGGAAAGCCAGCGATTCGGCATTGAAAAAGTCAATTTTGCTGATCATCACATTGTGTTCCGTTGCTGGACCGCACTGGGTGAAGCAGCATCACTTGAAGCTGTTGCACGCTCTGTGTTTCTTTCTCGCTCAACATCAAAACACAGTGCCGCAAGACGTGCAAAATGCGTTTGACGTTTCTGTCACCGATCTGCTAGTGCTGAACTACGATACAGCACAGCATAGAAACGCAGGAAACCCCAGCTCAACACAGACCGACGACTGCGAGCAGGACGCAAGCCACGGCGGTGGATCTGTTCAGGCCATCGTCCAGTTCATCTGCGAAAATTTAGTAAGCCGGTCGAAGAGTGTACGCAGCGCTTCCAAACGCATTTTGCTTTTGGTGGCCAAACTGCAAGCCGATACCGCATTTGGCATTATTTCGCGACATTGGTCGATTTTTAAGGATGTTGTGTTTCCTGCATCCTTGTTGTTGTACCCTCCGACAAAACAATGTGCGATTTTGGACGCCCTACTTTTCATTTTGTCCCTGAACGCGGTTGTTCTTCGCGACATTCCGTCGAATCAAATTGTGCGAATTCTTTCAGAAGGGTTACGGCTGACCCTCGCGCAAACCCCGAAGCCATTTGTGTCTCGTCTGCCAAGCGCTGCTCCGTCTTTTGATCACACTGAGCTTTGCTGCCATCGGCATGTGTTTGATCTTAAAGACGAAATTGAAAAAGTGCGCCACGACAACAGAGCACAAAAGCAAGATACTCTTGCGCCGCTGCACTTTCCGTTAATTCTTCGAGCGGAACTGCGAATTTCGGTGCTGCAGTTGTCGTCTCTGTTAATTCGCACATCGTGGCAAATTCTGTCCGAGAAGGAAACACAGCAGTTACGCGACTATGTCGTGAAGATTATTCGCTCTTCGTTAGAGTCGAAAGTTCCTGAGTTGATGCGCTGCGCAGTGGGCTGCTTCGTGGATCTGTTGCGCCATTTCGGAACCGATCGTGCATCTACGACGAAACGCTCGTTTCTTTTGAAATTGCTGGATCCGATACAACAGAAGTTATCGAGTTTCCGACACTTGAACTTGACATTGCTTCTTCAGCTTCAATTTCTCCTGCAAGCCATGAAGCGTGGATTTAATTCGCAAAACATTGGAGACAAGCTGCTCAAACATTTGAAGAAGTGGACAGACCCTGTAGCTGTGGTGCGAGCTGAAGTTTTTCGTCGAGGAGAGGAGGTTCTCGTTGCTTCTCGCCTTCTCGGCTTGCTCCACTTGTTGCCGGAATCCACGCCAACACCTGCAGCTAGTGCTGAGCTGAAGGCCGCCACGACCCCAGAAGCGCAGGCTGCAATCCGCGCGCGACACACTAAAATTAATTTGCACCGGCGACGTCAATTCATGGAGGATGTAATTTCTACCACTGCAAAGCTGGAGAGCGTCGTTTCAAAATTCAGTCACAATTTGCGTGGCATATATTCGCGTTTCACGAGTCCGTTTAGACAGCCCATTTTTCAGTATCTTGATGCAAATCCCAAGGATGCCATTTGCTTTTTCTGTAATGAGGCCCAGTTTTCTTCGGTCACTGGACCTGAGCGAGCATTGAAGGACGCAAAGATAGCCATAGTCGAGGCTCTAATCACAACGCCGCTGCAGGCTCCACGAATTCGAGCCAAACTCATGACTGCTGAATGGATCAAGTTGGTCTGTGACCACTTGCTTTTGCCATACCCACAAATTCCTCAAACGTCCTCAAACATGGGTGGGTTTCATCACAGCCCAAAGTGGCAACACGCTCGATCAGTGCATTGCATTGGGCTCCGAGTCGTTTTGAGTTTGGCAGAATCTGAACCCGGTTGGCTGTCGAAGCAAGCCGTGCTGTGTCGCCACCTTCTTTTGCTGTGGTATTCAAAGCGGCGTCAAAAGCTGGTGATTCTGAATTTAGGCGGTCCTGAGATGCAAGAGGAAGCATGCCTTCTAGCGAAGTGTTTAGTAATATTCGCTCGCGAAAAGCCAACTGAAGTGGATGTCGTGTTTGAACTGCTCCGCCCGCTGCTGCACGCCGGACTGGTTGATTACACATTTTTGCGTGCTTTCTTCTTAAACGATGTTGCTGGCAGCACTTTTTCCACGCAAAGCAAACGACGCCTCATTCGCCGATACACCATGTTGGCGGCGCAACCAAAATTTGACCCATTGCTGCAGCTGAAGGCACTTGAGATGATCGTGATGCCTGTGTTGTCTTCCTCATTTCAAACGGGGCAAATGTCTGTTATTACAAGTCAAATGTTGAAGCAACTTTTGGTATTTCCATCGACAAACCCCCGTGATGGTGTGGCACGAAGATTGCACGCCGAGCTCTTGAAACTTACTTGTTTGGTTGTGCGTTACTTTGGCCGTCTTCTTCCGGACACCGTGACAAAGTACATGACTTCTTTTCTTCAAGGACCAGACGATGTGTGCAAGTACTGGGCGTTCTTGTCTGTCTGCACGTACATTCGAGTTAATGTCAAGGCTCCAACTAAAGCGATCCTTCGAGTCTATGACTACTTACTACATGCAACGACTGCGGAAGCCAAAGCCTACGTTTTCGAGGCTTTGAAAATATTAATGCCCGCCTTGAAAACTCGCCTGGGGGACGAGTTGAAAGTAGTAATTCACAAGACGTACAAAGTCGCTTACGAAGAAGGCCGCCGCGGCATCGAACAATTGAGGCATGTGTGGGAGTTCATCATCAGATATCCTGATGTCTTCTATGCAACTCGGAAACAACTTTACGGTCTCATCAAGTACACATTAGACAACTATTCAAGAAGTGAACACAGACTAACGATCAACATCATGCACTTGGAAATTGTGTGGGCGCGTCGTAGCTTGAAGGAAGCTGATGAACTCAGTCAACAGCTTGCGGTTGCACGGCCCTCAGCTGCCGCTGACAACAACATCCCACGTTCCAAACCAAAACATAGTACATCACAACAGATTGTTGCAGATGTTTTAAATCGAGTCATTGCTGATGTTGTTGCCCGCCATTCTCGGGCCGATGCCACAGAAAGTGTTACTATGGACAACATGCGAAATAATGTTTCGAAACGCGGGAGGTCCTCTGGGATGTCTGGAAGCGGACGAGACCGTGGAAAACGAGGATCAAAGACGAAACGCTCGGCCAAACGCTTTCAACGAAAATGGAAGCGTGCCAAGCCCCTAAAACAGAGTGCTGCAAGATTCGACAATCTTCGCCGATTTTTGAAGGCCAAGCGTATTCGGTTGAGCGATGGAGTTCAGGACAGACCCGTGCTGTCGAAGCCCGTCCGTCGTGGCAAACCAATGGCTCAAACGCATAAGAACCAAATGCAATGTTGGGACAGGTATTTAGACCACAGAAGACAAATCAATGCACGCATGGAGCAAGCGTGTGGGATGTTGGTCCGCGTCCAGTTGTATATTTCCGCTTCCAAAAGTTCGGAAAGAGACGAAGCGGCGAACTTGGCTCGTAGATGCACTTCACTTGCAGAGAAAGCTCTCGCCATTGCCCCAGGTGTGGGGCTTCAGCCGTCTGTGTTTGCTTTCCATTTGTCCGAGCTTGACCAGAAATATAAACGAGACCGTGAGCGTTATCAGGAAAGTCACGAGTCGGCGAAGCAGCGGTTAGTCGTTCTCAATGCGAGGACACCACAAAACAATTATTCCATTAAGCGTGAAAAAGAGTTTGCCAAACACGCAGCAGCCAAACTGTTCGCTTGTGAAGCAACCTACGTTTCACAGTATGTCAAGGCTTTGGAAATCGCAATCGAAACAACTCGATGCTTCCTGGACAACAGCACTAGCACCACTGTGCATAATGCTGTTGCGTCGATATTGAATTCCTTCAAAAAAGCATTCGAGGTCGGTCTCGCAGATCCGTCAGCTTCCGATGGTCACCATCGCAACATGCTCGCAGCATTGTCATCGAAGTCAGAAGACGTGCAAGCACTGTCATTGCAAATTGTCGGCGATGGACGACATCCTTCTGCGAAGAAAAGTAGCAGAATATTGTTTTCCAAATTGTTGATGCTTCTGTCGTCAATTATCGGACATCGGGTTGAAGTGGGAACCTCTACGGCGTCCACCAATAGTTTCAGGAACCTGCAATTATCAAGCGCTGTGTTTTCTGTGTCGGCAACTCGGCAGTCAAGTGGTCAAGCACTAAAGTTGACCCAGTCCCAAATAGATATGCTGTCGAAGATCCGCCGTGCAGAACATGAGTGGACGAAGTCGTTCCTTGCCATAAAAATATTTTTCGCGGCCGGGCCTGAGTGCATCTCGTGCACGCCGCGTTTCGCTCCTTCTCTCACCGCTTTGCTGCGGGATCTCGTTCACCACCAGAGAGTGTTAAAGTATGGGCGTGCCTTCTTGACGCAACTGCGACGACGGCCCAACGGCGGCGATGCTTCGCTCGCAACGACATTTGACGGACAATGTGTCGAAACCATTGGAAGAATTTTGGAACTCATGCGAATGATTATTCCACGCAAACCGTCACTCAAAACCAGTTTCGTGCAAGCGATGGGGAAAATAGTCGCTACCGCCAAACCCACTTTTCCGTTGCAATTCAAATCCGATTTTGCATCACACGATGCCGCACTGCTCTCGCATGCACTCCGGACTCTAGGACGAAGCATTCCAATGTTTGTTGGAAGTACCCAAAGCCACTTTGACGCTACAATTTCCAGTCCATCACTAACTGCACAAGAGGTGGGGCAGTTCATGGTGGCAGCTTGGCCGGCAGTTGCGCATCTGCGTCGAGCCGATCCAAGGCTGGTGTCTCTGTATGTGGCTTTGAACTTACGGTTTGTACAAAATTTACGACTGCAGTGGGCTGCCGAGCCAGTTGCTGACACCACGAACCTTGCGTGGAAGTCTTTACCGCAGCTTCTTGCCGGCCAGTCGGCGCGAATCCGCCGGAATGGCTCCGTTGCCGAAAGTACCTCGCGTCAAACTCGTGGAGCTGCCGGTCTTTCCGAGGTCGAGCAAGACACGATGCTGTCGTTTACACACGACACTCTGGTTATTGGCCTGCTTGTCGAAGATGCAGGAACGAGACGCGAAGTATTCAATGAATGGTATCGTTGCGACTTTACAAAATTGTATGAAGTTTTCCAAAGCGTTCCCACAGGCGTATGCACGCAAGATCATCCCCGAGCACAATTCATTGACCGTTCTTTTTTCAATGAATCGCTGAAGCCATCATTAATTGGACGCAAAACCACGTCGCAGCCATTCGACGAGGAATCTCCTGTGTCTTTCTACACAGTTCTTAAAACTGTTTTTGAATATGACTGGGCTCCGGTTGCTCGTTTCAACTTTTTACCGATCATCGTGGACGTGCTGCTTCTGGAGCTGAACAGGCGCCTGGGGTGCACGACAAGTTTCTCGCCGTCGGATGCCGTTCTTGACGAAGTTATAACGTTGTGGGTGGAGGCATCGTCGAATGCAGTTGGCGAAAGACCATGGCAGCGTTCATTTATCCGCCAGCAGCGTGGGTTCTTGGACCAATTTGGCTTTGATCAAAACTTCAGCCACCAGCGCTACGCGAGGCTGATGCTGGAAGCTGTTCGAAGTTCTTGCTATCATCGCCCAATTCTCGGCACGAAAGTCTTTTTGCAAGTCGTGCCATCCATGTGGGCGCATCTGTCAATTGACGAGCAGAAAGATCTTGCACCCTCCATTGTATCTTTGTTGTCCAAGCCATGGCTTCAATCCAGTAGTATTGGTAAATCTTCTGCTGACAAACTTAGCCATGACAGTTCGCCTGCGTCCGCGGGTTCTTCGCCGAGACCAGTATTGTTAGACTCACTTGGAACTAGTTCAAGTCGAACCGTTGTAACTGCCACCTTGTCACTGTGTTCATTGCTGGATCCCCGACCATTCATCCCGTCTGCTCTTCTGAATTACTTGGGCGACGCACACAATTGTTGGTTTAGTGTGGCACCGTTGATCACTGATAACGTTGCCAATATCGCGTTTTGTCGACGTGATATCGCGCAGCAAGCCGGAAGTGGATCACCGAGTGCTCGACGCAAGCCCAACGAGCCATCTCTGGGAACAGGGTGCAGCGCTGATACTGTTGTTCCCTTTCGCTCGTTGGATAATGTTCTTTCGACCTTGCAAGCAAGCGATCTGCAATATGGATTGCATCGCCACTTCAGTTCCGTTGGGGAAGCACGATACGCAATGTCATTGGAAGCGCAAACAAAGCATGCACACGCAAGGGAAGCCTATGCGAAGGCCATTGACAGGGCGAGTAAGTCAGTCGTGGGGTCAAATGGGAGGTACGCTGAGGTAAATCTCGCCGACGACACCAGCCAGCACGAGCTGCAGGTGTGGCAACGTCGTTGGATTTCATGTACCAAGGAGCTTGGCGATTGGCAAGTTCTGAAAGACTACGCATCTTCTTCCAACGACGAAATGCTTGACCGTGAGTGCCAGGCGAAACTGGGAAACTGGTCATCACCGTTGCTCCAAGACTTGTCATCGACCGCAGGAAAGCCGAATGGACTTCTTTCACTCGCTGCCCAACGCCAAATGGCAGCGTCGACGGCGGCTATCAATGCCATCAATGACAACTTCCGCGCTCTGCTCACTCAGATGTATGCTGCCATCGCGCATTCATCCTCGAGCACAATCACTGAGGATATGAAGAAGTTTGAGTCGTTGTACCATCGGTGCGAACAACAACTTTTGTCAAGTTGGGCAAGCTTACCACCGCTGGCATCAGCACCGCACGCACCGCTACTGCGAAACACCCAATTGCTCCTGGAGGCGTATGAATCTTTTAAATTGGTGCGCCACTTTGCGGAATTCCGACCTAGAGGACCCCATCGCCTTGACGAAAAGAAAAAGAGCATCCTTCTTCCGTGGCGCAAGCGTGTCCCAACTGACGGAGACCCTATGCTCGTGTGGGATAACTGCCTAACGTGGAGACTGCAACTTTTCGACGTGCTAAGACACAAGTTTAAGCCACTTGCTCGCACGGAAGAAGACGGTTCGTTGCTTCACGATGCGCCATGGACTGCAACAACTCTTGCTCGAACGGCGAGGACGAAGGGCTTTCATGTGCTTGCCAATCGCACTTTAGCCAAGCTGACTATGAAACACATGGAGAGAATAGATGGATTCAATAAAGTCAGAGAACAGTTGTTAATCCATTTCAGTGGCCGACCTTACAAAGCCGGCCGACTTTATGGCCTTGATGCTGTGAACTATATGATTACAAGTGTGATGGACAACTTTCGGGCCGATGAACAAGCGGAGCTCTTTCGCATCAAGGGTGAATTCTTGCGTTCCCAAAATCACCGGAACCTTGCCCAGCAAGCTTTTTCTCGAGCCGCGCAGGCGTCGACCACATACAGTGCAGCGTGGTTGTCGTGGGGTACGTTCCTTCACCAACAGTTGATGACTCGCACCCAGCAAACAACAACACCCACAAGTGCCTTTTCTTTGGCGCAACAAGACGCGAATCAAAATCAAGCCCGTCAAATACTCGATTGCCTCTTACAGGCAGTCACCTTCAACACTGAGAAATCTCACAGAAGCATTGTGCGTGTACTCTCGTTGCTCGCGGCTTACCCCACTCCTGCGGTGGCCAAAACATTTGCCGCATACAAAAACAAAGTGCCCTTTTGGGCTTGGCTGCCATGGACAACTCAGTTGCTTGCTGGTCTATCGAAGACTGAGGGACCAATGCTGAAACCTATTTTGGCAAGAGTAGCGTACAATGCACCACAAGCAGTGTTTTACGAAATTCAACATGCACAGGGAATTTTGGCAGCGGAAGCGGCTGCTGCAGATAAAGCTTCTGCAGAGGCAGAATTGGAAGCCGCCAAGGCTGCAAGTGCGAGAAGTGACCTGGACAACTCAGTAGTAGGATCTACTCAGCAATCTAGTCCACCGCCGTCAACTTCCAAGCTGTTTCGTGTTGTGTCGACTTTTGACTTGCACGGGCAAACATCTCCTTCAACAAGAACTTTGGCTCGTCAAGAGCAAAAAGATCCGAGTGATTTCAATGGAAACGGCGGTGAGACTGCTACGCCTACCAATCCAATTCTTCGATCAAGCGACGATTCAATGTCAAGATGCAATGTGTTTTTATCGCTCGGAAATGGGCTTGGTGCGCAGTCTTTTCGAAGTTGCTCAAGCATCGAAGATATCGAGGCGGAAGTCCAACGCGCGAAGGAGAACTCCGGCGTGCCCGGTGGCGCACAGGGATCTTCACCCCACGGAGTGCCTGCTCCTCAAGCTCGGCCAAGAAGTCTGGCGCAGTTGCAGGCTGACCAAGCAGCGAATTACGTGCGTGACCTGCTGTCGTTGGTCAAACGACGCCATACCCGTCTCTTCGGGGCACTGCATTTGCTGACACGGGTGCGTTTTGTCTCAAGTTGGTTTTGAAAATGCTTGAGTTTGAGTGTCATCTTCTCGTCATCCTCTGTTCGGAGAGTAATTTTTGTTTTGTCTGGTTGTTACGTAGGCATTGCGCGCAGACTCCCTGAAGCCCAGTGTGGAGGAAAAATTGTTGAGTACGGTCGAACTTCTCCTTCGCAAGTGTTTTTCCAATAAGAATGAAGGCCCTGGGGTGCCCGAGAGTTTCAAATCCTATCTGCAGCAACTATGCGGTCGCTTCGACAAGGACCGACATATCGAGCCTGGCATCTCTGGGCACGAGTTCACTGTCAATTTTTTCCGGCGACGAGCTTCGCACACGAACCCAGTCGCGTACGACTTTGACGGCTCTTCGTCGGACCCCTTAATTCACCAGTTTCAACAGCTGTTCCGACCATACTTGCCATCACGCACGATTCGCATCGAGGCATGTGGACAACGTGTTCACGACTCAGCCCCGAAACTGGAACCGAATCCAGCACTGCCGAAATCTATGGACGAGATAATCGCTGCCCTGAAACGGTGGCGCTCTCGTCTCAAGCGTCGGATCGCATGCCGATTGTACGTGTCGCATGTCAATTTGAAAGCAACGATGTTTGTTCACTGACATGACTTGGTTCACTACACAGATCAAAACTTGACTTGCACACCTGCAGCCGGTTCCTCGCCACCTTTTCATCCGATCATGTTCAGATTCCGGGCCAGTACTCATCCTCCAACATGGATGGTGCCACCAGTCCGAATAAAGAGAGATATTTCACAATTCATCACTTCGATCCACGGGTGCGACTCATTGTGGATTTCCAGCGATTCCGTTGTCGCCCGCAGAGTCACATATGCCTTGCTCTCATGTTCAGGTGGAAGTAATCCAACGACACGGACAACCGCTGCGTAGGATTGGGATAGTCAGTGCACAAGGTCATAGGACTCGCTTCGTGCTGCAGTTTCACACGAAGCATCTCACAAGAGTCGAAAGTCGAATGAACCAGGTACACTGTGCGGTTGTCACAATATCTGTTGCCTCATTTTTTTTTCTAAGTTTTGTGTTTTGCTTCGCAGCTGAATTGCCTGTTGAATATCCTGCTACGTGAGCATGCACCGTGCACACAGCGAAATATCAAGTAAGTCGACTGGATTTAAAAACCGGCTCGCTTGTAATTGCCCGTCCTGATACCGCCGTCATTTTTGCAGATTTCCGGAAACCGCCATTGTCCCAGTAGGTCTGCACGTGCGCTTGCGTCGCGACATTAAAACTGGAAGGAGTTTGGAGGACATCTACCGGGCCGGTAGCCGAATAGATGAGCTTAGTGCCTGGCAAACTTTCGTCAAGTTGCGTCGAAGCCACGCCGCGGCGCGACGACACACTGTTGACAGCAATGGTCAAACAGCGCCCGGAACCGAGCAAGCGACATACGAAGCCAACGTTTTTGCGTTCAATCATATGTGTGGCCACACCGCCCCGCGCACGGGCGACTTCGACATCGAAGTTGGCGACATTGGTGTTTCTCCTGTGCCAGTGAATATTTTGACCAATTTTGTTTCGGCAGTCGTGCCATCCGCTGCCGACTTCTTCGCTTTCCAGGTTCGTTGACACCCGATGTTCGCTGCCTTCGTCGTTGGTAATGTCATGCTTACTGTGTTGGCCCGTTGTTGGTGCAGGAAAACTTCACGCGGGATCACGCAGCGATATCATTCCAAAGCTATTCTTTGTGCATGGACAGTCTGTCACTGCACAAAATTGGCGTCGATTTCGCCACAGGCACGTCATGATTTATGCCGTGCATGCACGCGAGCGGCCGAGCGTCATCAGCTAATTGTTCGTGCTTTTATATAGGGCATCTCTTCACGGAAGAAATGCAACCAGTGTTCAGCCCCGGATCAGGACGGTTGGCGCGGGCCGGTGTTGATTCAATGCCGTTTCGACTAACTCGAAACCTGCTGCGATTCATTGGGCCATTCCGACTCTCGGGGACGTACGCGGCTTGTTTAGCTGCAATTGCAGGTTGTTTGACCGAGGTGAGTGTCATGGAACAAGCACCCTATGTTGTTCTTCACACTTCCCGTCACAACTAACTTTCTCGTGCTGCCACGTTCACGTCATCTGTAGGCACCTCAGTTGGAGTTCCTACGAATTTATCTGGAGCTCTTTTTTTCGGACAGTCTTCGCGCAAATCCCAAACTCCTTCGAAAGGCATCTGTGTTGCGGTCAAGTGCCGGAGGCTCACCCCTCATTCCATCACCCGGGTCCACCTCTGAACCATCTTTCTTTTCTTCGGCAGCATCGATATCCGTTGCACAGCGGGAAGCTGCTATCAAAGTGGCAACCCATCACAACGTGTTGGATGTGATTGCGATAGTCGAAAGATTGTCCATAAAACCGGAATGGCAGTCGAACCCTCGTTACCACTACCAAAAGTCTCGGCGTGAATATGTCGACAGAATGAACAAGAGCCGTGATGGGCCGACGGAGCCACCAGCAGGACAAGACAACACCACAAGCAGTTCCCCCAATAATCCCGGATCTGGGCACGATGGCAGCAAGCCAACGAAGCCAACGTCGGCACCAGCTGCGGTACCCGCCAGATTTTCCTTGTCAAACCCAGCCACCGCATCTTCGACGCCGACACCGGGTCGCCGGCCGCGATGGGGATTGCAGGACGAAATTCGTGTCGGACAGAACGCTCAATCAACTCGACACCAACTTCCTGAATTGGACCAGCACATCGTGGATCTCATCAGTGCAGCCTCTAATTTGGACGAGCATGCCCAAATGCCAGTTGAGTGCAGTCCATGGTTTTAAATAAGCTCGTGGCCTTTTGATTTCTAGTCTCGTGAGTTCTAGTAGAGAGCTCTTGTACTCGCAGCATGATGAAATAGCAGTGACTAAGAAATGCTGTGTAAGGTTACGTTTAGTGTTTTGTAGAATGTCGCTCATACGAACGGCATTCATGAATTCACGACTGGGTCTTGACGATCCATGCCTAAAAATGAAGTGCCAGCACGCGCCCTGCCTAAAAATGAAGTGCCAGCACGCGCCCTGCCATCTCCGTCCCATTGCTACTCGACGTTGGCGCCCCAACAAGCACGCCGGATAATCCATCTGATGCTTCGGGGTCGATCTTGCCAACTGCGAGAGCGGCACCCATGCGGTCATGGCGGTTTTGGCCCCAAGCTTGCGCGGCGCTAGCATTGACAATGCCATCAATGACTGATCCAAACGCCGGCAGAGTTGCTCCATCGACGACGAACACGGCTCCAGCTTCAACATTGCGCAAACGCTGCACGTCACCTGAAGTGAACGGCGCTGCAATGACAATATCGGGCACACCATCACCTACACAGCATCACAATTGTCTCGCAAAGTGAACACTGTATCATTGGATCATTGTGCGAAATAATCTCGGTCGAGCACCCACCTGGCGATAACACATCCCCTGCAGCGAGCGAAAACCCAAGCCGCCCCATCACAGTCCCGCCGCGCCCCCCTAAAATCGATATGGACTGTTCCGATAGTTCGTCAACACCAATGTCAAAGGTGGTATTGGCACCAACTCGACCAGCAAGCGCTGTGGAAGAGAGCAAATGCACACATCCAGCTTGAAGATGCACTCCACTGTGTGGGCCGCCCGTCGCTGGAGCTGATACAGAAAGCACTGTCTGGCCTGCAACACCTGCGACAGTGACGTTCGGAACCACTGCAACAGTTTTGCCAAATTCTGCGGCGTGCTCCACTCCCGTGATGGTGAACGACACGGGAGGCGAAGCAGCCGAGCCAGTCTGCCAAGATATCGCGGCCCCGACTTCGTACGCGTAAACGCGACCAACGCTGCCATTTCCAGTGCGGAAGAAAGGCGAACCAACTAAGAGAAACTGGCGACTTTGTGACACCGCCTGCGAGGCATCAACAACCCGCTCGGAAGGCACATTCCAGATGGCAGCATCTTCACCAAACCAGCCAAAGTTGCTCGGCCCGTCGATCAGTAGGTCAGCACTGGAGCGAGCTTCGGCGATGATGGTTTGTGTGAGCCTGTGTGATCCGGATCGAAATCCCAAAATCAGTCCCTTTTGAATGTTGTCGGCCTCAGTTCCAGCTGTGGTGGTGTTGGAATTCATGGGAGCGCCGATCACAAGGTCATCTTGACCGTCGCCGTCAATATCTATGTTTCGCAGCGTCATTCCGAGCCCGGTGAGATCGTGTGTGGTGCGAATGCTATAGTCGGCTTCGGTGGAAAGACCGCTGTCTGCATGGCCGAAGTAGCATTCGACCAGTCCCCAGAAGCGCACGGACGGAGTGGCATCTGTGATCGGCAAGGAGTTGTTCCATGACGCGGTTGGCGCCGACACGCAGAGGTCGTCGATGCCATCATCGTTGAAGTCGAGCACAGCGAGGTCCCAGCCAAATCTACTGTGTGTCATGGATCCTTGTAACGTCAAGGTCGACATATTTTGCGCGGCGCCTCCAGACGACAGTTGCACGTTGACCCGTCCGACCTGGGGCTGCCCAGGGACTCCCCACCCGTATGAGCCCACCGCGATGTCCGCGACCTTGTCTCCGTTAAAGTCACCAACGGCCAAGCTGGAGCCAGTGTAAGCGAGGGGCGAGCTTTCGTCGGCGTCTGCAGTGATCACATCAGCAACACTTTGAGTGTTCACATTTTCAGAGGAGCCGACCGACATCAATGGATTTGATTGCGTGAGAAAGATGCTTGAAACGGCAGTAGAGTCAAAGACCCCGTTCTCCACGAGAGACGTCACGAGGGTCTCGAGCAGCGCTTCGGCAACTTCAAAGTACTCTTCAGGCCCCGTGTAAGCGATACCCGCCGAAGCGTTGGACACGTCGACAAGTTCAAACATGTCGGTCGACAGAGCATTGCTCTGCATGAGCTTGGTGGCGGTCTCACCAAGCTCGTCCAGCTTGCCCGTGTACGAGTGGAGCCAAGCATCTGCCTTGGACAGCACTGGCTGCGCGCCGACCAATCGGCCGTACACGTAAGATTCCCCAGGGACACCGGAGTCGTCACCGGCGTTGGGCGAAGGATTTGGAGGCGCCCCGTCGTCGAACCAACGCGCTACACGTTCCCACACCCATGTGCTCCATACCGCCATGTCATCAATCCCACCGATAGGGAGAGAAAGGTCGTGCTCCGCGACGAACGGGACGTAGTCGTGGAACGAGCTTTGGTAAATGAACAGAAACTTCCCGAATATTTGCTCCGCCCACAACCCGAGGTCGAATATCGCTTTGCAGGTCTCTAGAGACTTCAGCGTGACATTAGGCTTGCCGTACAAGTGGTACACTTCTAGGATTTTTTCCAGTGGATACTGGCGCTGCCACGGGTGCAGCCACTGCTGATCGGTGGAAAAGGACATGTGGAAATCCCCAGCCATGTTGGCAGGTCCTTCGTTGTTGTCCGTGGTCCCTGTGCCATTTAAATTTGCCGCCGAGAGCACTCGGACGAAGCCTTGGCCGTTGCCCAATTGGCCATTGAGACCCTCCCAAAGTTCGTCGGCGATGTAGTGCACGCTCACACCAAACACAAAGGCCATGAACTCTTCAGTATCTCCAGTGAGGTTGCCTGCAGCAAAGTCCGGGAACGTGCGGGTGTAATTCACGGCCGTGGCCTGCCACGGCGGCCAGTGCGCGGCTTCGCCTGCATCGTGGTCGGTGCCACACGCATAGAGAAAGTCAGGAAAGTCGGCTCCTGCCAAAACGCTGTCGGGATACTTTTGCAGCAGGTCATTGTACAGCTGAGATTGCGGAGACTGGCTCACTTTCCCATAATACGACAGGGCGCGGTGCGCGACAGAGGTGTGCTCTTCCATACCGCATCCAATTGCCACGGGAAACGCGGCCGCAGCCACTGCGACTGCCGCAGCTGCGCCGCAACCACGCACCATGGTGCGAACGAAACCCGGTCACACTCCAATTTGTGCACTGTCGGTCGGTCAGGCGCGAGCGACTGGCCTTCCACTCACAAACACTTTGTGAGAACTACGGGAAAAAAATACAAACTTCTGACTCCAAACAATTCGATGCTCATCAACTCAACCTCCATGAAAGTGTAATAGTTTCTGCTGGGTACGAACCGCCGGTTGCCACAGCCTCCTCAAACGTATTGCGCCACTTCCTCTAACGCACGTCATAGTACTACTGCGAGTAGTACTCCCGGAACTGTTACTCACAAACTACTGGGCTACGTTTCGACCTCTACGACCAATACGTCTTGTGTCGTCGTGGTCGTCGTGGTCGTCGTGGTCGTCGTCTCTGCCGTCTCTGTCGTCTCTGTCGTCTCTGTCGTCTTCTTTGTCAATGTCGTCGTCAATTTCAAAACAGCACGCACCGTTTGCTGTTGTCATTGTGCTCGTCATTGTGGTTCGTCGTTCGGTCGTTCGTCGTTCGGTCGTTCGTCGCTTCGGGCGTTCGTCGTTCGGTCGTTCGGTCGTTCGTCGTTCCGTCGTTCGTCGTTCGTCGTTCCGTCGTTCGTCGTTCCGTCGTTCGTCGTTCGTCGTTCCGTC
>ENA-OWNT01001471-OWNT01001471.1-seawater-metagenome-genome-assembly--contig:-NODE-1471-length-29531-cov-14.687750_pt1 | contig 29531 bp, 24 predicted proteins | sample MGYA00238136_ERZ651165 | MGnify/ENA primary metagenome ERZ651165 (study PRJEB26861, sample SAMN08777766) | seawater metagenome | isolation source: coastal seawater | place: USA: Florida | collected...
AGGGGAAACCGTTGGCCAGCACCGCGACCGTCCCCGCCACCAGCACGCCGTACAGGGCCGGCCGGTTGACCACCAGCGGTACCGTGATGCACAGGATCGCCAGCGTGCCGGCAAAGCCCAGGCCCCAGTCGGCTGGAATCGCACTGCCGACGAAGATGCCGGTCAGCGAACCGATTTGCCAGGCCGCCCAGTTGGGGAGCACCAGGCCTTTCAGATAGGACAGCTTGCCCGGCACCGGTACCGGCGTCGGACCTTCAGGGGGCGCGGAGGCTCCGGACAGCCCGACGGAGCCCGGCGGGCACGACGCTCCCGACGACGGGAGCCAGCCCTGGACCGCCACCACGTACAGCCTCCTGCAGCTGCGTGACTTCGGCATCGACCCCGAGAATGACCAAATGCGCCGGACCGTGGCGCTGGTGCGGGACAACTGCCGGTGGGAGGAGGGCGGCCAGCCCTATTTCAGCGGGGAAGTCGAGCCCTGCATCAACGGAATGACCGTCGGGCTTGGAGCCTATTTCGGCCAGGATGTCGACAGTGTGGTTGCCCGGCTCGTCAGCGAGCAACTCGATGACGGCGGGTGGAACTGCTGGACGGAATACGGCGCGGTCGTTTCGTCGGCTGCGACAACCATCAACGTGCTCGAAGGACTGCTTGCCCACGAACAGGCAACCGGTGGCTCGGCAGACTCCATCGCGGCCCGGCGGCGGGGCGAGGAGTATCTGCTCGAACGGAGGCTGTTCCGACGTAAGAGCACCGGAGAGGTGATTGATCCAGCGTGGCTGGACTTCACCTTTCCCACCCGCTGGCATTACGACGTGCTCCGCGCCCTGGAGTACTTCCGGTCCGCAGGGGGTCCGCCGGACCCGCGCCTTGCCGAAGCCGTGGAGGTGCTCCGGTCAAAGCGGCAGCCCGACGGCACGTGGTTGCTCGAAAACACCCACCCCGGGGCGACCCATTTCGCGCTCGAGGACGGCGACGGCCGGCCCAGCCGGTGGAACACCCTCCGCGCGCTGCGTGTCCTGGACTGGTACGAACACGCTGTGTGAACTACCTGGCCTTAGGGCAGGACCTTTGTTAGGGCAGGACCTTGTAGAGGTCGATGACGGTCTCTTCGGGCGGGGAGGTGAAGCCGCCCTCAATGCCCGCCTGCATCCGGGGCAGGAGAATCGTGTCCCGGAATGTCTCCCAGCTCTCCTTCGATTCATGGACGGCCATGATCGTCCAGCCACCCGCAGACGACCCGCCGGCGTGAAAGATCTGGCCCTCCGGCAGGAGTCCCTCGCCTGGGTGGACCGCGGCAAGCGACGCCTCGTACTGCTCCTTGGTGCCTCCCGCGAAAAAGTGCACGACTCCGTAGGGCGTGGTCTCCATGGCTACTCCTAGGCTGGTGGATGGGACTCGACAAGGCCAGTCCTAGACTCCGCCGCGGGGCCTGTCAAGGGCTTAGTTCTAAGGACCCGCGGGCCCGGAGGTCCCACGCTATGGCCCGTGCTTCCGACGCCGCACCGGAACTTCCAATGGTTGGAAGTCCACGCTCGGGGTGGTGCGGTTGCGTGGCGTCGCCTCAGCCCTCGGACAGGGTGCGGACGTCCCCGGTCAGGGCAGTCCGGAAGCCAAGGTTTCGCGACACGGCTCTCGCGGTGGCCATGACGGCCGGAGCCAGGACATTGGGCGGGGTGGTCCCGTCCGGAACCACGATGGACAGCGCGGCCACTACCGTGCCCTGGGCATCAAAGACGGGCGCAGCCACGGAAACAGTCAGCGAGGGCGCGGAGCGGCGGATCATGGCAATGCCGGTCCGGTGGACGTCGGAGAGAGTGCGCCGCAGTTGACCTTCCGGCATGGCAGCCACACCGGGTTCGGTCTCTGCGGGCTCTTTCAGAATTTTTTCCTGGAAGGCCGCGTCGGCGCCGGCCATCAGCACCAGGCCGACGGCGGTGGACCGCAGGGGGAGCCGGCCGCCCACCCGGTAGGCCACTTCCGTGGCCTGTTTGGAGGAGAGCCGCTCGATCAGGACGGCCTCGTTCTTATCCCGCACTGCCAGCAGCACGTGGTGGCGGGTCACATCGAAGAGATCCTCCAGATAGGGCAACGCGATTTCGCGGATGCCGTGGCCCCGCGGGGAGAGCGACGCTATTTCCCACAGCCGGACGCCAACGACGTAGCGGCCATCCTCCAGCCGTTCCAGGGCTCCCCAGGCAACCAGCCGGGCGATGAGGCGCAGCGCCGTCGGGGCGGGCATCTCGGCGTATCGCGCCATCTCGGACAGGGTCAGCGCCCGCCGGCGGTCCGTGAAGACAGCCAGCAGGCTCAGTGCCCGGTCGATCACCGGCTCGCCCTGCTTGGGGCGTTTGCCGCGCGGAGCGGAGGGTTTTTCAGCGGTGGAAAGCATGTCCGCAGGTGCCGTCATTCGTCATCGTTCCTTCTTCGTCGCCAGTGACGCTCACCACAATAGTGTTTCAACCAATGAAATTCTCATGTGACGGCATTGCGTCTCCCTACGACTCTTGATGGAGCCGGTCCACCCGACCGCATCTAACGGAAAGGCCCGGGATGCATCGTCTCCGGACCGAAGGGGCCCGGCCGGCCTCACAGCCGTCAGCCCCCCGTCAGATGCCGACAATCCCGTTGTTTTAGAGAGAATGCGAAGGCGCACTACATGAAACTTCTGAACCCCACCGCCCGACGCAGCGCGGCCGTTCTGGCCGGTGTGCTGCTGCTCAGCTCCGTGACTGCCTGCGGCGGCTCCGGCCAGGCGGCCTCCGCCGTCGACAAGACGACGCTCACGATCGGCGTCGAGAGTGACAGCGCGTCCTTCGGCTTCGACCCGTTGCGGGTCTCCGATGCCCAGCGGCAGTTCTTCGAAGGTCTCTACGACAACCTCATGACCCTGAAGGCCGACGGCTCCGTGGGTCCGGGCCTGGCCACCGGATTCAGCTACAACGCCGACAACACCGTGCTGACCCTGACGCTCAAGGAGGGCGTGACGTTCACTGACGGGTCCACACTGGACGCGGCCCTCGTGAAGGCCAACTTCGACCGCCGCACGGATCCCGCCCTCTCGGCGTATTCGGCCATCGCCAAGGGCGGCGCCCAGGAAATCACCTCCGTTGACGTGGTCAGCCCCACCAAGGTGTCACTCACTTTCGCCAAGGCCCAGCCGGGGTTCGAGAAAAACCTGGCCTCCACCCTTGGCATGATCGTGGGCAAGGCCGGGGCAGCGGACACTGCAAGCCTTGCCGCCAAGCCGGACGGCTCCGGTCCGTACACCCTGGACTCCGGCGCCACCGTCAAGGGCAACAAGTACGTCCTGCAGAAGAATGACAAGAGCACCGATGCCGCGAAATACCCGTACAGCAAGATCGTCTTCAGCGTCATCCAGGATCCCCAGGCCCGCGCCAATGCCCTCGTCTCAGGCCAGGTGGACGTCGCCCAGCTGACCTCGCCGACCGTTGACTTCGCCAAGTCCAAGGGCGTAGGTGTCTCGCAGATCGGCGGCACGCTGAACACCATGATCGCCTTCGACAAGACCGGCAAGACCTCGCCGGCCTTCGCCAGCGAAAAAGTCCGCCAAGCCTTCCAGTACGCCATCAACCGGCAAGCCCTCGTCGATGCCCTGCACAAGGGCGATATCCCGGCGTGGAACGCCCTGCCCAAGGATTCCGCCGGCTTCACTGAGGCCCTGAACACACAGTTCGCCTACGACCCCGCCAAGGCCAAGAGCCTGCTCGCAGAGGCGGGCTACGCCAGCGGCTTTGAATTCACCATCGTCGCCAGCGCCACCACGCAGACCGATCTCCAGGCAGTCCAGAAGGACCTTGCCGCCGTCGGCATCACCATGCAGGTCAAGATGGCGACGTCGACGGATGAGGCGTTTGCCGCCGTCGCCACCACCCCGCTGGGCTACGCGCCGCTGAGCTGGGACAACCCGGTGGGCCTGATGTACGGCGCCATCCTGAGCGGTTTCACCAACGTCCAGAAGGCCACGGACGACCAGCTCAGCGCCGCCACCGGCGAGGTTGCCGCTGCCAAGGACGACGCCGCCAGGAAGACGGCGCTGACAAAGCTCAACACCCGGCTCGTGGAATCCGGCTGGATGATCCCGTTGTTCGAATCCCTGACCAACCAGGGCTACAACACCAAGAAGGTCAAGCAGGTGGAGTTCGCGGGCAGCAACGTCTACCCCCTGCTCTCGTCCTACGCACCGGCCAACTGATCACCCACCCTGCCGGACGGCCTTCATCTTGAAGGCGCAGGCCGTCCGGCGGGCCCTGACCGATGGAGGTCATCATGGCGATTTACGTCGCAAAGCGCCTGCTGATGGCGCTGGCCACCGTGCTGGTGGTGGCGGTCCTGGCGTTCCTGCTGGTGCACGCAATGCCGGGCAGCCCGGGAGCCGTGTCCCTCGGCGCCGGCGCATCCCAGGAAGCCATCGACGAGGTCAACAACCGGCTCGGCTGGTCCGATCCGCTTCCCGTCCAGTTCTTCGGGTGGCTCGGCAGCGCGGCGCAGGGAGACTTCGGGGTGTCCTTGATCGACGGCCGGTCCGTGAGCGCAGACCTGGCCAACAGGCTTCCGGTGACGGCCGCCCTGGCCGCCGGGGCCACGCTCCTGAGCGCAGTGCTCGGCATCGCGCTTGGCGTGACGGCCGCCGTGCGCGGCGGGCTGGTCGACCGGATCGTCGGCGCCGTCTGCGGCCTGGCCGTGGCGCTGCCCGCCTTCTGGATCGGCATCATCTTTGTGTATCTGTTCGCCGTCCAGTCCTCGGTGTTTCCGGCCACCGGCTACGTCCCCTTCGAGGTTTCACCCCAGGACTGGGCACTGTCCCTGGCCCTGCCGGTGATCACCCTCGCCGTGGGCGGTGCGGCGTTCATCGCCCGCCAGACCCGGGCGTCCATGCTGGAGGCACTGCAGCAGGAACATATCCGGACCCTGCGGGCCACAGCCACCCCGACGTGGAAGATCCTGTACGTTCACGCCCTGCGCTACGCCAGCCTGCCGATCGTGGCCGGCATCGCCCTGCAGTTCATCGGGCTGTTCGGCGGTTCCGTGATCGCCGAGCAGCTGTTCGCCATGCCGGGCCTCGGCCAGGCAGTCCAGACCTCCGTCAGCACCCACGATGCCCCGTCCGTGCAGGGCGTGGTGGTGGTCGCCACCGTTGTGGTGGTGGCCGTGAACCTGGTGCTGGAACTCGCCACCAAGTTCCTCGACCCGAAGTTGCGTGCCTCATGATCCCCTCCATTGCCCCCGTTCCTGCCACCGCCCCCGCGAACGCGGAGAATGCAGACAAAGAAACAGACACAGACGCCGCCGGAGTCGGTGCCGGTGCAGGAGCCGCGACCGCCGCCGCTCCTGCCGCCACCGGCACCGGGCGCGGTCCCCGGGCAGCGTTCGGCGGCTTGTTTGCACCCCGGATGTCCTCCCGCCGCCTGTTCGCCTCGCCCGGCGCCGCGGCAGGCATCATCTGGCTGGCAGCCCTGGTGGCCGCCTCCCTGACCGCGCCGTGGTGGCTTCCCTACAAAACCGAAGACCAGGATTTCACCGCCATCCTCTCCGGCCCGACGGCCGCCCATTGGCTGGGCACCGACGAACTCGGACGGGACCTGCTCAGCCGCATTTTCGCCGCGGCCGCCGGCACCCTGGGGACATCGCTCATCACTGTCATTGTCGGCGTCGGGCTGGGCACCATCCTGGCGATGGTGGCCGCCGCCGGAGAGCGGACTGAAGGAGTGATCAGCCGCGTCACCGAGGTCATGATGTCCCTGCCCGGCACGGTGATTATCCTCGCGGTCATCGGTGCCGTGGGGACGAACATTCCCGTCATCATGGCGATCCTGGGCGTCCTCATCTCGGCCGGCATTTATCGCGTGATGCTCGGCCAGGCCACCTCGCTGCAGTCCCAGCTCTATGTCGACGCCGCCAAGGTGGACGGCGTGAGCACCCTCGCCATCAGCCTGCGCCACGTGCTGCCCGGGCTGAGCAACACCATCGTGGTGCAATCCGCGCTCATCTTCGCGGTGGGCATGCTGATCCAGGCCGGGCTGGCTTTCATCGGATTTGGGCCGCCCATCCCGCAGCCCAGCTGGGGCGGCATGATCCAGGGCGCATCCCAGCACGTCTACGACGCCCCCTGGCTCATGGTTCCCACCGGCGCGGTCCTGGCGCTGACCGTCCTCGCGGCCAACGCGATCGGCAATGCTCTGGGCAAGGCCCCGAATGCGGCTGCCTCGCACCTTCCGTCCGCCGCGGACCGCCGACGTCGAACGGCCGCCTCCGCGTCAGCCGCCGCCTCCGCGTCAGCGGCGGCCCCTGAAACCCCGGCCGCTCCCGGGCGCCTGAGCGTCCGCGGACTCTCAGTAGGGGTCGACGGCGGCACGCCGCTGGTCACCGACGTCTCCTTCGACGTCGAGCAAGGAACCGTGCTGGGACTCGTGGGCGAGTCCGGCTGCGGCAAAACCATGACGGCATTGTCCCTGCTGGGCTTGTTGCCCTCCGGTGTGTCCGTCACCGGAGGCCAGATCCTGTGGGACGGCCGGAACCTTGCCGGCGCCACGGAAACCGCCATGGCGGGCGTGCGGGGCCGCGGGATCGCACTGATCTCGCAGGAACCGATGCGGGCCCTCGATCCCATGTTCACGGTGGGCTACCAGCTCGTCTCGGCCATCCGGCGCCTGCGGAAAACCGGTAAGGCTCAAGCCCGGGCCGAGGCGTTGAGCCTGCTCGAAAAGGTGGGCATCGTGGATGCCGGGCGCATCCTCACCACCTACCCGCACCAGATCAGCGGCGGCATGGCCCAGCGCGTGGCCATCGCCCTGGCCCTGGCCGGGCGGCCCCGCCTGCTCGTCGCGGATGAACCCACCACGGCCCTGGACGTGACGGTGCAGGCCGAGATCCTCTCGCTGCTGCGGACCCTGGTCAAGGACACCGGCATGTCCGTGGTCATGGTGACCCACGACCTCGGCGTGGTGGCGGACATCTGTGACACCGTTGCGGTGATGTACGCAGGCCAGGTGGTGGAAAGCGGCCGGACCGCCAACATCCTCGACAACCCGCGCCACCCGTACACCCTGGCGCTTCTGGCCGCTGACCCGCACGCCAACACCGCGGCGGATATGCCGGAGCGGCTGGCCACCATCAGCGGCCAGGTTCCACAGCCCAAAGACTGGCCGGCCGGCTGCCGGTTTATGGCCAGGTGCCAGTTTGCAGGCTCCGCCTGCGTGGCCCCGGTGCCGCTGGTGCCCTCCGGCTCCGACGACGGCGTGGTGCGCTGCGTCAAAGCCGACGAACTGGCCGTGGAAGGCCTGGAATGGGTAGCCACCGAAGTACCCGCCCGCCGGGTACCGGACGTTCGTTCGGCGGACAGCACGGTTTCGACATCGAGCGCAGTTGAGAAGGACAGGGCATGAGCATCGAAACAGCGGTATGGCAGGACGGAACGGCGCAGGCTCCCGGACAGCCGCTCCTGGAGGTCGTGGACCTCGTGGTCCGGTACGGCCGCGGCCGGAAGGCAGCAGCGGCGCCCGCCGCGGTGGACGGCGTGAGCTTCAGCATCCGGCCCGGGGAGACCGTGGGCCTGGTGGGGGAGTCCGGCTCCGGCAAGTCCACGATCGGCAAGGCAATCCTCGGGCTGCAAAAGAGCAGCGGCGGTTCGGTCCGCTACGACGGAACCGACATCACCCACGCCGGCCCGGCACGGCGGCGGGAACTGGGCGGGGAACTAAGGGCCGTGTTCCAGGACCCGAACTCCTCGCTGAACCCCCGGCAGACCATCGGCGCGTCCCTGGCCGAACCGTTGCGGACCCGGGGCGTAGCCGCCCGCGAAGCCCGGCAGCGCGCCGAGGACATGCTGGCGAGGGTGGGCCTTCCCCGTGAGGCCGTGGACCGTTACCCCGGCCAGTTCTCCGGCGGGCAGAGGCAACGGATCGCCGTGGCCCGGGCCCTGATCTGCGAGCCCAAGCTCGTGGTGTGCGACGAGGCGGTCAGCGCGCTGGACCTTTCCACCCAGGCGCAGGTGCTGAACCTCCTTGCCGACCTCCGGGACGAGCGGGGACTGAGCTACCTGTTCATCGCGCACGATATTTCCGTGGTCCAGTTCCTCGCCCAGCGCGTCGTGGTTCTCTATCGCGGCCAGGTCATGGAAAGCGGGCCCGCGGCGTCCGTCACGGAGTCGCCCAGGCACCCGTTCACCCAGGCCCTGGTGGCGGCCTCGCCCGTACCCCGCCCGGCGGAACAGGCCGAACGCCGGCAAAAACGCGAAGCATTGGGCGTGCGGACCGCTTCGGCCGCCACCGCGGCGCCCGGCGGCTGCCCCTTCAGCCAGCGCTGCCCGCTGGCCACGGACCTGTGCCGCAGTGAACGCCCGGCCCTGCGAACGGTTGGCGCGTCCGACGTCGCCTGCCACTACGTCTGAGCCGGACTCCGACCGATCCATAAGACCGCGTCACGAGCGGCACCCCTCAGCCCCACATAAGAAGCCACCACACAAGAAGCCCGTACAGAAATGGAACCCACCACATGATCCCGGCACCCTGGTCCGCCACGATGATCGCCCCCGATCAAGACTTCGACGGCGCACCCCTGCTGCGTAAGGAATTCCGGCTCGACGAAGGCCACGGCCCCGTGGTGAGCGCGCAGCTGCGGGCAACCGCGTTCGGAATCTACGAGGCGCAGATCAACGGCATCCCGGTCGCCGACGACGTCCTGAGCCCCGGCTGGAGCTCCTACGAATGGCGCCTGCGGTACCGCAGCTATGACGTGACCGCGCTCGTGGGACCCGCCACGGTGATCGGCATAGCGCTTGGCAACGGGTGGTACCGCGGACGCCTCGCCTGGCACGGCAAGTCTGGCCTGTACGGCGATGAGCTTGGCTTCTTCGGGCAGCTGGACATCGAGTTCGCGGACGGCCACGTCCAGTCGGTCGCCTCGGACACGTCCTGGCAGTCCGGGCCCTCGGGCACCACGGACAACGATCTTTACGACGGCCAAACCATCGACGCGCGGCGGGAACCGGCCGGCTGGGCCCGGCCAGGCTTCGACGCCGGCGCCCCATCGCCGGCGGGCGCGAGGACAGGCGCGCGGACCGGCGTCTGGGCCGGCACCTGGGCCGGGGTCCACGAACTGGAGTTCGACGTCGACCGGCTGGCGGATCCCGTCGGGCCCCCGGTGGTGCGCAACGAGGTCCTCAAGCCGGTGGAGGTCCTCACCTCACCGAGCGGCAAGACACTCGTGGACTTTGGCCAGAACCTGGTGGGCTGGCTGCGCTTCACCGTCCAGGGCGAGGCCGGCGCCGTCATCACCGTGCGCCACGCAGAGGTCCTGGAAGACGGCGAGCTGGGCACCCGGCCGCTGCGGTCGGCCGCCGCCACGGACACCTTCATCCTCTCCGGCGGACACGACTTCTTCGAACCGAGCAAGACCTTCCACGGCTTCCGCTACGCGGAGGTCTCCGGCTGGCCCGGAGAGTTGACCGCCGCGTCGCTTGAGGCCGTGGCGGTGCACTCAGAGCTTGAACGCACCGGCCGTTTTGAGTGCTCCAACCCGCTGGTGAACCAGCTGCACCGCAACATCGTCTGGGGCCTGAAGGGCAATTTCCTGGACCTCCCCACCGACTGCCCGCAGCGCGATGAACGGCTCGGCTGGACCGGGGACATCGCCGTGTTCGCCCCGACGGCTGCCTTCCTGTATGACGTCAAGGGCTTCCTGCAGGACTGGCTGCTGGACCTGGCCGCGGAACAGAAAGCCGCCGGCGGACTGGTGCCCATCACCGTGCCGGACGCCTTGAAGTACTGCCCCCAGCCGCCGGAATTCCCGGCGCCGGAATCCTCGGCCATCTGGAGCGAGGCGTCCGTGTGGGTTCCCTGGGCGCTATGGGAGGCCTACGGCGACGACACCGTGCTGAAGGACCAGTATGAGTCCATGGCCTCGCACACGCGCCGGGTGGAGGGCCTGCTCTCGCCGTCCGGGCTGTGGGATGAAGGCTTCCAGTTCGGTGACTGGCTGGACCCGGACGCCGCGCCGGACCAGCCGTGGGCCGCGAAGGCGGACACCGGCGTCGTCGCAACCGCCTGCCTCTACCGCACGGCGTCCATCACGGCGGCGACAGCCGCGCTCCTGGGCCACGACGCCGATGCCGCCGAGTTCGGCCGCCTGGCCGAGCAGGTCAAGGCGGCCTTCAACACCCACTACGTTGCCCCCGAAGGAACCATCCACAGCGACTGCACCACCGTCTACGCCCTGGCCATCGCCTTCGACGTTCTGCAGACCGGCCGGCAGCGGGAGTTCGCGGGCAACCGCCTCGCCGAACTCGTGCGGAACAATAAGTACCGCGTTTCCACGGGATTCGCCGGAACCCCGTTCATCACCGGCGCCCTGGCGGACACCGGACACGTCGAGGAGGCCTACGGGCTCCTGCTCGAAGAAGAGTGCCCGTCGTGGCTGTACCCGGTGACCATGGGAGCCACCACCGTCTGGGAACGGTGGGACTCCATGCTGCCGGACGGCACCATCAACCCCGGCGAGATGACGAGCTTCAACCACTACGCGCTTGGCGCCATTGCCGACTGGCTGCACCGGTACGTGGGCGGCATCCGGCCCCTGGCCCCCGGCTACGCCAGGGTGCTCATTGCGCCCGTGCCGGGCGGCGGGATCGACTGGGCCAAAACCAGCCTCCGCACCCCGCACGGCACGGTTGCCGTTCAATGGCGGACCTCGGAGGACGGCGCCCTGGAGGTCGAAGCGATCATCCCCGACGGCGTGAAAGCGGACATCCAACTGCCGGGACAGGACTTGCGCACCGTGGGTGCCGGCACGCACCGCCTGAAGGCCGCTGCCGCAAAATCCAACGATCAGGAGCACTAGAGAATGACCTCCACGAGCTTTGGCGCCGACGTCGAAGAAGCGCTCCGTACCCTTCCGGTGGCGGACAAGATCAGGCTCCTGAGCGGCTCCGGACTGTGGTTCACCCAGGCCGAGCCGCGCCTCGACCTGCCCAAGATCACCGTTTCCGACGGCCCGGTGGGCGTCCGGGGCCACCGCGACAACGAGGCCGCCGGCTCGGTGAACCTGCCGTCCGCCACCTGCCTGGCCTCCTCATGGGACCGGCGGCTGATGGCGCGGGTGGGGAGGCTGCTGGCCTCCGAGGCGCGGCGCCAGGAGGTGGACGTGGTGCTCGGGCCCACCATGAACCTGCACCGCTCGCCCCTGGCCGGCCGGAACTTCGAGTGCCTGTCCGAGGACCCGCTCCTCACCGGTGAACTCGCCGCCGCGTACGTCGACGGAATCCAGGGCCAGGGCATTGGCGCCTGCCCCAAGCACTTCGTCGCCAACGAGGCCGAAACCGAGCGGATGACCGTCAACAACGTGCTCGACGAACGCACCTTGCATGAGGTGTACCTCGCGCCGTTTGAACGGGTGGTCAAACAGGCCCGGCCATGGATGATCATGGCGGCCTACAACGGCGTGAACGGCAAGCCCATGACCGAGAATCCCCTCACCGAGAACCCGCTCAAAACGGACTGGGGATTCGAGGGCGCCGTGGTGTCCGACTGGCATGCGGTGTACTCCACCGTGGACTCGGCCCTCTCCGCCACGGACCTCGCCATGCCCGGACCCGAAAAGCTGTGGGGCGGCCCTCTGGTGGACGCCCACGCGTCCGGCCTGGTCCCTGAGGCCGTGATCGACGAGAAGGTGCGCCGGCTCATCACCTTGGGCCGGAGGGTGGAGGAGGGCCGCCGGCAGGAACCGGCGGAACCCGAAACCGGACCTGCCCTGGCCCGTGACGCGGCGGCGGCAGGATTTGTGCTCCTGGAAAACCGCAACCGCCTTCTTCCCCTCACGCCCCGGGACATCGCGTCCATCGCCGTCGTCGGCCCGGCCGCAATGGATCCCCGCACACAGGGCGGCGGCAGCGCCTCGGTGTTCCCGGCCTACACGGTAGCTCCCGCCGCGGGACTGCGCGCCCGGGCCGGCGACGGCGTTCAGATCACGACCGTCCAGGGCGCCTGGCTCTCCGACGGCCTGCGCGACCCCCGGGACGCAGAATGCCACGCCCCGGGCCACGACGAGCAGCGCGTCCGGCTGACCTGGCGCGGACCCGCCGGCACCATTGCGGAGGAATACGGTCCCCGGACCACCCTCACCCGCGGCGCCAGCGCGATCCCCGACGGCGCCACCGCCGTCGACGTCGAAACGATCTTCACCCCGGACGTCTCCGGCCGCTGGAAGCTTGGCTTCAAGGGCATCGGACTGGCCGCCCTGGAGGTCAACGGCGTCGGTGTGGTTGCCGCGGATTCGCGGCACCGCTACGCGGACATCGAGGCCGTGCTGATCGGCGCGCCGGACGAATCAGCCGACGTCGAACTGGCCGCCGGTGAGCCGGTGAGGCTCACTCTGCGCTACACCTGGCATCCGGATGCCACCCTGTTCCGGGTAGGACTCGCCGTCGACGAACCCCGGGAGCCGGCGCACCGCGAGATCGCCAAGGCCGCCGCCGCGGCGGGCGCCGCGGACGTCGCCGTCGTCATGGTGGGAACCTCCGGCGCCGTCGAAAGCGAAGGCTTTGACCGGACGTCGCTGGCGCTGCCGGGCACGCAGGACGAGCTGGTCCGCGCCGTCATCGAGGCGAATCCCCGCACGGTGGTGGTGGTCAACGCCGGCGCCCCCGTGGAAATGCCCTGGCGCAACGACGCCGCCGCGGTTCTGCTCGTGTGGTTCCCTGGCATGGAATTCGGCAACGCCCTCGCCGATGTCCTGTTCGGCGACGCCGAACCCGGCGGGCACCTGCCGACCACCTGGCCGGCTTCCCTGGCTGACGCCCCTGTCCGCGACACGCGACCGCAGCACGGACGGCTTGAATACACCGAGCGGCTGGACGTCGGATACCGCGGCTGGGCAAAACAATCACGACAATCCGGGCAGTCCACCGCCCCCGCGTACTGGCTGGGCCACGGACTGGGCTACACCACCTTCGCGGTGGAGGGGTTCCGGCAGCTTGAGGCACCGGCACCCGGGGACGACGTCCACACCGTGCTGACCGTCCGCAACACCGGGCCCCGGTCCGGAAAATATCTCGCGCAGGTCTACGCCGACGCCCCGGAATCGGACCTGGAACGCCCCGACTTCTGGCTGGCAGGCTTCGCGACGGCCCTCATCCCGGCCGGGGAACGCCGGGAAATCCCGGTCACCCTGCCCGGCCGAACGTTCCAGCACTGGGATGCCGGACGCGGCTGGTGCGACGAGGCGACCCTCTTCAGGATCGCGCCGGCAAAGGACGCCGGCGCCGCGCGGGCCGCGCTCTCCGGACCCCTCGCGGCGTCCGTCAGGCCGGCCGCGGCCCTTCCCGCCCACGACGGAACAAAGTAGGCACCCGTGAACCACCCCGACCCCTCATCAGGAGCGCACCATGACCACGGTTGAAACCACAGCAGCTGAACCTGCAACACCTGACGCCGCACTCCCGGCCGGAGCCGGCGTTCCCGCCTTCCCGGCCTTCGACAGCCCCGGCCTGGCAGTCCAGGTGTCCGAGGCCTCTGAAGTGCACCGCGAAGTCAACTATGTCAGGACAGTCGGGTTCCGTCCGCTGGCCATGGACATCTGGCTTCCGCGGACCGGCGGCGGGGGATCGGTGCCGGCTCCGGTGCCGCTGGTCCTGTGGGTCCACGGGGGCGCCTTCCAGCTCGGTGACCGCCGCGAGCTGCCGCCCACCTTCCCCGCGGACTCAGTATTTTCCCGGCTCAACGCGGCGGGCATCGCCTGTGCCACAGTTGACTACCGGCTGGCCCTCGAAGCTCCCTTTCCGGCCCAGCTGCACGACCTGAAAGCGGCGGTACGCTACCTCCGGGCCCACGCGCCCGGGCTGGGGATCGATCACGAACGGATCGGCGTCTGGGGCGAATCGGCCGGCGGGCACCTGGCAGCGCTGCTGGGCCTGACCGGCGGCCGGGAAGACCTCGAGGGCGGAACCGGGGCGCAGGGACACTCCAGCGCCGTCGCCGCCGTCGTGGATTTCTACGGTGTGTCCTCGCTGCCGCACATGCCCCCGATGCAGCTCCCGGACGGCCTCCTCGGCGGCCCCCTGGTTGCCGCCGTGCCGGCCGGAATGAGCCTGGAACCAGGCCCCATGCTCGTTGGCGGCACAAACGATCCGGACCTGCTCGCCGCCGCGAGCCCGCTCGGCCACGTCAGAGCTGGCGCGCCCCCGTTCCTGCTGGTCCACGGCGACAGCGACGGGCTTGTGCCCCTGTCCCAAAGCGAGATCCTGGCGGCGGCCCTCGGCGCCGCGGGCGTCCGGCACGAACTGGTCGTCATCGAGGGCGCCGACCACTGCTTCTTCGGCGCGGAAGACCAGATGGACCGCATCCTGGACGCCGCGGTGTCCTTCCTTTCCAACGAATTGAGCCAGCCATGACCACCACCTCCCGCTATCCCTACCAGGACGCCGCTCTTCCCGTCGCGCAACGCGTCCAGGACCTCCTGTCCCGGCTGTCGCTCGAGGACAAGGCAGGCCTGATGTTCCACGGCGCGCTGCCGTTCGCGCTGGGCACCGGCCCGGCCGTGGAGCTGATCCGCGAGCGCCGGATCAACCACTTCAACATCATTGGTGCCGCGACCCAGGCCAGGGAACTCGCCGAGTGGCACAACAGCATCCAAAGGATTGCCCTGGAAACCGGCTGGGGCATCCCGGTCACCCTGTCCACCGACCCGCGGCACGCCTACACCGACAACCCCGGCACCGGCGCGCTCGCGGGACCGTTCTCCCAGTGGCCCGAGGCCCTCGGCTTCGCCGCCGTCGGAGACCCCGACGCGGTGGAGGAGTTCGCCGATATCGCCCGGCAGGAGTACCGCGCCGTCGGAATCCGGGCCGCACTGCACCCCCAGGTGGACGTCTTCACCGAACCGCGCTGGTCCCGCGGCGCCGCCACGTTTGGTGAAAGCGCCGAACTCGCCGCGGAGCTGGTGGGGGCCTACGTCCGCGGCTTCCAGGGCGAAGCGTTCGGGGCGGCGTCGGTGTCGACCATGACCAAGCATTTCCCCGGCGGCGGTCCCCAGCTCAACGGGGAGGACCCGCACTTCAGTTACGGCCGCGAACAGGTCTATCCCGGCGGAAACTTCGACTACCACCTCCTGCCCTTCCGGGCAGCCCTGGCCGCCGGCACGCGGCAGATCATGCCGTACTACGGCATGCCCGTCGGCACGGAGTACGAGGAAGTGGGTTTTGCCTTCAACAAGCGGGTCCTCACGGAACTCCTGCGGGAAGAGCTCGGCTTCGGCGGCATCGTGTGCACGGACTGGGGCATCCTCACCGACGGCGACATCTTCGGCCGGGTGTTCCCGGCCCGGGCCTGGGGGGTGGAACACCTGACCCCCGAGGAACGGCTGCTCAAGGCGCTGGACGCGGGCGTGGACCAGATCGGCGGCGAAAGCTGCGTGGAGCTTCTGACCGGTGCCGTCCGGGCGGGAAGGCTCAGCGAGGACCGCCTCGACGGCTCCGTCCGCAAGCTGCTGCAGGAGAAGTTCCTCCTGGGACTGTTCGAGAACCCCCTCGTGGACGCGGCCGCCGCCGACACGGCAGTGGGCACCCCGGCCTTCCGTGCCGCCGGGCGCGCCATGCAGCGCCGCTCCTACACGATCCTGACCAACAAGGAGGCCGACGGCGTGCCTGTCCTTCCGCTGGCCGCCGGCGCCAGGGTTTACCTGGAAGGCCTCACGGCTGCGGACCTGGGGCCGGGCTTCGTCAGCGTTCCGACGCCGGAGGCCGCGGACCTCGCCATCCTCCGGCTGCGCACCCCCTTCGAAGTGCGCGGCGAGGGCTTCGAATCCTTCTTCCACTGCGGCAACCTGGCGTTCGCGCCGGAGGAGATCGAGCGTGTCACGGCCATTTGCCGCGCCGTGCCCACGGTGATCGACATCAACCTGGAGCGGCCCGCTGTCCTGCCAGAACTCGCCGAACACGCCGCGGCGCTCCTTGCCAATTACGGATCCGACGCCGATGCGCTGGCGGACATTGTCACCGGCCGTGCCCATGCGGAGGGCCGGCTGCCGTTCGACCTCCCGCGGTCTATGGCCGCTGTGGAGGCTTCCCGGGAGGACATGCCGTTCGATACCGAGGACCCCGTCTTCCGCTTTGGCCACGGATTGTCCCTGCCGGGCGCCGGGGCCGCCGGGACCTCCGATGCGGCCCTAACTGCCGGCTTCAGGGCGTCGCTGCCCGGCGCTGAGCCGGTGGCGGGATACCGGCCATGAGCCTGGATCCTGACCTCGCCGCGGCGCTGCACCACCTGGCCGGCGCGGGTTCCTTCACCGACCTCCTGTCCCAACCCGGCGGCCCGGAACGGCTCGAGGCATTCAGCGGCGGCTCCGTGCCCTATCAGGCCCCGGACGTCCGTTTCCGCGAAGCCGAGGCCCGCGGCCCGAACGGGGCCGTCCCGCTCAGGATCTACGGCGGCGGCCAGGGCCGCGCCGACGCCCCCGCGCTCGTGTGGATGCATGGCGGCGGATTCGCCGGCGGCGGGCCCGGGATGCGTGAGGCCGACCAGCTTGCCCGGGAGCTCGCAGCCCGGAGCGGCGGCGTGGTGGTGTCCGTGGACTACCGCCTGGCCCGCGACGGCGTGCACTTCCCCGTACCGCACGAGGACGTCCTCGCCGCCTGGCTCTGGACGGTTGAGCACGCCGGGGAGCTGGGCGCGGACCCCGGGAGGGTGTGCCTGGGCGGAGCAAGCGCGGGCGGCAACCTCGCCGTGGGCGCCGCCCTGTACCTTAAGGACGCCGGGCTGCCGGTGCCGGCCATGCTGCTGCTCGCGTACCCCTTCCTGCACGCCGAGGTGCCCGTGCCGGTTGCCGCGCCGGGGCTGGACGTGTCCGGCGTGTCCGATGTGTCCGGCGTGCTCGACGGGCTGCCGAAGCTCCTGCGATTCACGCCGGATGACTGCCGCGCCATGGTGGAGAACTACATCGGCGGCCCCCTCGCCACGGCATCGTCCTATGCCATGCCCGGGAACGCAGACCCGTCGGGGCTGCCGCCCGCGGCGGTCATCGCCTGCGAATACGACGACCTCCGCCACTCGGCAGAGGCGTTCGCGGCCGGTCTGCGGCAGGCCGGAACCGACGTCGACCTCCGTATCGAAGTCGGTGCCATTCACGGCTACCTCAACCACTCCGCGGGGCTTCGGATCGTGCAGGACGGGCTCGCGTTCCTGGCGAGGGCATTGGTGCAGGCAAAGCCGTTCCAATGATTGAAATGCGCGGTGCCGGCACAGCCCTGTATCGGACACCCTTGATTCAGACGCCGGCACACGACCAACGCCGGCCAGCAGCAGATGGAGCCGACGATGACATCAGAACAGGTCCTGAAAGGGATTGAGTTCGCCCGCCCGGCGGGCGCCGGACCCCTGTTGCTGGACGTCTACCTTCCCGCCGCAGAAGGAAACCCCGCGAAGCCGTTCCCCGCGATCGTGCACTTCCACGGCGGCGGCTGGCGGGTGGGGGAGCGATCCTCGCTCGGGCCGGTGCTGGACGGCCTCGGGTTCAGCCCGTTCCGGCGACTCACAGACGCGGGGTTCGTTGTGGTTTCCGCGGATTACCGGCTCAGCGGGACGGCCCGTTTTCCGGCGCAGCTGGACGATGCAAAGGCCGCCGTGCGCTGGCTCCGGGACCATGCGGACGAATTCACAGTGGATCCTGACCGGATCTACGCCTGGGGCGACTCCGCGGGCGGTCATCTCGCCAGCCTCGTTGGGCTGACCCCCGCGGACACGACCGCCGGCACGACCCGGGATACCGCCGGCACGGTCGCGGCCGTGGCCGCCTGGTACGCCCCCGCCGACCTGCTCCGGATGGCCGAACAAAGCCGGCTCGACGCGGTGGCCCGCGCCGACGACCCCGGGTCCCGCGAGGAACTGCTCATCGGGGCGGTCCTGGCCGAGGCCCCCGGCAAGGCCGCTGACGCCAGCCCCGTGAGCCATGTGACGCCGGCGGCGCCGCCGTTCCTCCTGGTCCACGGGACTGCCGACCGTTTCGTCCCCGCGGCCCAGTCCAAGTCCCTCGCCGCGGCGCTGGAAGCCGCCGGCGCCGACGTCGAACTCCTCCTGATCGAGGACGCGGACCACATGTGGACCCTGCCCGATCACAGCCAGGCGGCCGCGGAAAAGGCCATGGACGCCACCGTGGACTTCTTCCTCCGCCAGGCGCACATTCCCTGACAGAACCGTCCCCTGACAGAACCTTTCCCGCAAAGTCACGCTCCGCAGGTTGCCGCCTGCTCCGGGCTGCTTTGCCGTGCCACTTTGCCGTTCCCCTACCGCCCCGACCACGATCACACTTTCCATCACCGCGCCCGTCCGGGCGGAACCCGAAAGGCCCTCCACATGCAGTACATAGGCATCACCCACCACGGCGCGGCATGGGTCGCGGCCCTGAAGGACTCGCTGGTCTTTCCGCTGGCTCCCGTTCAGGACTTCTGGGCGGATGCCGCCGGCTGGCAGGAAAAGTCCGCCTCGTTGACGGCCGACGGCGGCCTGTCGCTGAACCGCGCGGACGTCACCGAAGTGCCGCCGGTCCCGCCGGCCGCCCGCGTCATCTGCGTGGGCCTGAACTACCGCGCCCACGCCGCCGAAGGCTCCTTCGCCGTGCCGGACTATCCCACGCTCTTCGGCCGCTGGACCGCGTCCCTGTCGGTCGGCAACGTCCCCGTGCCGGTGCCCGCCGGCGAGGCCGGGCTGGATTGGGAAGGCGAAATCGCCGCCTACGTGGGGCAGCGGGTCGAATCCGCCGACGAAGCCACCGCAGCGGAAGCCGTCTTCGGATACTCCACGTTCAACGACCTCACCGCGCGCCGGGCCCAAAAGCTCACCGCCCAGTGGACCCTCGGAAAAAACGGCGACTTCAGCGGTCCCCTGGGGCCGCTGGTCAGCCGCGACGAGGCCGGAGACCTTCGCGACGGCCTGCAGGTCCGGACCCGGGTCAACGGCACCGAGGTCCAGAACGGCAACACCCGGGACATGATCTTCACCGTGCCAGCCATCATCGCGCTGATCAGCCAGACGTTCACCCTGCATCCCGGCGACGTCATCGCCACGGGAACCCCGGAGGGCGTGGGCTATGTGCGGACCCCGCCGTGGCTCCTGCAGCCCGGCGACACGGTCGAAGTGGAGATCGACACCCTGGGAACGCTCACCACGCCGGTAGGCGGGCCCTCACTGCGGGCCCGGGCCTGATGACTGCCGTCGACATCGCAACCCTCGCGGACCTGCCGGAGCAGACACCCGTGCTGATTGCCGGCGGGGGACCCAGCGGGCTGTTCCTCGCCCTGGACCTGGCGCACCGCGGCATCCCCAGCCTCGTGATCGAACCGCGGACCTCCATCGACCCGGACAGGCCGCGGGCCAAGACCACGAACGCGCGGACCATGACCCACCTGCGCCGGCTCGGGCTGGCGGACAAACTCCGCGACGCCGCCCCGCTGCCCGTCGCCTACGCCCAGGACGTTATCTTCTGCTCCGCCCTCTCCGGCCACGAGGTCACCCGTTTCCGCCAGGCCTTCCAGCTGGTCCCGGGCAGATATGGCCCCCAACCGGAATGCGGCCAGCAGGTCCCGCAGCCCGTCATGGAGGCCGTGCTCCGGGAGGCCGCCGCCGCATCCCCGCTCATTACGCTGCTGACCGGCCTGAGTGTTGAAGACCTGGACATCAACCAGGGCAACGGAACACAGAATTTTGGCCCTCGGCGCCCCGCCTCGCGGGTGGCGGTCTCCGACGCAACGGGGCGTCGCAAGGCGATCGACTGCAGCTTCGTCGCCGCGGCCGACGGCGGATCCTCCACCGTGCGCCGCCGCCTGAACATCCGCCTCGCCGGCGGCTCCGCCGAGCTCTCCAACATCAGTGTCCTGTTCCGCTCCGACCACCTCGCCGCCGCAATCGCACTGGACCCGGCCGTCCAGTACTGGGTCCTGGGCCCGGACGTTTCGGGCATGGTAGGGCGCCTGGACCTGGGGAACACCTGGTGGGCCATCATCCAAGGCGTCGACGGCAGCGCATCAGCCGACGCCGGACGCCTGGTCCGCTCGCTCGTGGGGGCCGACGTCGACGTCGAGATCATCGCCACCGATCCCTGGACGGCCCGCATGCTGCTCGCCCCGGGGTACGGGCACGACGGCGTGTTCCTGGTCGGTGACGCGGCGCACCTGAATCCGCCATGGGGCGGACACGGCTTCAACACCTGCATCGGCGACGCCGCCAACCTGGCCTGGAAGATCGCCGCTGCACTCGAAGGCTGGGCCGGCCCCGCCCTGCCGGGCAGCTATGAGCTGGAGCGGCGGCCCGTGGCGGCCCGGACCATCCGTGACGCCGCCGCCAACGGGCAGGCGCTCGCCTACCACTTCGCGGACCCGGCGCTCGGCCGGGCGGACGCGGACGGCCAAGCGGCCCGGCAAGTTGCCAAGGATGCTCTCGCCGTCAAACAAAGTGAGTTCGATTCGCTCGGGCTGGTCCTGGGCTACGGGTATGGTTCATCGCCGCTGGTGGTTCCGGACGGCCTGCCCGTCCCCGCCGAGGACCCCGTCACCTACGTCCCCTCCGCGAGCCCGGGAGCACTGCTCCCGCACGCCTGGCTCGATGCGACGACCTCACTGTATGACCTGCTGGGCAGCGGCTTCACCCTCCTCGTGGACCGCGACAGCCTCGGCGGCCGCACGGCCGGGCAGGCCTACGCAGCAGTCCCGGCCGCCGCTGCGGTGCGCGGCATTCCGCTGGCCGTCGTCGCCGTCGGCCCCGACCAGCACGGGACCGCCATGTCCACGCACTGGCAGGCCGATGCTGTGCTGGTCCGCCCGGACCAGCACGTTGCGTGGCGGGGGACCGACCCGTCGGACGCCGCGGCAGCCATCGGCGTGGCCGCCGGCTGGCCGCTCTCAGCACCTTCCGAAGACCCAGACAGGAGTTCGCGTGTCCGAGCCGTCATTCCGTGATTACCTCTATCCGCCCGACCACCCGCGGGTGGCGCAGATCCGGGGCCTCGATGCCCGGGGCTATGCCGAGGCGGCGAAGACCGACTCCTTCGCCGGTCCCATGATCCAGGGCTGGGAGATTCTCTATCCGCAGCCGTTCACCGGGGTGACGAGCGACGGCGTCGTCCGGCCCGGGCTGTATCCCCTCTCACCTGCGACTGCGGGGCAGGAAGCGCCCGCGGCCGCGATGGCAGCCGCCGCCCGGGACCTGCTGGCCAGCCTCACGCCGGCCCGGGCCGGGAAGCTCTGCTACAGCGTGGATGCCCACGAATGGCAAAGCTGGGCCAACCCGGAATTCATGCAGCACGACACCGGCCTGCGGCTGGACGAGCTGGCCCCGAATCTACGTGAACTGATCCTGGCGGTCGTGGAGGCGAGCCTCAGCCCGGCGGGCTTCGACCTCGTGCGGAACCTGATGCGGATCAACGGGTTCCTCGGTGAGCTCGTGGAGCTGCCGGCGCTCATGAACGAGTACAGCTATAACTTCGCGCTGTACGGGGAACCGTCGGTCACGGCCCCGTGGGGCTGGCAGCTCTTTGGGCACCACGTGGCGCTCAACGTCCTTGTGGCCGGGACCCAGATGGTGGTCTCGCCGGTGTTCCTTGGCGCGGAACCGGACGTCATCGACGCCGGACCGCACCAGGGCGTGGCAGTCTTCAAGGGGCGGATCGCCCTGGCGCGGCAGCTCATGGAGTCCCTGCCCGGGCCGCTGCGGCACAAAGCCACGCTCTTCGCGGACATGCAGGACCCGGCGATGCCCGAGGGCCGCCTGCACCCCGGGGATGAGCGGCATCTGGCCGGCTGCTTCCAGGACAACCGCGTGATTCCCTACGAGGGCATCCCGGTCAGCGAGATGCCCGCCGCGGCACGCGCGATCCTGGACGCGCTCCTCGCGGACTTCATTGAGCTCCTCCCCGACGGGCCGCGGTCCGCCCGCCGGCAGGAGATCGAGGCCCACTGGGACGAGACCTGGTTCTGCTGGATCGGCGGCTGGGAGGCGCAGGAGGCCTTCTACTTCCGCCTGCAAAGCCCCGTGCTGGTCATGGAACTGGACCACCACACAGGAGTCTTCCTCAGCAACGACACCCCCGCACCCTTCCACATGCACACCGTCATGCGGACGCCCAACGGCAACGACTACGGACGCGAGCTGGTCCGCCAGGCCCTGCACGCGAAGGGCAGACCGTCGTGAGGAGATCGCGCCAAAATGAGGTGCCAAGTCCGGCCGCGGTAATGCGCTGCGCGGAACGGCCCCACCACTCCCATTAGTTGTCTGCGGTTTGAAAGAATCCTCTCCTGCTGATCCGTTCCCCGAACAGGGGAAAGCTGGCAGGACTTCCCAAGGGGCCGGAAGCCTCATTGCCTGGAGCGAAGGTGATTGCCAGCAGAACCACTATTGCGGGTACTGATGCGAACGTGAACAAGGAGAGGATCAACCCGAACGTGCGCCCAGGCGCTTGAATGAGGGCCAGTTCACTGTCGGAGGGTGCGGGGCGTCCACGCAGTGATTCTTCCACGGGATGGCCGATAATCCAGCCAACCCGCCATGTCCGGGGCGGCGAGACCGCCAGGAACGGGCAGGGCCCGGACTTCCGTCAGGAAGTCCGGGCCTTGGAGGTTCCCGGGCCGGCCGCGGATACCGCGGCCGGCCGCCGTCGTACGTTGTGATCTCCGGCGGGACTAGATGTCCAGCTATTTAGATGTCCAGCGCCGCGCGGCGCTGCGGCGGGGGACCCACCACCGTCAGGTCCATCTCGGCCTGGGCCCGGCCGAAGCCCTCCATGTCCATGTAAGGCTCGCCGCCCTCGGTGTACATGTAGTCCTCCGTCGGCTTGTTGAAGTACTCGAAGAAGCCGTTGAAGACCGACGGCGTGAGGAACCCGACCATCTGGGTGTTGTGGGAATCGAACGCGAAGGAGTGGATGGTTCCCGCCGGAGCGTGGAGGAAATCGCCCTTGGTGAGCAGGACCTCCCGCCCGTTGGCGTAGATCCACATCCGGCCCTCAGTGCAGAGGAAGTTCTCCGTGTGCTGTTCGTGGAAATGCAGCGGAATATAGGGAGACTTGGCGCCTTTGGTGTGGACGGCAAAGTAGTTCGAACCCGTGTTCGCCGGCCGGGACAGGTACGTGAACATGGTCTGGTAACTCACCATGCGCTCGCCTTCACCGGCGCTCAGGAAGTAGGGGCTCTGGGCGGCCGGCAACCCGGCGTCCTGCCGGAAACTCGGTGCCACCCGTTCGACGTCGGGGAACGTGATGCCGAATTCGGCGCCCACCTCGGCGCACTCGCGCATGCTGAGCTTCCGGCCCGCGGTGACCGGCGGGACGTGCGAATCGATGGGCGTGCCGACGCGTTCGAAGTACGCCTCGGCGCCGCCGGGGGTCATCCAGTTAAGGAACCTGGTGTAGTGGCTGGCCATCCGGTACGCGTGCGGGGTTCCCGGCGGGATCACCACGGAGTCCCCGGGCGTCAGAATGCGGCTTTCTCCCGGCAGCCAGACGTGCAGGATTCCGTCGAAGACATACAGCGTCTTGTGCTCCACCGCGTGGCTCACAAAGGGCGATTCGGCGCCCATGCCGCCGGAAATGTAGGCGGCGCTGAAGATCCCGCCGGTGTCCGCCGCGCGGGCGATGACCGTGACGAGCTGGCCGTTGATCTCATAGCGGGCGCCCTCGCCGGAGGCCATGTAGTAGGGCACGGCCTCGCCTGGCAGCACATTGGCCGCCGGGAGCTGCTTGTTCATTTCCTCAACGCTGAGGGACATCGCTTCCTTCTTTCCTGTCAGGGGACCGCGGTCTGCCCACAACACTGCCTCGTATTGTCTGACGGGACGACATCCATTTCCAATGGATGAAACACTTCCGCCGTCTCCCTCTGCCCGTCGGAACCGCCGGGATGCGGCTTTGTGGCGGTCTTTGTGACGCTCCAGTCCCTCGGCTTAGGCGGCAACGGCGATCCTGGATACGGTCCAAAGTCCCTGTTTCGGTGTCGGTCCCCCCGGCTACTGTGGCGTCAGGCGCATGGCGGTCCGTGATTCGAGCCGGTGCGCCCCCAGCCAAGAACAATGGGGGGTAAGTTGTCCAACGATTCAGTCATGTCCTGGCTTCCCGGCGATGCAGGCCGCACGGCGGCGGAGCCTTCGGAGCGGAACGACGCCGTCGCCCCCTCTTGGGACGGGGTTATCCCGCCGTCGTCCCCGGGCGCCATCCGTGTTGCCTACTGCCGTGACCATTGGCCGCCACTGTAAGCGGCCGTGACAGGCAGCAGCGCGACGGGCGGCGCCGTGATGCCTCCCAGCCTGGCCAGTACTGTGCCGGGCATGGAGCGGATCCGTGCATCGGGCGCAGGATTCCGGCGCAAGCACCGGCTCTCGCGCGGCGGGGTTGACTGGTGTTTACCTAGGATTTACGTGCGTGGCCTTGTGAGCGTTTCACGGCCACAGCGACACTTTTAACACGGGCTGAAACCATCTGTTCAGTCTATGAAGACCAAACCAGCGGGCAGCAGCGAAGCTTTCCCTTCCATTCCGTGGCAACGATGTCCGGAAGGGGAGCCCGCACCTCGGGAGGATCGTCATGGCCGGCACATTTGAACTCTTTGTTGACGCCGATGCCTGCTTCAGGTTCCGGCTCAGGGCCCCGGACGGGGCTGTACTGGCTGTCTCCAAGGCATTTGCGGACAAGCCCGCGGCCGTGGCCGGCATCACCGCCGTGCGCGAGTATGCCGGCATGGGGCTGATCAGTGACTTGTGCCCGGCAGGCCCGGCCGACGTTCCGGCGGCACCGCGTCCCAGACCGGCCTCCACTGCGGTGCCCGGCGTGGACAGGCGGGTGCACGACAACGACCTCCGTATCCGTGCCAGAGCCCTCCGTCGTCCGGCACACGGAGGCGCGATCGGCGTCGTCTGACGCGGGCGGCCCGGTCCGCCTGTGTGCAGGGGTCCGGCGGACTGCCTGTGTGCCGGGGTCCGGCCCTACGGGGCCATTCCGGCGTGGACCGGAACAAACTCGATCTTGTTCGCGGGGTGCACCGTCTTCCTCGGCGCACGCGAGTACCCCTTGGCGTCCAAGTGGTTCTGCGCGCGGTAGACGGCCAGGGCCTCGTCATAGATGCCGTTGAGCCGGCGCCCGGAGTAGGCCTGCTCTGAGCCGTCATTGAACGTGATGCTAATGATCGCCGTTTCGGGGAAATGCCGGTTCATGCGGATGAAACCCTCAGCGTCCTGCTTGAGATTGATCATGTAGTGCCCACTTTCGCGTTCGAGATGCTCCAGTCTCGCGTGTTCGCTGGATCTAATCCAACCCGACTCATCCAACCCGGCCAGTTCAACCTCGCTCATCCAACCAGTTGCCGACCGTCGCCAGTTGAGAGGGGCCGAACCCAGGCGGATGCGTGCCTACTCGGAGACATAGGCGTTCACCGCCTGCTCCAGCACGAGGCTGTAGAGGTCCCAGGAAGCAGCGGGTGTGGCGGCCACCACAACACTGCCTCCCCGGGATCCTGCAACGAGGCAAGCTATTTCCCGATACCTGTGCGCGCCAATGCGTGTGACATACGTGTCCTCCACGCATGAACCGATGCCGCCCCGGAACGGCATCCCGGCACGGTACGAGACCCGGTCCGCGGATGCGGCGTTCTCGCCCGTGAGATGGGCGAGGCGAAACTCGGGCCAGTTGGACTGTGACTCCTCGCCCTGTTGCGGCGTGGCGTTGAGATAGATCCTGAGCTCACCGTCAGGCCCGGTGACGGTTGCGGATACGCTGCCAGGGTCACCTGGCGCCGGTATTGCATCCGGTGGGACGGACAGGACTGCGGCTGCGTCCGGAAGTTCCAGGGACTGCCACCCTGCCGGTGGGGGTCCGGCGCGGAACCAGGCGAACGGCGTCGTACCAAGCGGGGAAGCAGCCGGCATCCCGGTCCCAGGCGGGGAACTGCAACCACTGGCGATCATCACCGCCGTCGCCCCCAGCAGCCCGGCAAGGAACCCGGCAAGGAAGAGTGACCTTGGGCGGCGCGAGCGAAGCGCGTCATAGGTGCTACCTGTTTCCGTCACCGTCGTCCGGTCCTCCGTTATTGTCGGCATCATGGTCGTTCCCGCCGGGTGTCCGGGCGGGCGGTGGCATCATGGGCCGCGGGGCCGGGAGTGCCGGGGGAACCACGCGTCGCGGTGCGGGGGCGGGCGGCCGTAGTACCGGTGCCGGTGCCGGGACCACCGTAGCCGGATCCACCGGTGCCGGGACCACCGTAGCCGGATCCACCGGGGCCGGGGCTGCCGGTGAAGCGGTCGGCGGCGCAGGGTTAGCGCGCACGGGGTCCCCGGGCGACAGTGAGGGGCCCGCCGTCGCAGGCACTGGTGTGGCCGGGGCAGGGGCCGGCGTTGCCGTGTGCCCGGCGAAGCAGCCCCCGAGCATTAACGTCGTGCCCAGCGCAGCGGCAGCATACGCCGGGCGGGAAATCTTCATGGTGTGCTCCTCAGCGGGAAGGCCGGCCATCTTAAGCCGGGCTGTCCCTAGAACGGTCCCGACAGCCCCGCGGTTCAACGCGGGCCCCAGCTTCCCGCCGCGGCCCGGGCAGTTGAACGGAATGCCGGCGAGCGTCGTAGTAAAGGCAAGGAGGCGGATATGTCCGATCAGGAGGCCGAGCTGCTGCGTTCGCTGCACGAGGCCTACGGCCCGGCGCTATGGCGATTCGTCATGAGAATGACCGGCGACAGCACCCTGGCCGACGACGTCGTCCAGGAGACGCTCATCCGTGCCTGGCAGCACCCGGCGATTCTGCAGCGCCCGGAGGCGGCGGTTCGTGCCTGGCTTTACACGGTTGCCCGCAATCTCGTCATCGATGACCGGCGCAGCGCCCGACGGCGGCACGAGACCCGCGCCGAGCAGTTCCCGGATATTCCAGAGGCAGACCGGGTCGACAGGATCTTGGACGGGTGGCTCGTATCGGATGCCCTGGCCGGGCTGTCCGCCGAGCACAGAGCCGTCATCATCCACTCCTACTACCGACGGGAGACCACCGCCGAAATCGCGCAAAGCCTTCAACTGGCCGAGGGAACTGTGAAGTCCCGGCTGCATTACGCGCTGAGGGCGCTGCGGCTGGCCCTGCAGGAGGGAGGCGTGACCGCATGAGCCAAAACGGAATCGATGAGTACCGCAGCTGGGATGCCGCGTACGTGCTGGGATCCTTGGTCTCCGCTGAGCGCCATGAGTTCGAGGAGCACCTGTCCGGTTGCGCGGGATGCAGGGCAGCCGTGGCAGAACTTGCCGGACTGCCATCACTGCTGGCCGCACTTTCAGCCGAGGAGGCACAGGCCCTCGGGCGCACCGACGCGGAGGGACCGACGCGGGCGTTGCTCCCGGGACTGGCGAAAAGGGCCCAGCAGGGGCGCCGGCGTGCCCGCCTGGCAGTTGCCGGATTGGTGCTGGCCGCGGCTGCCGCGTCGGGCATGGTCGCTGTTACGGTCACGGCGCCCGCCCCGCCGGCCGTGCAGACACAGGCGGCGTCTGCCGTGGCCCTGAACTTCACCCCTGTAGTGGACAGCGCCTTGGTTGCCAAGGGTTCCCTGACGCGGCAGCCGTGGGGGACGCGGATCGACTGGGAGTGCGCGTACACGCAGTCCCCGGCTGACTCTCCGTCACAGGCGGGACCCGGCGGTTCCCGCGCCCCGGAAGAGTACGGCCTGGTGGTCGTGGACTCCCAGGGTGGCACCACACAAGTGGCCACGTGGACCGCAACACCAGGGACAGTGGCCGTGCCGACGGCGACTACCAACGTTCCGGTAGCCGACATCCGCCGGGTCGAAATCCGCGCGGTCGCCAGCGGACTGACGCTCCTGAGCGCGCGCGTGTAAGCCCCGGCTTACGTCCGGAATGAGGGCCTGGCCTCCCTGCGTGCCCTCAGGGCAATGGCGTGCGGACCGCCGGCACGGCAAGGAATGAAATGCAGCGACAATAGAGGCGTGACTTCCGCGCCCGAACTCCTGAACCCAGCGTGCTCCAAGGGGCTCTTCGACCTCCGCGTCATCGGGACCGGCCTGACGTTTGCGGACTCGCTCGGGGACCTTGCCGCGGCGCTGCAGGGCCGGGGCGCCGGGGCGTCCGCGGTGGTGCAGGCTCCGCCGGGGACGGGCAAGACAACGCTCGTACCGCCGCTTCTCGCCAACATCGCGGCCGCCGGGAGCTCCGGGCGTCCGCGGATCGTCGTCACCCAGCCGCGCCGCGTCGCCGCCCGCTCGGCCGCCCGGCGCCTGGCCTCCCTTGACGGCACCCGACTCGGTGACCGCGTGGGCTACACGGTCCGCGGGGAACGCCAGACCGGCCCCGGCACCGTGATCGAGTTCGTGACCCCGGGCATCCTGCTCCGCCGCCTCCTCGCGGACCCGGGCCTGGAGGGTACCGATGCGGTGATCCTCGACGAGGTCCACGAACGCGGGCTGGAGACCGACCTCCTCGTCGGCATGCTCGCCGAAGTCCGCCAGCTGCGCGGGGACCTCACGCTCGTCGCCATGTCGGCCACCCTGGACGCACCCCGGTTCGCCGCCCTGCTCGGGGAGGTGCCGCCGGAATCGGGCGAACTGCCGGACGGCGGCGCCACCGCCGGGCACGACGGCGGTGGCGCCGCTCCCGTCGTCGGCTGCCCTTCCGCGCTGCACCCGCTGGAAATCCAGTGGGCGCCCGCCGCTGCCCCGCGCCTTGACGCCCGGGGTGTGACCCGCACGTTCCTGGACCATGTAGCGGACACGGCCGCGGAAGCCCACGCGGCAGCCCTCGCCGTTGGTGAGGACATCGACGCCCTGGTCTTCGTCCCTGGTGCCCGGGAGGTTTCCCACGTCGCGGCAATGGTTCATGAATGCGACGTGGGCCTTGTCCGACGAGAAATCGTCGAGCACTTTGCGCCAGAGCGCTTCGGTCACCGCGTCGAGGGCAGGGACGTGGGCAGGGGACGTCACCCCAGGGACTTTAGCAGCTTGGATGTCAGCTCGAAGTAGTCGCGTCGCTCGTAGGGCTCGTTCAGGATGTGAAAGTCCTTGCCCCGCATGCGCTGCATCGCTCGATTCAGGGCGAAGTAGCGCGGCATGGGAGTCATGCGGTCGAGGCCGAGGTCCGCGCGGCGGATGGTCGGCAGGATGCCGGTCAGGACGATGTTGGCGTTCTTCTTCGCTGCGAGTTGCCGCGCGTCATTGACGAGGAGATTGAGTTCCTCCTCCATCTTGCGCAGGCAGTCCCCACCGTAGTCTTGTGGGGAGAGGTTGGCCTCGAGGTTGAAGCGCGCAAGCTCGTTGGTGAGCCGGCTGTCGTTTTCCAGCTTCTTGAGCAGCTCCACGGCGATCGGCGCGGGCTGTCGCGAGCGGTCGATGAGGAACATCTCGAGCTCCGCGCCCACGCGGCGGATTCCCGACTCGATCCCCCCGCCGATGATCAGACGCTGTAGCGCCTCGATGTCGTCGAGCAGCGAGCGCATGAAGCGGCGCCGGCCCTCGGGGTCGATGTGGTCGGTGACATGTTGCTCGCCCATGCGCTCTCCCGCGACGGAGGAC
>ENA-OWNT01001477-OWNT01001477.1-seawater-metagenome-genome-assembly--contig:-NODE-1477-length-29461-cov-6.320174_pt1 | contig 29461 bp, 26 predicted proteins | sample MGYA00238136_ERZ651165 | MGnify/ENA primary metagenome ERZ651165 (study PRJEB26861, sample SAMN08777766) | seawater metagenome | isolation source: coastal seawater | place: USA: Florida | collected...
CTAAGGAAGCCGACAATGCGTGATAAAATTAAACTAGTTTCTTCAGCAGGTACAGGTTTCTTCTACACTACTGATAAAAACAAGCGTAACATGCCTGGCAAAATGGAGATCAAAAAGTATGATCCCGTTGTGCGTAAGCACGTTATGTTCAAAGAGGCCAAAATCAAGTAATTAGCTTGCTTTTGTCTCCACGAAAACCCAGCCCTTGCTGGGTTTTTTGCTTTTTGAAGAAGATATTTCTACTTCATCACGTCACGATCCCACCAGATCCCATATTCGACTGTCCACGATCCCTTGAGTTTGTCTTGCGATCACTGCTTTCTCCCACTTACTTTTTTCCAGCAGGTCCTAGGTTTTCTTTGAATTGAATTAGCTTATATATTGGCTAGGTATTACTATATTCCTAATTTCAGGACTCATATTTAACGGAAAGTCAGGTGGCTAGAATTTCTCAGCGAGCAATGAATAACGTGGTCATTATTGCCATGCTTATCATGATTGCATTGTTCAACTTAGACAGTCTTGTACCTAAGAAGGACGTTGTTCAATCTCGCAGCCTGCTACCTGAAGACGCTTATGTGTTAAAAATAGAGCACGATGGCCATAGCTTAGAGCGAGTTGGACAGCAGTGGCGCCAGTCAGGTCAAAATACAGTCCTCGCCATCAAGCCGGATGTTCAGTTTTCCCATTGGCAACGGGCAAGGCTTGAGCCGGCCACTGACGTACCCGAAGCGATTACCGACGTACAGCCTTACATCGTCGTAGTATGGCTCGCAGGCAATAATAACGGCAATGTTTACGCCATCTATCCGAATACATCACCTGTTGTGATCAAATTTGAAAATAATTGGTACACATTAACCAACACTGAACTTGATAATCTTTTACCTTGGATACTGTAAATGCCTGAACTACCAGAAGTTGAAGTAAGCCGTTTGGGCGTTTCTCCACACCTTATTGGCAATACCATTACGCAGGTGGTGGTGCGTGAGCGAAGAATGCGCTGGCCCATTCCTCAAGAGGTAGCGAACGTTGAAGGGCAGAGCGTTATTGCTGTAAAACGCCGCGCTAAATATCTACTTATTGAAACAGCCAAAGGCACGTTAATTTTACATTTAGGTATGTCGGGTAAATTACGCGTTATCGATGCATCGACACCAATTATTAAGCATGACCACGTAGACATTGTTTTAAACACCGGTAAGTGCTTACGTTTTAACGACCCAAGGCGCTTTGGTGCTGTGTTATTTCAGGCCCCTGATATGCAAATAGCCATGCTTGATAACTTGGGCCCAGAGCCGCTTACAGACGACTTTGACGATAAGCGCTTATTTAAACTATCGCGCAATAGAAAAGGCCCCGTTAAAAACTTCATTATGGATAACGCCATTGTGGTAGGTGTAGGAAACATCTACGCGAACGAAGCACTGTTTTTAGCCGGTATAGACCCGCGAAGAGCCGCAGGAAACATTAGCGCTGCTCGCTATCAGTCGCTAACTGCAACCATTAAGCAAGTATTGGCCAAAGCCATTGAACAAGGCGGCACAACATTAAAAGACTTTGCGCAAACCGACGGTAAGCCTGGGTATTTTGCACAGCACTTGAATGTGTATGGGAGAAAAGGCGAGCCTTGTGAAGTGTGTGGCAAAGCCATTGAAAGTAAAGTTATTGGGCAGCGAAATACCTTTTTCTGTACTCACTGCCAACGCTAATACACTTACTATTGGTGCTTAATCTTTCTTACTCAGCCTGTCTTTTAAAGCATTCTCAACTACTGGGTGGCAAAAGCCACTCACTGCACCGCGGTGAAGAGCGACTTCTTTTACTAGGGTGGACGAGATAAATGAATTCTCCTCAGCAGGAGTAAGAAAGACACTTTCTAGCTTTGGGTTTAAACGGCGATTCATATTTGCGAGTTGAAACTCGTATTCGAAATCAGAAACTGCGCGTAAACCACGAATGAGAATTGTGGCATTTTGTTCGTCAGCAAAATCAGCCAATAAACCAGTAAACCCCACTACTTCAACATTTGGTAAGTCAGCAGTGACTTTTTTTATCATTTCTACGCGCTCTTCTAACGTAAACAGTGGCTTTTTACTTGGGTTAGAAGCAATCGCTACAATCACATGAGAAAATAACTGAGATGCGCGTTCAATAAGGTCGGCATGACCGTTAGTGATCGGGTCGAAAGTACCAGGGTAAAGTGCTCTAGTGTGCATAAAGTCGAATCTTTTCGTTGTAGAGGGTTTATGTGTTCAACGTGGCTAATGTAACACATTATTAGCTTATACCAATCCGCTTACCACATGTGCTTTTATTACTTCACTGCCTCGCGGTAACCATTCATACACGCTGACCAGTCGCTCTCTTGCCAGTGAAAGACAGGGTTCTTCGCTTTCTCTTTATGTAAAGAACGCAGCAGACGGTCTAAATTACCTTGTTTCCAGCTGTTACCTTGACGCTGCTCGCAGCGATCGAAATCAATAAGCCAAATTTGCTTATCGCTATCAATCATGATGTTTCGAACGTTGGCATCATGATGGTACACCTGACAATTGTGCATAGCTGCTAGCGCTCGGCCAACCTCATACCACTCATCTTTATCCAGTGGTTTATCGCACAGTGCGTGGTGTAAATCTTTGCTATTTGGAATACTTAAAGTAATTAAATCGCCGCGGTAAATCAGGCCTCGGCGGTGTATACGCGCCGCAACAGGAACAGGCACAAGAAGACCTTGTGCTCGCATATATTCGAGCAGCCTGAACTCTTCAAACGGGCGAGAACGCTCAACACCAATAAACATATATTGGTCGCTCAGTACTTTGCCCACCAAGCCACCACGTTTGAAATGGCGTAAAACCCAGCGCTGACCCTCATGCTCAATGAAAATGGTTGTACCACGTCCCTTGGCTTGACCTGTTATTTTGTCTTGAAGCTGCCAAAAGTCGGGGGTAAACATCTCCGCGTTGGGATGACTGACTAAAGTGTCGTCGAAAATAAAGTGGTGCCCAGCACCTATGTCTCGTCGTATTGTCGCCATGTCGCCCACAACTTATGGTAAATTCTTTATTCTAATGATTTATTTTGGTTTTTCAGCAACGACCGCGTTTCAGAGGTAAAAAAGTCTGTTTACGCGCTCATAGTTTTTACGTACTAAGATTATTTGTTGAAATAATGAATCTAATTCAACGTCTTAAGTATAAAAAACTAAGTCGTTATGCTCATACGCGAGTATCGTTGACCATATTCATCATTTTAGAATGAGCATGTTAAATTGCGGCGGCCCGGAGAGTTCTATCTGAAAAATAAGCATTTATTTGGCGCGAATAGGTAATACTCGAGCAAATAGGCTTCACCTAGCGCATGCCAAAAGATACGAACAATAGGAAAAAATACTGTTGATAGACCAGGGCACCATCACAAGCTAATTGTCGCTTAATTTACTTAATTGTAAGGTAAAACTATCAACTATTATCTACACTTAGCGTTGCGAAGTGTTCCTTTGAAATAACAGGGAGTCGTTACTGAATGAAAAAGCCCGCTTTGCGATGGCTATCCACTGTTCTTGCTTATACTCAATTTAGACAGGTGCTATTACTGAATATTGCACTGTTTTCAGGCGTGCCTGCCGCACACGCAGCAGAACTAAACGTCATGGTTAATGAGAGTGTCATGGTTTCAGAGCTAAACCGCTCTGAGCTTCGTCAGATATTTACCGGCCATCGTCAATATTGGAGCGATGGTACTAAAATCACGGTATTTGTATTGCAGGATAACGATGAGCTCCACAAGCAGTTTTGTCGTGAAGTACTTCAGATGTTCCCTTATCAATTATCTCGCTTATGGGATCAAATCACCTATTCTGGGCAGGGCGTTACACCCGTTAGGGTCACGTCTTACCAAGCGTTGATAGAGGCGTTAGAAAGTACCACAGGCGCTATCGGCTATGTTGAACATACCGAAATTGTGAAATTAAGACGCGTAGAGGTAGGAACAGAATGAATAAATACATCGCTCTCGCGTTTGGCATGATAAGCATGCCTGTCCTTGCTTCACAGGGAGATTTTTCGTGGCACGGTTATGTCTCTCAAGGTGTTACTCAGTCACATGGAAGTAACTTTATAACTGACGATAACGCAATAACAGGTGAGCTCACCGAAGTTGGGCTAAATGGTTACTATCGAATAGCGGAAAACATCTCTGTTGCCGGGCAAATTAATTATTTAGACGGCGGGAATCGTTTTGAGCAGGGCGCTCGTTTAGATTATTTGTTTATTGACTGGAAATTGCCTGACTTGCCCGGTAAATGGCAAGGACAAGTCCACATTGGTCGCTTCAAAAATCGCCACTGGCTGTATTCAGTGACCAGAGATGTGCCACAAACACGTTACACGTCTGTTCTTCCCCAGTCTGTGTACTTTGACGGGTTTCGTGACGTTGCTTTAGGAAGCAACGGTATCCAAACCAGTTTCTCACACTATGGTGCTCAGAATATCTGGGAATTAAACTGGAGTTACGGTCGCTCTAATATTAACGACTCCCAGCGAGATTTTTTACTCGGTGACGAAGCAAAAGGCGACATCAAGCAAGACTTTGTTCATCAAGCCAGCGTATTCTGGCAACCGGCTACCATGACATGGAAACTAGGTGCCAGTTGGTTGAATTCTGATTTCAGATACACACCTTCTCAGAATGACAACCGTATTGCAGGTAATGCAGACATAGAGCGTATTATGCTGTCTGCGCAATACTTTGCAGAAAACTGGGAAGTGTCGGCTGAGCTAATTCGAGAAGTCCAGGATAGCAAAGGGCTATTCTTCCCTGGTTTTGCCTTTAAACGCACGGGCGAGGGCGGTTTTGTTCAGTTTAGGTATTTGTTTAATAACAATGTAAGTGGTCTTATTGGCTACGACACATACATTAACGACAGGTCAGATCGAGACGGAAGGCAGTTAGAGGCTATGACAGGCGGCGTGATCCCCGCCTACTTTGGCTACCAAGATACATATACCCTAGGCTTGCGTTGGGACATTGCACCGAAGTGGCGACTTCAAGGTGAGTATCATTGGGTTGAAGGTGCGACAAGGGTAGTGAGCTTACTGAACTTAGATGTGGCGTCTCATGCCGATAAGCATTGGGAAATGTGGTCAGTGCAATTGATGTATTGGTTTTAAGGGCATTAGATGAAGGTTCAGGTATCTTTCACCACTAAAACCATCACAATTTTGTTGGCTATGGTATTAACTGTGGCTGTGGTTATATCAACGGTTCTTATTCAGGAGTCTGACGCTCGAATTCTGCTCCAGCAAAGGGAAAACCAAGTTAGTAATCAACGACGGGTTCAGCTTTTTGAAGACATTCTGCACGGCAGAATGATCACGCTTATTGATATCATCAGCCATAAGAGTGGAGGCAACGCAGATAGCCTTGAATCGCTACAACAAACGCTTAGCGGTCTTAGTGAATACCTGACCCTTAACTTTCAAGTTGAATCGCTGTATTTGTTTGACGAACACGGCGTTGTTGGCAACCCGCTACAGCCAGTAAATAAAACCATTGAAAAGCTAGTGAATACCACTCGCGCGTCGTTTGAAAGCCGCTCACTATTGTCCTGTGACTCGGTATGCACACACTACATTTCAATTCCAATCATGGCAAACGGTGAAACTCTGCCCGTCATCGTTGTGTCCACGTCGATGAGAGAACTGCTATACCTGTTTAGTCGCGCTACCGATGTGCACAAAGTTGCTGTCGTCCAGCACAAAGAAACCTCATCTGAGCTGTCAGAATTAAGGGTGGCAAGCCAAGTGTCTGCGGCTAATCGACAGTATTTACAATCTCTATTTGATGCGTTACCCGATAATTGGCGAATTGACGATTTAGTTATTAGAGGCATGAACGTTGCGCTGGAAAATCAGCAGTTGCTGGTTAGTTTATTGCCTTTTAATCACGCATCAGGTGATCATCCTTACTTGCTTATTGTGCAAGACGTGTCGGCCATGGTGCGTCAAAACGAACAATACCAGTACATCGTTATTTCTAGCGCTGTTGCGCTATTTTTTATCTTCTCTTCGCTGCTTTACCTTTTCCTAAATCAATACAGAATACGCTTGTTAGATGTAAGCGAACGTTTGCCTATGCTGGCCGAACACAAGTTTAGCGAGTTTTACACCATTGCAGCTAAACGAAGGAAGTCGCCTATTTTCAAATTCACAGATGAATTGGACGTAGTTGAAGACGCGGCAAATAATCTGGCGCGCCAGCTAGAAAGCTTTGACGGACAAATGGCTATTAACACAGCGAAGCTTGAAAAAATGGCGATGTTCGATGTGTTAACCGGACTTCCCAACCGTAATATGCTGACGTTTCAAATAGAAAAGCAGCTAGCTGGTTCAATTCGCGACGATAGGTTAGTGGCACTGATGTTCATGGACCTTGATGACTTTAAAAAGGTTAACGACAGTCACGGTCATGACGTCGGCGATAAACTCTTAAAAGCTGCTGCTATGCGTATTTCTAAGCCGATTAGAGAGTCGGATATTGCATCTCGATTTGGCGGTGATGAGTTTGTTATTTTACTTTCAAATATCGAAAGCAAAAAGCACGTAGATACGGTAGCCAAAAAGCTGATAGAAGAGTTTAAAGAGCCAATCATTGTAGATGGCGTAACCTTTTACGTTTCTATCAGTATCGGTATTGCTATTACCAACCACTCTCGCGCCACGCCAGTAGAACTGCTGCGTCATGCTGATATTGCGATGTACGAAGCCAAAGCCAAAAAAGGGGCGGAGTATCGCGTGTATGACGCCACCATGAACCTTAAAGTAATGCAGAAGGTTGAGCTGGAGTCAGAGGCGCGTGAAGCCCTTAGAGACAATCAGTTTAGCTTAGCGCTTCAGCCCCAAATTGAGATGCACACGGGAAGGCTGGTGGGCTTTGAAGCGCTATTGCGTTGGCATCACCCTAAAAAGGGTAATATTTCCCCGGCAGATTTCATACCGCTTCTAGAAAACACGTCATTCATGCTTGAGCTTGATTACTGGGTAATTACGCGCTCAACTTATTTAATCAGAGAGCTTAAAAATAGCGGCTACCCCGACGTGAAGATGGCGATTAATTTGTCAGCGGGTCAGTTCTTAGACCCGAGTTTGCCTGAATTCTTGCAGCAGCAAATTATCAAAAATGACATAGCGCCCGACCAAGTTTGCTTAGAGTTAACCGAAACGGTATTGGTATCAGACATCAAGCGTGCAACCACCATCATGCAAAATATTCGCGACATGGGGTGCATGCTGGCTATCGACGATTTCGGCACGGGCTATTCGTCGTTGAGTTATCTTAAATCGTTACCCGCCGACTACATCAAAATTGACCGCTCGTTTGTGGCAAATATCGCCAGCAGTGCTGATGATAGAAATATTGTTCACTCTACGATTTCTATGGTGCGCAACATGGGAATGCAAGTGGTGGCAGAAGGAATTGAAACCAGTGAACAGTACGAGTTGCTGTGTCATTTCGACTGCAACCTGGGTCAAGGCTACCTTATCAGCAGACCTATTCCTGAGGTTAACATTTGGGACGTGTTAAGCGACAAAGTAGAGTTTGGTTTTTGGAAAGAATCCGCCTAGGGCTACTTTACCGTTTCAAAAGGTGCACGCTTCATCAATGTAGTGTGCTGAATAATTTACAAACTTAGTCGACAAACCCATTAAATACAGCGCAAGGGTGTGTACCCTTTACCGCGCTTTCATTAAACTAACGGTTTTAATATACCTACACTCGGAGAATGGCATGTCTGCGGCATTTATTTCTCATTTGCAATCGCAAATTGAAGCCACGAAAGAAGATGGTTTGTACAAAAAAGAGCGTGTTATCACGTCGCAACAACAAGCGGATATTGGTGTTGCTAACGGCGAGCACGTTATTAACTTTTGTGCCAACAACTACCTTGGTCTTGCAAACAATGAAAGCTTGATTGAAGCAGCAAAGAAAGGCCTGGATAGCCATGGTTTTGGTGTAGCATCTGTACGATTCATTTGCGGTACACAAGACATTCACAAGCAGCTGGAAGCCTCTATCAGCGACTTCCTCGGTACAGAAGACACCATTTTGTACCCATCGTGCTTCGACGCGAATGGCGGTTTATTTGAAACGCTATTGGGCCCTGAAGATGCCATTATTTCTGATGCGTTAAACCACGCCAGTATCATTGACGGTGTGCGCCTGTGTAAAGCTAAGCGTTATCGCTACGCCAATAACGATATGGCAGCATTAGAAGAGCAGTTAAAGCAAGCTGATGCCGATGGCGCACGTTTCAAAATTATTGCCACCGACGGTGTGTTTTCAATGGACGGCGTGATTGCCGACTTAGCCTCTATTTGCGACCTGGCCGACAAGTATGACGCCATGGTAATGGTAGACGATTGTCACGCAACGGGCTTCCTTGGCGAAAACGGCAAAGGCAGCCATGAGTATTGTGGCGTTATGGGTCGTGTAGACATCATCACCGGTACTCTAGGTAAAGCACTAGGCGGCGCGTCTGGCGGTTACACCTCGGGTAAAAAAGAAGTCGTAGAGTGGTTGCGTCAACGCTCGCGTCCTTATCTTTTCTCAAACTCGGTTGCGCCACCTATCGTTTCAGCATCGCTCAAAGTGTTTGAAATGATGAAAGAAGGCGACGAGCTTCGCGCTAATCTATGGCGCAACGCCAATCACTTCCGTACGCGTATGGAAGAAGCGGGCTTCACATTAGCTGGTAAAGATCACGCTATTATTCCTGTTATGCTAGGCGATGCCCGTTTAGCTAGCGAAATGGCAGACAAGATGCTTGAGAAAGGCATCTATGTTATCGGTTTCTCTTACCCTGTTGTGCCGAAAGGTCAGGCCCGTATCCGTACGCAAATGTCAGCAGGTCATAGCCTTGAACATGTTGATAAAGCGGTAGATGCATTTATTGAAGTCGGCCGTGAATTGGGAGTAATTTCATGAAGTCGCTAGTTAAAGCGAAAGCAGAAAAAGGCATTTGGCTACAAGACACGCCAGAGCCTGAAGTAGGACACAATGACCTACTGATTAAAATTCGCAAAACCGCCATTTGCGGCACCGACATGCACATTTACAACTGGGACGAATGGTCACAGAAAACCATTCCGGTACCTATGGTTGTAGGCCACGAGTATGTGGGTGAAGTCGTTGGTATGGGCCAAGAAGTGAAAGGGTTTAAGGTTGGCGACCGTGTTTCGGGCGAAGGCCATATTACCTGTGGCCATTGCCGTAACTGTCGTGCAGGTCGCGTACATTTGTGTCGCAACACTGAAGGCGTAGGCGTAAACCGCCCGGGCGCTTTTGCTGAATACTTGGTAATTCCTGCATTTAACGCGTTTAAAATTCCAGACAACATTAGCGACGACCTAGCGTCTATCTTTGACCCGTTTGGCAACGCTGTTCACACTGCACTAAGTTTCGACTTGGTGGGTGAAGACGTGCTGATAACCGGTGCCGGTCCAATAGGTATTATGGCTGCTGCAGTTGCAAAGCACGTAGGTGCTCGTCATGTCGTGGTTACCGACATCAATCCTTACCGTCTTGAGCTTGCTAAAAAAATGGGTGCAACCCGCGCCGTTGACGTAAGCAAGGAAGACTTGAAAGACGTAATGAACGAACTTGGTATGACAGAGGGCTTCGATGTGGGTCTGGAAATGTCTGGTGTGCCGGTGGCTTTCAGAGACATGCTGAACAAAATGAACCATGGCGGCAAAATTGCCATGCTGGGAATACCTCCACAAGATGTTGCCATCGATTGGAACCAGGTTATTTTCAAAGGCTTGGTGATAAAAGGTATCTACGGCCGTGAAATGTTCGAAACATGGTACAAAATGGCGAGCTTGCTGCAGAGCGGCTTAGATCTATCGCCTATCATCACACACACCTTTTCTATTGATGACTTTCAGAAAGGGTTTGATACCATGGGGTCTGGACACTCAGGTAAAGTTATTCTGGACTGGCAATAATGACAACATTCTCACACATTAGCGTAAACGACGTTGCAAACTTTCAAGGTGACGTAACCATTGTGGATATTCGCGATCCTCAATCGTTTGCTAATGGACACATGCCTAACGCAGCGCAGCTGAACAACGACAACTTTGCAGCGTTTATCGACCAAACGCCCAAAGATATCCCAGTGGTTGTAGTGTGCTACCACGGCGTAAGCAGCCAGCAGGCGGCCCAAGTGATTGCACAGCAAGGCTTTGAAACCGTTTATAGTATGGACGGTGGCTTCGAAGCATGGCGACTGGCAAATCCGGTAGTCACGGCATAGCGATTTGATAAAGGTGCACAATGTGCACCTTTATTTTTTGCAGCTACTGCAGTATTTCAGTATAAAGAGGTTATATACTGCGCCCTTGGTATATGTCATATCGCATTCATATTCTTCTGTTTCGGGGTAACAACTAGCTTATGGCTCATCCTTTAATTGCGTTCAATCAGCAAAGTCCTGCACATCTTCTCGCCAATTTTTTAACCAGTCAGCACATTCAGGCCGCTGTAGTACAGCACGATAAAGAGTTCGTGGTGGTATTAGATAATCACGACCATCTCGACCGCGCAAAAGTTATTGCAGATGGCTTTTTGGCAAACCCTACCGATCCGAAGTACCAGCAAGCAGCATGGGATAATGGCAAGAACGTACGGCTGGCGCCTTCGGGTAATGGCTTTTCCATGGGTAATATCATTGCCGATGCCGTGAAAGCGCCTTTTACCTCGGTGGTATTTATTCTGTGTGTTGCGGTTTATTTACTGTCGTTGTTTGGACTGTTTGCCCCTATCGCACAGCATTTATTGATGCAGCCATTTTCCATTTTGTCGCAAAATCACGAATGGTGGCGATTACTTGGCCCTGCGTTCATTCATTTTTCGGCGCTACACATTATATTTAACCTACTGTGGTGGGGCATGCTGGGAGCTAAAATCGAACGCACCCTTGGCATGAGCATGCTGCTTATTGTGTTCTTAGTGTCGGCCACTATTTCGAACGCCGCACAAGCCCTATTTAGTGACCCTGTGCAAGGCAACCTGTTCTTGTTTGGCGGCTTGTCTGGTGTGGTGTATGCCGTAATGGGCTTTGTGTGGTGGCTAGGCTGGTTGCGACCAAGTTGGGGCTTGTCGCTGCCAAATTCAATTGTAGGCTTTATGTTGGTGTGGTTGGTACTGGGTTATGCCGATATTTTGTGGGTAAACATGGCGAATGCTGCACATACAGCGGGGCTTATTTCTGGATGTTTGCTCGCCGGGGCCTTAAGTCTTGGGTCGGGTAAACGCTAGTGGCGTTTTATGTAGCTAAAAGGCGTACGTTAGCCTTTTAGCCCGTTATCTACTTTTAACCGCCTTGGTATAAGTATTTGGTGAAGATAACGTTCTTCACCACTTCGCCGCCTGTCTCTTGCTTCATGTGCTCTTGCAACGCTTTAAGAATAGCGCGGCGAATATCTTCACGACCAGTTAGTGATTTAACTTTCTCTGCCGGTTGCTGGCCGAATATTTCAATGGCAGTAGAGCGCAGCAACGGCATATGGTGTTCAGCAATTTCAAGCTGATTAACATCGTGGATCATCAATTCAACTGACACGCGTACATAGCCAAGCTTTTGTGCGCTATCGCTAATGTAGTTGGTAACAATCTCTGGCTCTAAGCCCAAATAAGCATAGTTGGCCTTGTCTTGCGCCACTGCTGCGTTACAACCAAGAACGAAAAAACTAACCGCAAATACGCGTAAAACTAAAGACTTAAGCATAGTGAAGTCCGAAACACCAAAGTAGTAAATTCACTTGGTAGTGTAGCAAAACTCTGATTAAACACACTACTGCAAAAGTTTAACCGAGTGAAAATAATTGAACATGACGTGTTATCATACTAACAGATTCATTATTCGGGCTTTTCGTGTGAGTTTTAATGCCACTTTTCCAGTGGGTTTGGCGGTTGACTGGCAAGCACCTTCTGGCATCACAATTCCTAATGCACAGCTAAAAAACTGGCTGTTAGACACTGGGTCGTTAACCGAGCGAGTGCAGTCTTTAAGCAACCACTTTTCTCTAGAGCTTATTGGCCAGCACGAGCAGATTCCTCACGACAATGAACTGTCGTTGTTACTCGACAACGGTGAAACCCATTATCAAGCGCGAGAAATTCTCCTATGTGGCGATCATAAGCCGTGGGTGTTTGCACGTTCTATCATCCCTCAAGCCTTTGTTGACAGCGAACTTTCAGATCTTGGTCGAGAGCCTTTAGGAAAACGTTTGTTTAACGATAAGCGCTTTACACGCTCAGAGTTTCAACTGTGTACAGTGCCAGCTTCGCAGTTTGGTATTAACAGTAATCAAACCTTGTGGGGCCGGCGCTCGTTGTTTACGTTAGGCAACTACAGCATGATAGTAGCAGAGGTATTTCTTCCGTCCTCACCGGCCTATAGCCGCTCTGCTAAAAACGAAAAGGAAAGCGAAAAGCAATTATGAAGCACAATTGGAACGCCTATGCGCGACTTATGCGCCTTGATAAACCAGTCGGTATTTACTTGCTGCTGTGGCCTACGCTGTGGGCGCTTCTTATGGCTGCACAAGGTTTACCGCCTTTAGGCATTACGCTCATTTTTGTGGCTGGCGTAGTTGTCATGCGTTCAGCCGGGTGTGTGATTAACGATTATGCAGACAGAAAAGTAGACGGTAGCGTAAAGCGCACTGCCCAGCGTCCGCTTGCAACCGGAGAAGTGTCGGCTAAACAAGCGCTACAACTTTTTGGTGCGCTTATCGCTTTAGCATTTGTCTTAGTGTTATTCCTTAACTGGCAAACCATTGCGTTGTCGGTGGTAGCCTTACTCTTGGCAGCAAGCTACCCCTTCATGAAGCGTTACACCAATTTACCGCAGGTGGTATTGGGTGCCGCGTTCGGTTGGGCCATTCCTATGGCATTTATGGCTGTGATAGAAACAGTTCCAGCTTACGGCTGGTGGTTGTTTATTGCTAACTTATTATGGACGGTAGCTTACGACACCATGTACGCCATGGTAGACCGCGATGACGACCTACAAATAGGCATCAAGTCTACGGCCATATTGTTCGGCAAAAACGACGTGCTCATAGTCATGCTGCTACAGGCCGCTGCCCTTGCCATTTTGTGGTGTATAGGCTGTGCTATTAACGCAACCTGGCCTTACTACTTAGCCGTGCTGTTTTCGGCTCTGCTATGCGTGCGCCAGTATCAGCTTATTAAACGCCGTCAGCGTGAAGGCTGCTTCACCGCGTTTATTGAAAATCACTATATTGGTTTAGCGGTCACGCTAGGAACGGCACTACATTTTTATTTGGTGTAACAGTAAAAGTAACTAGCCCAATACAAACTATTGTTAACGGTATTCAGCCACAAAAAAAGCGCCATAAAGGCGCTTTTTGAGTTTCTATAAGCTTTGAACGCCTACTTTTCCGCTAGCTTCACTTCAAGTTCAGCAATGCGGCTTTCCATAGCGTCTAGCTTTTCACGAGTGCGAATAAGCACTTGGCTTTGAATATCGAACTCTTCGCGAGTCACTAAATCAAGCTTAGACAGCTGCGACTGCAATACCGCCTTTACTCGACCTTCGGCTTCTTCAGCCATGTTTTTAACGCCAGGTGGAACGGCATCAGCAATTTGTTTCGCTAAATCTTCGAGTTTCTTCGGATCCAACATGGAATTCCCTTATAATGCGCAGCTCAAATTATGAAAGCTATTCTATCGGTATCGACACGACATGCAATGAAAACTGTGTCGCGCCAAAAATGTACGTTGTTCTAGGTATTAAATGAAACTAAATGAAGCTCAAGAGTCTGCCGTAACCTTTGTGTCTGGCCCATGTTTGGTGCTGGCTGGTGCGGGTAGTGGTAAAACGCGCGTAATTACCAATAAGATTGCTCATTTAGTTAGAAACTGCGATATGCCAGCTCGCTACATTGCAGCGGTAACCTTTACCAACAAAGCAGCACGTGAAATGAAAGAACGTGTAGCGCAGACCTTGGGCAAGCCGGAGGCGCGCGGACTAAAAGTGTCGACCTTCCACACCATGGGCTTAACCATTATTAAAGCGCATGTGAAAGATCTTGGCTTAAAGCCAGGTTTCTCGTTATTCGACGATAAAGACTCGTTCGCGTTGCTTAACGATTTGACGTCCGACACCCTCGATGGCGATAAAGATCAGCTTCAGCTTTTACAAAGCTGCATCTCGAACTGGAAAAACGATCTTATCTTGCCTGATGCTTTATTAAAATCAGCAACCAGCACGGGCGAGAGAGAGTTTGCAGAAGCCTACAAGCGTTACCAAGACAACCTTAAGGCATATAACGCGCTAGACTTCGACGACCTAATTTTATTACCTACATTGCTTTTAAAAAGTAGCGAAGCAATAAGAGCCAAATGGCAGAGCAAAATTCGCTACTTGCTGGTGGATGAGTACCAAGATACCAATACCAGTCAGTACGAGTTGGTAAAGCTATTAGTAGGTGAGCGTGCGCGCTTTACCGTGGTGGGCGACGATGACCAGTCTATCTATTCATGGCGTGGCGCTAAGCCGCAGAATTTGCACCTGTTACAGCAAGATTTTCCGCGCTTAAACGTCATTAAGCTACAGCAAAATTACCGCTCGTCAGGTCGTATTCTGCATTGCGCGAATATTCTTATTCAGAACAATCCGCATTTGTTCGATAAAACCCTGTTCTCAGAGCTGCAGTACGGCGAGCCGCTAAAAGTAATAGAGGCGAAGAACGAAGAGCATGAAGGTGAGCGCGTGGTGGCAGAACTGCTGGCGCATAAGTTCATGAACCGCACCCAGTTTAAAGACTACGCCATTTTGTATCGCGGGAATCATCAAAGTCGTATTTTCGAAAAGCTGTTAATGAGTAACCGCATTCCGTACAAAATTAGCGGCGGTATGTCGTTCTTTGGCCGTGCCGAGGTGAAGGACATCATGGCTTATTTAAGGCTGTTGGTGAACCAAGATGACGATAACGCTTTGCTGCGCATTATTAACACGCCAGGGCGCGGTATAGGCCGCGCTACGCTAGAAAAACTGGGTAACTTTGCAAATAGCTTGGGTGTGTCTATGTTCGAAGCGGCGACGCACCCTAACTTAAACAGCGTGTTGCCAGACAAAGCTTTTCATTCGGTTTCTACCTTTGCCCGCTGGGTAGTGGAGTTGTCGGACAATGCAGAGCGTGGCAACACCGCTGACGCAGTGCGCACCATGATCCGCACTATGGGCTACGAAGAATGGCTATATGAAACCAGCGCCAGCCCCAAAGCCGCCGAAATGGCCATGGCCAACGTAAGTACCTTATTCGGTTGGGTTAACGATATGCTGGAAGGTAATGACCTAGACCAACCCATGACCTTAACCGAAGTGGTGAACCGTCTGATATTGCGCGACATGATGGAGCGCGGCGAAGACGACGGGGAAGGGGATCAAGTTCAATTAATGACGCTACACGCTTCAAAAGGTTTGGAATTTCCTATTGTATTTTTAGTGGGCATGGAAGAAGGCTTATTGCCGCACCAAAGCAGCATTGACGAAGACAACGTAGAAGAAGAGCGCCGACTTGCTTATGTGGGAATTACTCGCGCCCAGCGCGAGCTTATATTCAGCCTTGCTAAAGAGCGTCGACAATTTGGTGAAGTGATTAACCCAGAGCCAAGCCGCTTTTTATTCGAACTGCCGCCAGACGATGTACAGTGGGAAAATCAGAAACCGAAGGCGACAAAAGAAGAGCGCCAGCAAAAGGCACAGGTGGGAATTGCTAACCTACGAGATATACTAGGGAAAAAGTAGCCTGCTAATTGAGGCGAGTTTACGCTAGCAAGTAAGTACTAACTATCAGCTTGCTAGCGACGTCATATCCAGCACTTTGGCGTGCTTCAATACTTTGCCTTGGCCATAAATGCATTCAATTTCATTAAGTGCATCTAGCTGCGCCTGTGAGTCTACGCCTTCAGCAATAACCTGAAACTTCAAATGTTCTGAAATAAGCATGACAGACTGAATAAGCTTTAAGTTTCGTTGAGAGCGAGGCAGTGACTTAACAAAGCGATGATCAATTTTGATGAAGTCGAAGGGGTAGGCAAACAAATAACTCAATGAAGCCAATCCGCTTCCAAAGTTATCCAGCACCAAAGTTACGCCCGCACGTTTTAACTTCTTAATAGCAGGAAGAATGAACTGAGAGCGGCGATTTAAGTCGTTTTCATCAAACTCAAATACCAGCTGGCTAGGCGTAATACCTGATGTTTCAATCACATTAATCATCTGGTTTACCATAGAAGCCTGTAGCAAATGATTAATTGAAACGTTAACCGCTATTTTATTTATCGGGTCGTCGGTATTTTTATAGTGGTTTAACAGCTCGCAGGCTTTGGTTAGCTGGAACAAGTCTAAATCTAGCGTAAGGCCACTATGTTCTGCCACTTGTCTAAACTGCTCTCTGGCAATCTTGCCGTAGGCAGGGTGCGACCAGCGAATGTACATCTCCTTATACAGTGTGCTGTCGTCATTAAGCTTTATAACGGGCTGTAGGAAGTAATCGAACTCTTCTTCACGCAGTGCACGTCTGAATTCATTTTCAAGCTCAAGCTCTTCAATAAGCCTGTCGCGCATGCTCTTGTCGAACATAACAAAGCGTCCGCGGCCTAGCGTTTTCGCTTGATACATGGCTGCATCGGCATCACGAAGCACTTCATCTGCGGCGCGATAGTAGGTTTCTAAGTGCGCAATACCAATACTTGCACCTGAATACATCTCTCGACCATCAAGCAAGAACGGTTCGGAAATAGATGAAATTATACGGCTAGCCACTTCTTCTACGTCTGCTTCATCTTCAAAGTTATCAAGCAGTACAACAAACTCATCGCCGCCTAAGCGCGCTAACAGGTCGTGACCACGAATACACAGCGCAATACGTCTAGCTACTTCAATTAAGAACTCATCGCCGGCATGATGACCTAGGGTATCGTTAATAACTTTAAAACGGTCTAGGTCGATAAACAGCACCGCAAACATGTTTTCGCTGTAACGCTGCTTACTGGCTATAGCCAGCTCTAGGCGACTAGTGAACATGGCGCGGTTAGGCAAATCAGTTAACGAGTCGTGATGCGCATCGTGAATAAGCTTAAGCTCAATCTCTTTACGCTCTTCAATTTGTTGCTTTAAGAACTTATTAGCACGGTTTAGCTCGGCTGTGCGTTCTTTAACGCGCTCCTCAAGCTCAACGTTATAGCGCTGCATCGACTCGGTATTGCGCTTACGCTCAATGGCTACCGCAATATGGTGTGATACAAAGCGCAAAAGCTCTTGGTCGCGAGAATTGTATTTAGCGTGTTTACCGTAAGTTTGTACGGCAATAACACCTGCAATTTCTCCATCTACAACAAGCGGCGAACCTAACCACGAGTTCGCACTGTTTAGCATAGTTTGCGCAACCGACACATCCAAATCGCCAGACTCTGCAAGCTCCAATACTCTGGGTGGGTTAACCAGCTCAGCTTGCCCCGTTCGCAATACGAATTCAGTTAGACCAAGCCCCAAAGGCCTTGAACTTATGTTCTTTTCTTGTGCGTCACTAAAATACGGGAATGCGAGTAGCTCTTTTTCCTTATCAAGAATGGCAATGTAACAGTTAGGTGCGCTAATTAGCCTGGCTAAAATTTCGTGCAGACTGGAGTAAAACACATCCATATCGCCTTCAAGGTTAGCGGCCAGCTCAGATATCTCGAATAAAGCCTGCTGTAGCGACTCTACTTTTTGGCGCTCTAATATTTCTTCTTGAAGGTCGTCATTAATTTTTCGCAGTTGGCGGGTGCGTTCGCGGATGGTGCGTTCAGTGAGCTCACGGTTTTTTACTCTATCAACCGTGGTAACAATGTGTTGAGAAACGAACAGCAGTACTTCTAAATCTTCTTGCGTATAGTGCACACCCTCATCATAAGTTTGCACTACCATGGCACCTATGACTTGGCTCCCTCGTTTAAGGGGCACGCCCAGCAGCTCAAACGGCTGTGAGCCAACTAGCTTTATATCATGCTGAGAGGCAAAGTTTTCTTCATCGTCACGTTTGTAAAATAGATGATCGCCGGTTTTGAGAATGTAACCGGTCATGCCGTCCATTAACGATTCAGCGGGGAGCTGGCGAACGGTTTGTTCGTCGAATTCGTCAATGAAGTAAGCGAAATCGACAACGTTACTGTCGGGTTCGTAAAAGGCGACAAAGAAATTATCGGCATTCATAAAATCGGCAATGATTTCATGAATAGCGGAATAAAGGCGATTAAGGTGACTTACAGAACTGGCAAGTTCAGAAATGTCGAAAAGCGCCTTCTGAACACGTTCAGCGCGCTTGTACTTGTCAGTGAGTTGCTGAAGCTGCGGTATAAGTTCGCGCAGTTCTTCTTCCGTCAACTCATGTTGCGTCGAATCTTGTGACATTCCGCTCGCCAGTAAAAAAGTAACGTTTCCCCAAAGAGTTAAATTACCCGATTAGAGGGTAAAACGCTACTTTTTCCATCAACTTGTTACGATTTAGCGGGTATTAGATACCTTCAATCATGTACTCGATTGCAGCTTTAATTTCGTCATCAGAACAGTTACCGCATGTACCACGAGGAGGCATAGCGTTAATACCGTTCAATGCGTTTTGCCATACGCCATCAAGACCGCGCTCATCTAGACGTGGTTGCCAGTCTGCTGCAACGTGAACTTTAGGAGCTCCTAAAACGCCTGCTGAGTGACATGCAACACATGCAGAGTTGTAAACGTCTTCACCAGACTTTGCACCGCCAGCTGCGCCAGCACTTCCTTCAGCCGCTGCGCCTGCAACGTGTACCTGACCTACCGGCTTAATGCGATCGGCAATTTCATCGTTACTCATTTCTTGTGCTTGTGCTGCAAAAACAGTTAGCGCAGTAGCAGCAACAGTTAACCAAGTCTTTAATTTCACATCTGTCTCCAGGCAATGATGAATTTGTTTAAAATATAACTGGCCAGATTATAACGGTTAATTGGGGTTGAACAACTATTTGAAGCCAATTACCCATAAAAAGTAAGGATTTTTAACACTTGTTCCAAGCCACCTAAAGAGATTTTAATAAATGAGTTGAAGCCAACCCATCGCGTAAGTATTATTACGCCCCGTTTGCAGCGTACATTTAACTGCGTATTTTTCCTTTGCGAACGTACACGGTTATTACAACCGTAGCACGATCCGCCCTTAGCTCAGCTGGATAGAGCGCGGCCCTCCGGAGGCCGAGGTCAGAGGTTCGAATCCTCTAGGGCGGGCCATTTCCTTTTCTAGTGACCTATGAAGGAATAATCTCCTTCAGCCTTTCTATATCAGAATCGAGCACGCCTACCTTAGACGTGGCTGCAACTCTAACGTCCAATCCAATGCAACATCAAAGTCATTCCAACGCATAGCAAAGTCGTTATACTGTTTTTCACTAGTTCATTTTTAAGCGTATCAACGTGCCAATAATGTCGCCGCAGTCTATTCAACGCCCAAGTTTTACTCAGTCACTACTTTGTTTTGGTGTTATTGTCGCACTAATAGCAGGCGGATTATTTGGCCTGGGCATTAGCCTGCATGCATTACTATTTCTGTGTTTGCTATGGGCTGGTATCAATGCCTTTAGCTTGGGGTACAAGTACCTGCAAATCCGCGATTTAATGACCAGCGCATTAACCCGGGCCATGCCAGCAATCTATATTTTTATCCTCATTGGTATGGTTATCGCCAGCTTTATGCAAAGCGGCACTATCTCAACGCTAATTTATTACGGTTTAAGTTGGCTAAACCCCAGTATCTTCCTTGCGGTGGGATTAATTTTATGTGCGATAATGTCGGTAGCTACAGGCACATCGTGGGGTACGGTGGGCACTATGGGTGTAGTGCTGATGGGTATTGGCGCTGCCATGAACATACCACTCCCCATTGTGGCAGGCATGGTGGTATGTGGTGCGACGTTTGGCGATAAAATGTCCCCGGTGTCTGATACCACCAACCTCGCATCCATGAGCGCGGGTACCAACCTGTATCGACATATGTATGCCATGCTGCTAACTACACTGCCTAGCTTTCTTCTAACTTTTGTAATTTTCTTGGTAATTGGCTTTAGCTACGCAAACCAAAGCTTAAATGTTGACGAAATAATTGAAATAAAAGCAGCACTCGCCAGTCACTATAACCTTGCACCCTATATAACACTGTTACCGCTGGTGTTGCTTACGGTAATGAGCATCAAGAAAGTGCCGGCTGAAGTAACCATGTCGTGCAGTGTTTTGCTGGCCGTCATCATCGCCATTTTCTATCAAGATACTAATACCATTAGCGTGCTCAACGCGTTGTGGGAAAACACCCCGCAAAATACGGGTATCGCAAATTTAGATGCCTTACTAGGACGAGGCGGTATTAGCAGTATGAGCTGGACGTTGCTCCTCGCCTTAATGGCAATCGCATTGGGCGGCATACTGCACGGTGCAGGCTTTCTAGCTGCGTTACTGACAGGCATTATTGAACGGGTAAAACGCACAGCAACCCTAATTGCCGTGACCATTGCGTCTGGTTTTCTAGGCAATGTGGCCATGGGCGAGGCCTATATCTCTATCATTTTGAATTGCCAGCTGTTTAAACCGAAATATGAACAGCAGAACCTTGACCCCGCTGTGCTATCTCGGTCGGTAGAAGAAGGTGCCACTATGACCACAGGCCTTATTCCGTGGACAACGGCTGGTGCGTTTTACTCTGCCACCCTGGGCGTTGACGTGCTCGATTACGTGCCCTATGCGTTTTTCAACTATCTAAACGGCGTTGTTGCGGTATCTATGGCCGCATTGGGCATGGGCATGCTAACAACCAAAGCACGAATGAATAAACACACAACGATTTGAGGCAGCCCAATAGCTAACACAATTCTGATAAACTGTTTTTTAAGATCGCCCGTTTAAAGCCAAACGTATAAGGCATCTATAAAAACAAAACAAAGGATCGTGTATGAGTAGTAATACCCGAGATGCGGCCTCCTCCAAGGCCATTATTAAACAGGAAGGCGCGTTTAGCGTAATCGACAAGCCCACTTTTTTTGGCTCTCTTTTTCTTCTTCTCTCTGTCACCATTCCTCTAATTATTTGGCCGGACCAAGGCGCACAGTGGGTGGCAGCTGCAAAAGACTTCGTAACCAGTAAACTTGGTGTTTTATATCTCTTGCTTGGCGTTGGCGCCGGTGGGTTCATGGTTTACATCATGTTCAGCGACATCGGGCAAATAAAACTAGGCGACCCGGAAGAGAAACCCGAGTTCTCGCCAGTATCATGGGCTGCCATGCTGTTTTGTGCAGGCATAGGCGCGTCTATTTTGTATTGGTCCATGATTGAATGGGTGTACTACTACCAAGCGCCACCGTTTCACATAGAAGGTGAAACCCCCGAAGCCGCAAAATGGGCTGCAGCCTACGGTATCTTCCACTGGGGCCCGCTTGCCTGGGCAATTTACCTCATTCCCGCCGTACCTATTGCGTACTTCTACTATGTGCGCAATCACAGCGTACTTAAAATCTCTGAAGCCCTTATGCCGGTTATTGGCGAGAAAATGGCTCACGGCTGGCTGGGTAAAATTATCGATATCAGCTTTATCTTCGGAATGTTAGGCGGCGGGGCGACCACGTTAGGTTTGGCTGCGCCTATGATCAACGAAGGGGTGCACGAACTATTCGGCGTACCTAAATCGCTTACCACCCAAGTTCTGGTGCTTGTAACCTGTACAGCTATCTTTGGCTACAGCGCGTATGTAGGTTTAAAGAAGGGCATTAAGCTGCTGTCAGACATTAACTTTTGGCTGGCCATAGGGTTGCTACTATTTATATTTGTTGTGGGACCTACGTTGTTTATGGCCAATACCGGCCTAGATGCTTTGGGCCGAGTACTTAGCAACATTATTAAAATGGCTACCTGGCTAGAGCCTTTTGCCGAATTTAATGGCTTTCAAAACACGCATTTCCCTCAAGACTGGACCATATTCTACTGGGCATGGTGGCTGGTATTTGCACCAAGCGTAGGGCTTTTTATCGCGCGCATTTCAAGGGGGCGCACCATTCGCACTATGGTGGCGGGCTCCATGTTCTTCGGCACCATGGGCTGCTTTTTATTCTTCATGGTAATGGGGAATTATGGCTTGTATTTGCAGCTTTCGGGTGAACTAGACGTGGTGAGTATTCTTAACCAAGAAAGCCCTACGGCCGCGATTTTCGCCATGCTACACACGCTGCCATTGGACTACATAGTCATTTTTGTATTCACCTTGTTAGCGCTAATCTTTACCGCAACTACCTTCGACTCCATTTCTTACATTCTGGCAGCTGTAGTGCAAAAAGAAGTAGACGAAGAGCCATTGCGCTGGAATCGTTTGTTCTGGGCATTCGCGCTATCGTTTATGCCTATAGTGCTTATGTTTGTAGGTGGGTTAGAAACGCTTCAAACGGCGTCGATAATAGGGGGCGTTCCGCTATTAGCTGTGGCCTTAATGTTATGTATTGCCATAGTGCGGGCGGCCAATTACGACATGCGTTACCAGCCCGATTACTCGGTAAAAGAAATCAATATAGGGGAATTCCCCGACGACGACCCGTGGAGCGAAGAAGGCACATGGGATATTGATGAAGAGGGCGAAGAGAGTGATGGCGAAACGCCTATTGCCGCAAAGCCTAAACAAAGACCGCCAAAAGGCCACGTTGAGGGCGACCCGCACAGCAGACCGTCGCGGTTGTAGCTTTTATCGTAACTGAATGAAACAAACGCCGCACACAGGCGGCGTTTGTAGGCGTTTGTATTAGCTGAGCACAATTAGCGTACCCTACAAAAGCGATTGTGGTACCGTAATAATCGTTTGCATCCTTTCAACTTTACGTATGTAGCAGTATGTCAGTAAAGAATTATCAAAAATTCTATCAGCCCTTAAATGCAGTACATGCGGCTGACTTCAATCGCTGTATTTTCTGCGGCTGCGAAGCTGCACGGCAAGACTTTATTCCACCCATAAAATTCATTCACGACTGGCAAGACGGACATCTACAGGCCGACTTTATTTCTGTGCCTTCATGCAACGAATGCACTGATCTTTTAAAAAATGAAAACAACGCCACGCTAGAACCCAGAATAACCGTGTTAAAAAAGCGGTTGGCGGAAAAGTACAAAAAGGCCATTCGGGTGTTTAACCACTGGAGTATGGAAGAAATTGAAGAAATGGACGCGGCATTTCAAATAAGCCTAAAAGGCGGCATGCGATTAGGCAAAGAAGCCCTTTCCCGTCTTCAATTTGGTGGGTTCGACTATGAAGTAAACGGCAGCATAACGCGGGTCGCAAAACCACAATGCGAGGTTTTTAAAGTGCTCGACGAAGAGTTTAGCAGTTTTAGAGAAGCACTAGCCTTTGCCAGCGCTACCTACAAAATAAAGAAAAGCCGACTAAGTCAGCTTTATTTCGATAACGATGAAAGCTTTGATAGGGCGATTGAGGTTTTTCATGAGTTGGTAGGGAAGTAGTTAGTTTTCAATGCCAATCTTGTAGCTGTTGTATTACTTTTATTCGGTCTCTCTGTAATACAAAGGCCTCAAAAACATCATCAAAACTAGAATTTGTTGTGTTTAAGTTTGGCAGAGCTAAATTAGCCTGACTAAAGAACTCCGATTGATTTTCTTTCCAACCTTGTTTCCACCAAGACAAAATAAATTCTCGCGATTCTGTAAGTTTCAGCCCAGTAGGTAATTTGTCAGATTTCGAGGCGTTAATTTTTGTCTTTGTTGGTAAAAGGTTCCAAAGATCGTTGTTCGGCCAGCGAGCAAAAGGAAATGCATGATCTATCGCATAGTCAATTCCTTTTAAATTTGCACCAGACCAACAGCAAGCAACGCCTTCAGTAGCGAGTAAGTTGTTTACTCTTTGTCTTATCCTTGATGTGGTACGCTCTGGGTCGTCCCATTGTAATGCTTCAAGATAATTAATCTTCGAAAACGCGTTTTGCTTGTTACCACTATAATTCGACATTAATGAAAGCCACTCATTAACTAATGCGGGTTCTATCCACACACTGAATTGTGTAAGTGAATCCCAGATATGAGTAGGCACATAAAACTTCCCAAGCGATGAAAGAAATCTGACATCCAATAATAGTTTTTCTTTAGGCTTAAATGTCCTGTTTAGATCTACGTGAAATACGCTAGATTTAGTGCCTGGGACAGTTATATAACGCGCAGGCATATGTTTTATTGTCGAAGAAATGTCTTTAAGTGTTTTGTATATGCTTTGCGTTAATTCTGTATCGGTATAGCTTGCACCAATGTAAAAGTCACTGTTTGTGTAAGACTTTAGTTTTTGCCAACCATCAGGCTTTATAAATCCTAGCCCTTTTTTAGCGTCGTTGTTTTGTTGCATTGAATGCTGATCGATAAGAGGCTTGTAAAGCTTTAACCAATAGAGCGCGACTAGCCCAATTGGTAAAACAACATGTTCGCTGGTTCTCTCTATCACTGCGCCAGGATGACCTTCTGCAATTCGTAGCAGGCTTCTTAATAATCCGATTTTATAAGTAGAGGACTTATTGTCGTTAACAACAATATTTCGTAATAATGGAAACGCACCCGTCCCATTATCGGGCAGAGATAGAATTACTGTTTGCCAATGTACTTCTTTACGCCCTAATTTATCTTCACAGGGCTCTTGGCTAAGTAATTTAAAAGTAAGGCCAAACTTATTAGCATAATTTGCTAATTCATTAGATGAGACTTCATACATAGTACGCCCATCATCACAGTCACCAAAACGCAATGAAATTACGATCTTCCCATTCGGCTTTAGCAATGATGCAAGTTTTCTGCAGGCTTTTTCGCGTGAGGATGGTGAAATGTGCATCCATACTGCACTCAATAGAATTAAGTCGAATTTTGTTTGCAGTTTAAAAACTTCGGACAACTCGGGAAGAGAATCTGAGATCCAATGTATAGGGTTAGAAACAGTATACTGTTGCGCTAATTCACGAATGCCAGATGCAGGCTCTACTGCAACAACACTAAGCCCTTTCCCCGCCAAATAGCGTGCATCACGGCCAGAACCTGCCCCTACATCTAGGACCATTCCTTCTTGTGGAACTTCTTGCAACCAGTCTCTGTGGACAGTTTCAAAAGACACACTGTTATACTGCTCAGATAGAGCAGCTGCGTTACTCGAGTAGTATTTTATGTTGTTACTCAACGTGCTAATACTTTCTTGATTTCATTTTCTTTATACCGTTCTAAAGCATTTGCAAATCAAACACAAATAGCAACTGATACATTGGGTAATGTTGTGCTGACTACCTATTAAGACAGTTGCTCTGTGTACCTACATTTAGGAAAGCTGGAACACCCCAAAAAAAGGTTGCCAGCATTAGCTCCTCGCCTTGCCGTTCGCTCTACTAATTCAGCACCACATTTAGGGCAGATAGGTGCTTTAGTGGTCTCTACATGTGGGGAAGTTTGAACATCTCGTATCAAAACTAGCAAAGCGTCGCCGTTCACTAGCTCAATAGGTTTGTCTTGCGCGAAAGAAACAGCGTCTTGCGTAAACCTGCCAGAGGTCACAACAATTATACGATTTGCATGATGAGCGTTAAGTACGCCAAACATTTCTCGAATAACACTAACACCCACCTTTTGCGCCTTCCATTGTTTGCATTGCACAAGTACAAGCTCATCGTTTTTTCGAAGTGTGATATCGATACCACCGTCTGCACCATAACCTCCCTCGGTTACTCGGTATCCTTGCCTGCGAAAAGCTTCTGCAACTAACTCTTCAAATTGTCGCCAGTGCAGTTTTCGTATAGAAGCAATATCGCGTTGCATGTCGAGCTGCTTTGCTCTTCTTCTAGAATTAAAATACGCAAATGGTGCTATAAGTAGAATGAATAGTGAGAAAAGTGGGGCAGGCACCTCCACTGCTTTGAAAAACATATTTAATATTTGATTGCCTGTATCTATTGAAGGCAATATGAATTTCATAATTAAATAAACTGTCGCCGCTACGATAACAGACACCCACCAAGGTGCTTCTAAAAGAATGTCGGAAAGAGAAGTTGTCTTCCTTGGCATAATAAAATTTCCCTATTCATCAGTACTGTTACTGTAGGCTACTTCCCTCAGTGAGTCAGTATCTTTTCTTAAACATCGGTATTTTCAATATCCTAAGGCAGCCATTGATTCCACCCACACCAACCAATGAACCAAACCTCCTCTAAACCATTAAATACCTTAACAATACAAATCTACGGCGACTTAACCATTCATGCAGCATCATCTAAAGTGGGTTATCTGCTTACTGCTAGTGCTTTTAATGGGGGCGTGTAGTCCTTCAAGCGAAAGCGATAAAAGTAATGTTAATACAACTGCAACTAAAGGCTTTTCTATTTCATTGCCTGTGCATGTTGTTTTAACCGAATCGAACAGTATTAAGCCAAGTGCATTGGGCCAATTGATGAAGCTAACCAACTTTGGTTTGAAGAAGGTGTTTTTGGTAACCAATGGTCAGCCGTGGAAGGGCGCAACTGCCTACTTAAGCCCAATGTTTGGTAGCAAAATTAAATTTGTGCAGCTTGCCAGTAATGAAGATGGCGCTGCGTTAGAAATGCCAACACAAGCCTATGAAATAACGCACAGCCAACAGAGCCATTGGCAAAAGTTTTTGTTCAATTGGTTGTCGAAAAACAATGTCGTTATCACATTTTCTTCTGAAGACACGTTAAGCGCGTTTACTAGCAATATTGATTTATTGCATGCTCTCCAAGTTTTATTATCTTCGGCTGAATTTCAATCGGTCGACGTTAATAAAGGCGAAACCTATTTCTTAGATGAAAGTAACCTTTTAGAAGGCAGGTTATTACAGCAAACCGATAAACAAACCACGCTCTTGGTGCTAAACCAAACTGACGAGATAAGAAGCCTACCGCTGCCTTTCGGCTTTATGGCTGTAGCAAAAGTTACGCGTTGGCAAACCGGTGAAAGTGAGTTCGCTACTTTTGTCACCTCCACGCCGCTCACCATTGCGCCTTATTCTATTGCGTTAATTATCAGGAAATAGCCAATACCTGCAGTCGCATAAACGCTGTAGTCGTGGGCTATTAAGTATTGGCTAGGGGCAGTTCTATGGTGAAGGTTGTGCCTTCGCCAACAACGCTCTGCACCGAAATATTGCCATTGTGGTTTTCAATAATGCCATGGCTTATCGCTAGCCCTAAGCCTGTGCCCGTACCAACGTCTTTGGTGGTGAAGAATGGCTGGAAAAGTTTTGGAATATTTTCAGGTGCAATACCGCATCCATTATCTGCTACCTTTACAATAACAGTGTTATTCTTTTGCTCCGTAGCAACAGTTATATGGCCATCTTTCTCTATTGCCTGAGACGCATTCATTACAAGGTTAATAACTACTTGGCTTAATTCGGTTAAGTTACCATTAATGTAAATGTCATCCTGACGTTCGTAATGCAGCGTTACATGGTCTCTTAACTCGTTGCTCAGTAAAGATAAAGCCAGATCAATTGCCTTTTGAACAGGCTGTATTATTTGAGTACTGTCAGACGGGTGCGCAAAACTTTTCAATCCAGCTACGGTTTTACTAACACGTTTGCTGCCATCAATGCTTTGTTCAATTAACGGGCCTATGTCGTCGCTGATAAATTCGAAGTTATCCCAATTGATAGATTCACCGGTTAAGGTTTCTATCTGCGTTTTATCTTTCTCTGACAGATTGGCCATTTTCACTAACAAGGGCATAATTTGGGCAACATAACCTTGCATGGTTGTTAGGTTGCTAAGCAAAAAACCAATTGGGTTATTGATTTCATGTGCCACACCTGCAGCAAGAACACCTAACGACGCCATTTTTTCCGACTGTAAAAGTTCCTGAGTGCGCTGGTCTACCAATAACTTTAAATCTTTAGCTTTCGTTTTTAGCTCTTGGTTTAGCTTTATCGTTTCTTGATACATGCTCTCTTTTAGCTGCAAGGTACCAATATAAAAGTTTATAGGGTCGTGATTTAAAAAGTCGTTCAGCGACAACTTCATTGTTGAAAGCTGCCCCATTGTGGTGAGCTGCGGATAACCTATAAATATGAAGCCTTCGCTTTTTTCGTAAAAGGCACCGCCGAAAATAAAATTGGGGTTAGCTAGCGGGCACAGCGACACTAACTGCCCGTTAAACATACTTAGGACTTGGTAGCTAAGTTCAATCTGCGGTGCCGTCAGTTTAAACGTCTCGCAAAACGTTTTATTTTCTTGCAGCTCGGGGCACACCTTCAAAAAGGCATCGGTGTAGTGCACGATGTTTAATTGAGCATCCAACGCTAATTGGAACGTCTGGGTTTGCAAAGGCGCTACCTATTCAAAGTGTATTTTAAAAGTACTAAACGGCGTGCTGTCATCTTTTACACTAACCGTGCTTATGCGCGCGGGTTCATTGAAATGATTACAAACCCCTTTCAGTAATCCCTCTACAAAGGGCTCCAACCCTGCACGGCTTGAGTAATAATTAATGGTGACACTGCCGTCTTCGCTCTTTTGGCAGAGAAATGAAGGAGGAACTAATTCATCAAGTTGCGCTGAAATAACTTGATGCATGTTATTAAGGTTAGAAATGAACTCAAATGCACCTCCTGAGACAAGTGAATACATGTCTTTGTAGCTACCTTTTGCTGTTTCTTTTACCCAGTCCTCCCCCATTTGCTGTAAAAAAACAGCAGGCTCGACGTTTAAGTGAGTAACCGCCGCACCTACAATGCCAAAAGTTACTTCGTCATCGTACGGCTGCATTTCTACAAAGGTCGATTCATAATCGCCCAGTGACTGGCTAATTTCATCCCATGCCTTCTGTCCGTACCGGTTTATTACTGTTGTTGAAATAAACTTATTAACCATGCCGTACATACGCATCCCCTCTAAAATCCTCTTCTAAAAAATAGCACAGCTTTATGTTCTTGCTCATTCGGTAGCAGTATTTGAGCGTGTATAACCCCTTAAAACGAACATGTTGAGAAATGGCAATCTGACCAATACTTAATCTTTATTAAGTTGAACGAAATACCATCAAATACTAATTTCGGAGTAGGATCCGACAAACGGAGATTCTTATGCGATTTCTAAAACGTATTTACTTAACGACGTGTGTTGCGATGTTGTGTGCCGGTTCAAGCGTGCCCGCATGGTCTCAGCCTGATAAACAAGGCGTTGAAACTATTGATGTGTTGGGCGAGAAAACCACGCCACAGCTTAAGCGTGCATTTAAAAAGCAACAGATGGAATTCATTGAACTTTACAACACGGTAAATACCGACGCGCAGTTCGATGTCATTTGTAAATGGCGAAAATTTACCGGTAGTCAAAT
>ENA-OWNT01001478-OWNT01001478.1-seawater-metagenome-genome-assembly--contig:-NODE-1478-length-29414-cov-3.915192_pt1 | contig 29414 bp, 29 predicted proteins | sample MGYA00238136_ERZ651165 | MGnify/ENA primary metagenome ERZ651165 (study PRJEB26861, sample SAMN08777766) | seawater metagenome | isolation source: coastal seawater | place: USA: Florida | collected...
CGCCTTCAACACACACACGCACACCGACGCACACAGACGCACAACAACACACCAGAGCAACAAAGCGGGCAAGCAAGCAACCAAGCAACCAAGCGAACGCACACACACACACACACACACACAAACACTCCGCACACACACACAAACACAAACACACACACACACACACACACACACACACACTCTCAACGCCCGAACGAACGCACGCACTGGCTGACTGATTAGTGGGCGTGGAGGCGGGTGAGTGGGCGTGGGCGACGACTGAAGCGTTGAGTGTGTGGCAGGGGTTGTGGGCGTTGTGTGCGGCGGTGTGGGGGAGTGTGGGGGAATGTGCGCGTGGAGGCGGAGCGGCGCGCAGCGGGGCCAGTGTGCGGGGCTGTGTTCAAACGAGTGAGGCGCGCGAGGTGAGTGATCGTGAGTGCGTGGGGGCGGGCGAGTGGAGGACGCGAGATGCATGAAGCAGACTGAGCGCGTGGTGAGAGGTCCGTTCATACGTCGCACACTTTCGAGTTACTGCGGCTGGGAGGGGAGGCTGCATGCACACTGGCAGCAACGCAGCGCGTCACTCGTTCCCTCCCACGCACTGATAATCAATCGACTCACTCACGTAGACTTTGACATCCATCGGCTCATTGATTGATGGAATTCGATGGATGGATGGATGGATGATGGCTGCCTGAGTGCGCGGGAGTGCGGGCGTCTGCAGTGGGCGTGGGTGGGGTAGCACTCCCACGTACTACGTTCGAACGCTGCGCACTGGCGTCCCAGTGCGCGCAGAACGCTCCCACAGTTCCGCAGAAAGCACCCACAACGCCCACAAACTCCCTACAACGCTCCTCAACGCCCCCACATCCAGCCTTGCGCCGCACAACGCCCGCCCACACGCCCCACGCCGCACAAACACCCCACAACCCCCACAAACACCCACTGGCCCCACACACACGCACTCACGCGCACACACGCACTCACACGCACTCACGCACTCACGCACTCACTCAGGTGGTCCACAGCTCACTGCCAGCTCACTTCACTGCCAGCCAGCTCACTGAATACTGTATTGAATACTGAACAGTGAACATCAGTGAATAACAGTGAGAACAGCCGAATCCATCCAAACATCCACAGGTAAGGTGGACACTGTGACTGACTGACTGACTGGCTGACCGACTGTGACTGACTGACTGTGACTGACTGACGGTGAGTGAGTGACACCCACCCAGCAAGCCAGCCAGCCCACTCCCACTCCCACTCCCACTCACTCCCACACTCACTCCCAGTCCCACTCCCACTCTCCCTCTCACTCCCACTCCCACTCTCCCTCTCACGCCCACCCACCCACAGTTTCAAAATCTCCGTTTGAATCCTCCCTCGCTCACTCACTCACTCATTCACTCAGCTCAGCTGACCGACCTCTCGAACACCACGGAGGCCCACAATGACCACTACGCACACGCCGCCACCACACCACGACGCCACCCGAACTGACTGATTCAACGCCGCCGGCCCCCGACGACTGAGACCAACCAGCCCAAGTTGGCCCAGACGGGCCTTTTGGGTGTTCAGGAGCGCAATTGCATCGACCCACTCCGACCCAATCAGTGGATTTGTACTTTTAGTACAGTCATAGTACTTCGATACGATCGGATTCAACATAAATGGACATCGATTGACTAGGCAGTTAGTTGGTGCGTGTGATGCGATGTGCGATCTTTGCGGCGATGCAGATCTTTCGTGAGATCTTTGCTGGTACCCGGGTATTGCATGGTGTTCAGCCGCACTATGGTATGGATGTATGGCCATAACTAACTGCCCACTGCGGTGCGCTGCAGATCTAGACTACGGTCTACCATACTTCTGTCTAGATCTACCCGGGTACTTCTCGCAATTCATTCGCAACTTTGATTGAATGAATGGCCATCTACTGATGAATGAACCCACCAAAGAAAATGTTGACATCAACGAACGGGACACTCGACGTGACGCACCACCGCTCGCTATCATATCATGGTTCAGCTTGTGACGTCACCGGTGCCCCAGCCCGCTCCCACCCGCTCGTTATGCAGCTCGTCGGCATAAAGTACCCCGCACTTGTTCGTTTGTTCGCGACGTCGCCGCCCCACCGCAAGCTCACTATAATGACGCTGAATAATTTTATGCGGCGGTCTCTCGACCAAGTTACATTTCAGTGGAAATCACGCCCTGGCCTTTACCCTTCCGCACCAACACAACTGGGGGAAGGTCTTTTGTGAGATCTTGCAAATTTTGCATGTACAAAGTTGCGTCTTCGGACGAAAATGTCCTCTCGTCGGCAGCTGCCGCACTGCTGGAGTCAACACTTTGTTGAGGACTTGACCCCGGCAAAGGTGGAAGAGGGAAGAAAATCGTCACGGCATCTCGACTCCACTTGGAAATTAGGCGGTTGACTCGGACGAAGATTGAGGAATCATTCACGTCCGGTGACACTCCACCGCCATCCTCGTCATTGAGATGAAACACCTTAAAATCTGACACATTAATACGGACGGATCCCGCCAGCTTGCGTAGCAACGCTTGGTTGTACCTACAACAGCATCGAGCAGGTGTCAGAACGGTCTTGACGTGATCCACTGCGCACACAGCCAACGCACTCTATATCCTCTGCTGGGGTCAATCGCTTTGGCTCGTCATCCAAGTCGCCCGGAAATGCCAAGATGTCGTCACCATCGTGTGGTTTTACATAAAGAACGTTGGCTTCTTGGTCAATATTGACAACCTGCGCGACCGTGGGTTCCAGCGACCGATCATTCGCCCGCCGACCACCTTTGCTGCTTGTGTTCTAATGACAAGCACCAAACACGGTGCGTCAGTTCAGGAGCAACACACAAGAATATCGACACGGTGCCTACCTTGCTAATTCTGACGTTTTGACCGACTTGGAACGCAGATAAGTCGATTGGGACTTCATCATCGCTTGTCGCGGTTACACTTCGCAGACTGCGGCTGCTTCCGCCCAACGCAGTGGATGACGTGCGGCGCTCTATTCCACCGATGGAAGTTTCAGGATCGATTACCTGCAGCAACCGAAGGGACGTCTGCTTCTTCCATTCCTTTTTCTCATGAATGATATGCGCTAACTGCAACAACAGCGATAGGGTGCGGCCCAAATCGTGCCAATCCCAAGATCCAACAATCCATACGTCAATTGTGCCTTTGCCGTCGCTGTTTTCATTGAAGTCGAAGGTAGTCACATCACGTAGTTCTCCCGGGCTCTCATAGTACGATTCGTGCTCGTCCTCATATTCTCCAGTGGTTGTCGCAGAGCTTCTGTTGTTCCGACGTTGCCCACCAAGTTGCCGAGTGATAATCCGTAGCTGCAAGAAAAGTTGCGCACACAAGTGCCCAAATTAAGCGCACGGCCGTCGCAACACTGAAAGTGACCATCCAACTCACCTTGTGGAAGTGACGCGTGATCAGAACATTTTTGTGGGCAGACAGCGTGTCTTGGACAACGCCCATAAACTCCTCGACATTATCAAAAATGGGGGGCAGTGGCGTCGATGACGGTGGTGACCAAGGCCAACGTTGCAGACGCACAGCATGCTCTTGCCAAGCCCGGCGGAGGGTTGCCTGCAAACAACAATTAATCCACGAACTGGGAGGTCAGAAAGCACAGTCAATCAATGACAACAAGAAGAGAGAATCCAACCTTGTCCCATCTTCGCGTGGACGCCTCCGCCATCGATTCTGGAGTACAAAACGGAATAACTACTGTGTTGGCGTTCATCGCCCCCAGACCATGGCATGTTACGATTGACTGGTACCCCAAACGCGTGGAAGGAGCAATCGCAATCTGCGAAAAAGCTTTGATTTTCGCTTGAAGAATAATTTTCTGCCATGCTTTCTTCACTTGTTGTGCTGTCGGGTTCATGTCACTGAATTCTCCCTTGATAACAGTTCCAAGCACGAACAGTCCTCCTTTCTTTAAATTTGCACAGAACTCGATCAAGGGGTTCACCTCGTTGGAAATCAACAAAATCGATGGTCGCCAATATTTGCGATGTTGTTTCTTGTTGTTGAGCATCAACAAATACTTTCGAACTTGGTGGAAGATTATGGCTTGGGAAACGTCTCCCCACTCGACAACGGGAGCGATCCACATCAGCAACAAAAATATCACAATCAAGAGACCGCACGCGATAATTCCGTAGATTTGGTTGAGATAAAACATGATCGCCAGATTCATTAACGTTCCCAGCAGAGACAGGTGCCACGAGTAGGCCTTCCATGTCGGCCGAAAATTAGGAGCTCCGCTGATGTCCAGAACGAAGCACGCAAAGTTCACCGCCGCGTAAGACAAGCAAAAGAAACAAGTCAAAACGGGCGCAATGGAATTTAGATCTCCCATGAACAAGCACAGTTGGGCAATAACCCATGTCAAGATCACAGCTCGCCTGGGCTCATCGCCTTTCACAGTGCCCTTGGCAAAGAAGTTCAAGCAAGGGAACAACTTGTCCTTGGCAATCGCTTGCAGAACACGGGAACCCCCGAACAAAGCACCCAAAGCCGATGACAACGTGCTGATACAAACACCCGCAACGATAATGTATTGACCGGCAAACGGGCTCTCTCCATGCCAATGAAGCACGTCTTGCATGACCATCGTGTTCTGGCTGAGAGTTTCCCGATCAAAGCAGCCAGCGAGCATGACGATAATCAACGCGTAAAAGATGAAAGAACCGAAGATGGCGATCAACGTTCCTTTTGGGATGGATCCTGCAGGATCTTTCAGGTCTCCGGACAAGTTTGCGCCTTCCATGATCCCCGACACACTCGGGTACAGCACGGCAAACACCAGTGTGAATGTACAAGGCCCCATGTTACACAGTTCCACGATCCCTGTTTCGAGAGACCACATACTGTTGTTGAGGAACCTGTCCACATCCCAGGCATAAAACGTTCCGTTGTGGTCTAATGGCAACCCATACTCAACGTTAGAATCGTTGTTGGCGCCGGTGGTATTAAGGGAGAGCAACGGCCAACCAGATGCCATCATGGTCAAAACAACCATGGTTACTAGCGAAAATATCAAGGAACCGAATTGTCCAACAAAAAGCCAAATGTTGATTTTGGTGAACGCTTCCGCGCCACCGTAAGCGACAGCAGCCACCACAAGCAGCGACCCACTCCCGATGCCGAGGTTTAGCACAAAATTGTTAGCGTCATCAGGGAAGAATGTGCCCGTGATTTCAGTTGAAAATCCAACAATATAGAAACAGCATCCGACAGCATATGCCGCGTAGAATAGGATACCGATCGATCCCCCAAATTCTGGGCCCATTGCTCTTGACAACATGTAGTACGAGCCGCCGCCTTTCATTTTACCGTTCGTGATGATCGCAGAAAACGATAGCACGGTCAAAATGCTCGCAAACTCTCCCACAATAAAGAAGATGAAGCATCCAATGACACCAATTTGTCCGATTCCCCAACCCAAGCGTAGGAAGAGAACAATTCCCATGATATTGAGCATGCATGGCACAACAACGCCATTGAGAGTTTTCAGCTGATTCTTGTGCACCTCTGGCTTGGGCGCTGGACTGGCACCGCCAGCTGCAATTAGCGGTTGAGATAAGGGTTGATTTTGTTGGCGGAGACGGTTTAAAGAGCTCATGATTCACGAACACTTGTTCGAAAACCAGCACTCCTCCACCAGTCACTGTCCCGGAGGTTCACCAATGAACAATGAACCTGCAGTGACCAACAGCACGCAGGAGTCGGCGCAGAGAGGCAGGAGCAACGTTTAATAAAATGTGACAAAAGAGTGGGTTTTTGTTTGCCTCTTATTGTGATACTCTTGTGGAGTGTTCTTTGTCGTAGTCAGGCATCATAGTTCTCGAACAACCCAGGGAATAGTTGCCGTCACGACTGCACACAGAATGGAGAGAATTTGTTCACAAGGTGCACGCTCATCCGATGGCGGATGAAGATGGTGCGAACAACGCAACACTGAACAGACAGAGAGTGCGCGTGGTGTGATCAAGGCCTGTGCGACCAGAGTGCGAGTGTGGCATCCTACTGGATGCTGTCATCGTCGCACGATGCCATCCACTCATTCTCCACGGACACTCAAACCACCGCCCACAGACGGGCAAGCGACATTGTCCGCTACCAGTCTCACAGAGAGAGTGCTCCACCCGCACCCGTGAGGTGGAGGCTTTGGCGCTTGTGGTGCAACAACGACAACGACAACGACAACGACAACGCACGACATGACATGACACATGACAACGCACACGTAAGCAAGCAACAAACACATTACGTGCTGACGTTGACGAAGTGAGCCAAACCGCCGCTGCGAGTGAGTGAGTCATCTCGCTCATTCCACTCCACTCCACTCCACTCACCACTTCACTCACCACTCCACTCCACTCACCACTTCACTCACTTCACCACTTCGGCACTCACTGTGGCACTTTGAACTTGGAACGATTTTTGCTTGTCCTTGTGAGGCTCCGCAGCTCCGCATGAATGAATGAAAATGAATGGATGCATGAATGAAGCGGTCCATCACCCACTCACAACACTCACTTATTCAGTGCAAGACCATCACCACCACCAGCTGTCAGTCAGCTGTCAGTTCACGAAGCTCAGCTCAAAACTGTGTTGGCATGCGTTGTCACCGCACTTGTCACTATGGCCTGGCATCTGGCATCCAGTGTACAACTTCTCATACACTTGGTTGTGATGCTGCGTTGATTGGATACTGCTTCTTCTCACTTCCTGGCTTCCTTCATGCGCAGCCCGCTGTTTGTTGGTCGATTGGTTCAATTGTTCGAATACAATGCATTTAGTATTGGTGTGGCTGAATCTACTTCGTTTGTAGGAGTTCCCCATCGCGTTGGTGTAACCAGTTCGAAAATGGCAGGAGTGCCCGAGTAATTCGGCGTGGCAATCGCAGCAGTGTCAAGAGGCCAATGCAATTGACAGAAAGTCCAGGGTCACGGCCATGCAGTTCAAGCGGAGATTGAGCTCATGCAGCCCACGCCGATCGATTGTGTTATGTTTATTGCGTATGTGCAGGGCCCTGACTTTCGGTGTCACGATAAACGACCTTGACAATGAAGCGCTGCAGTGAGGCCACTCGCAAACAAGTGCCGGAAACACAGACACAAGCAGATTTATTTTTTATTTTGCTTTGTGATTCCACACTATGATGAGTATGTCAATCAATAATAGTAAAGTTATAAGAGACGTCTTCATCATTTCCCTGCGTTTTTCCCTCCAGCGTTTAGAGCAGCACTTTGGGCGGCGCTGGCGCTTTTCTTCATCTTTGCTTTTCTGAGTTGCTCCATCATGAGCTTGGAGTTCAGTTTCTTCATCGCTGGTCCCTTGGTTGCGGCAGGCGTGGCCTTGCCACCACCGGTTGGCCCCTTTGCTGGCGCACCAGTCGAGCCCACTCGCTTCCGGGCCATCTTCTGGGCTAAACTTCCGGGAACGAACGGCTTCGACGCAGCGGTCAACTTTGGGCCTAATCTGTTGCCCAACGGCGACGCGTGAGCAGCTGGGGTGGTGGCCTTCTTTGCAAACGCCTTCGCTGCTTTGTGCAGAATTTTGGTCGGGCGTGCTCCGCTTTGAGCCTGGTTCATCTTCTTTTGAGCGGGCTGAGCTGCGCCGCTCAAAGGCCGCTTTTGGCCTTGCTTTTTCGGCGATGGTGATTGGATGTTTGCCTTGGTTGTCATTGCCTTGCGTGCTTTCTTCAACGCATCTGCCAAATTGGTATTTCGTTGCTTCTGCTGTTGAACTTCTTTCTTCAGTTTGGCATCGTTCGCCTTCAACACAGCCAAATCTTTCTGCATTTTCCGAAGCGCTTCGCGCAACTTGTTAGACGAAGTCTGTTGTGCCTTTTCTGCCTCCTCGGCTTGGGTGACCTGCTTTTGCAGATTGGCGGTTTTGGACGCTGCTGCGGCTAAGCGCTTTCGCAGCATCCCCAACTCCGCCTTCGCCGATTTGTGTAATTCTACAATGCGCTTATGTTTCGCAGGATCGATCATGTCTATGTTGGCGACCACGTTTTGGGCCTGCGGAACAATATCGGTGAGCGTAAGGGTCAGCAAAGCAGTGTCATCAAGGGCGACACAAAGCAAAAGAAACACACCTGCTGTTTGTACATTTTGCTATCGGTTTCGGCCTGCTTCGCGCGGCGCTCCAGCTCGGCGTTTGTCGCCGCCAATTGTTTCAACTTTTCATCGCGTGAGTCATTCTTCAAGCGCTTCTCCGCATCCGCCAGTCGTACGTTCAGCTGCGCCGTTTTGTGCTGCTCAGTCTTCAATTCACGGCGAAGGTGCTGGTTGCTCTCGCGGAGCAGATGCAATTGCTCAACGTCGGCAAGAATCTTGGCGTGCTCTTCAGCTGTCGATGTCGCAGAGGCTGAGGACGCTGCTTGTGCGGCTTCCTCCTGAAATTCATGAGGCAAATTTTACGGAACAATCGAGCTTACACATCAGGTGGCATTACAGGCCGCACCTCGGCTTGACGAAGTGAAGTCTCCAGAGAACGCACGCGGCGTTGCAGTTCGTCAACAAGCTTGGTTTGCAGGCCCAACTTCGTGTTCACGACACTGTGCTTCTCTTTGTGGAACTTCAGCATTGCCTTGAGTCGACTGATCTCCTCGGCCGCGCCGTCTGCACCGCCTTCGGATCCACTGGATGCCAAGGCAAAATCTTCCGGTCGCGTGTCGCGAGTCACATCAAGCGATGCCTCGCGTGCCCGTTCGATCTGGCGGTCTAAGGCAGCCATTTGGCGATGTAGGAGTGCGTTTTGAGCCTCCATGTCAGCCACCTAAACCAACACACTACAGTCAACATCGATAGCGACGATTAATGCGCGGTAGGCAAACACCGACCTCCTGGTCCCTCGCCGCCAGGCGCTTCGCCAGTGCGTCGGCCTCGGAGGCCTTCGATGCAGCAGCTGCTTGCGCCTCTGCGATTGCGGCAGCCGTGCTCACCTAAAACAAGAGAACACTCACTGTATCAGCCCACCACCAAAACGAGCGGCGCAGAAGTGCGAAATATTACACACCTTCGTTTCGCTGAGTTCCGTCCGCAGCTTCTCCACTTCAGCAGAAGTTTGTTCCAGCAATTGCATGTCCTTTTCATGTTCCTTGTGTTCATGGCGGTAGCGCTCCTGGGCGGCGTCGGCCTATCAGTGACACATGCGATGGTTGGTGACGATGTTCTGATGGTGCGTCTGATTGCTACCACAAATACAAACCGTTGCTTTTTGCTCTTGTATACTGCTGCGCAGCGCGTCTTCCCTCTCGTCGCATGACGCGACGCGCTCGTTTGCTGCATCCACTTGTTTCTGCAACTCGCTAATTGATTTCTCCGATGTCGATTTCACGTTGACCAGCTCCGCTTGCAGCTGATCGGCCGTAGATTTCGATTGTTCAACGCTCGTCTGCAATGTGGCAACTTCGCTCTCCAGCTGCGTCACTTGACCCTCCAGCGACTTGATGGTGGCTTCTTGCTGCTCAATCGTTGAGTGTTGAGATTCGAATGCATCCTCCGTCGACTTCAGCAACACCTGAAGTTCCTGGATATCTGTCGCCTGTCTCGTGATTGTTGCAGCAGCTTCCTCGGCAACTTGTGAGTCCGGAACGTCGAGTGTGGAAACCGCTGACGCGGATCCCCCTGACTGGCCGTCAGCGCTTTCAAGCACGCTGGCCGCGGCGTTGGCGCGAATACTCTGCCGGCGCTTCAATCCACCAATGTGTGCTTGCAACGCATCGTGTTGGGCGGCGAGCGACTTGTACTTTTCTCTTGCTGCCGCAAGTTCGGTCTTTGTGGACGCCGCATTGTCTTTCGCATCCTGGGCGGCTGCCCTCAGGACTTCAAGTTGTTCAGCGTGTTCCTTCGCAGACGCCCGAGCACTGGCCTCCAAACGTTGCACGTCTGTGCGGAGAGATTCTACAGTGCGTGACAACTCAGCAGACGTTCGGCGAGATTCGTCGCGTTCTTCCTTGACTCGAGCTAATTCTGATTGTTTTTGAGCCGCAACAGCGCTTTCGATACTTTGCACTTTGTCGAGCAACGAGCCTTGTGCCTTGAGCCGCTGCTCCAGGTCGGCGACACGGGCTTGCATCCGTTCACACTCAGCCTTACTCAGCGATTCCTGCGCCTTCAGATTAGAGGCGCTGGCGCGTAAACGAGCTAACTCGATGTGGTCTTGTTCGCGTGCGACGGAGATCTTCGTCGCCGCAGCTTGCTGCGCAAGCAAGTTTTCGAATGTCTTGGTGTGCTTAGCCCGCTCTTCAGTTGCCTCGGCTCTGGCAGCTGCAACAGCCTGTTTAAGGTCTTCGGCGCGTTCTTTGAAAATTTCAATGTTTCGATTCGCCACACTCAGGTCACGGGCTGCGGAATTTGCCTCGTTGCGGGCTTGTCTCAGTTGCTGGGACTGCTGCTCGTCGGAAGCAATGCGCTGCTGCTTGTATTGCTCGAATTGATCTTGCAGAAGCTTGAGCTTGTGCTTTGCGCTCGACAACTCGGCCGAAAGTGTGGGCGACGACTGCGCGGGCGATGAATCCACGGACGATTGCACAGACTTCGCACTGCTGGTTGCACTGACCTGCAACAGATAGCTGCGGTCTTTGTTTGTCAGCGCAATTTGAAGCGCGTCTCTTTGCTGGATAAGAGATTGGATTTCTTGCTGGCTGCGTTCACGAGACTTCACGAGCAACTCAAGCTGCTTTTTGAAGTGCGAAACTTGTTCTTGGATTTCGGCAGTGCGCTTCGCATCCGCACCATACTGCGAAGTGCGAACTGACGCCTCGTTGTACGCCTGGATCAACTGTGAATGCTTGATGGACAACTCGGCCAACGACGAATACTCCGGCAGGTGCTTTCGGACAGCGTCGTCCAGACCTGCGTCGTCGGTGCGCAAAAGGGCTTGTGACATTGCGTCCGCATTCGGCTTCACACGGCCACCGCCTTCAATGGCCCAAAGTAGGTGGCGATTGCTCTCCTCCAAAGTGGCCATTGTCATCTTCAGAGCTTTATGCTGGGCCTGTAGCTCTTCGAATGATCCATTTTGTTCTCGGAGCCGTTCGTTTTCGGCATCAAGCTGCCGTACTTGGTCAGCCAGAGCTTGTTGGGATTCGAGGGCACGCTTGTAGTCATCGCTTTGCGCCTTCAAGACTGGTCCCTGCTGCTCGATGGCGGCTAAAATGTTGTTCATCAGCTGGTGCAGGTGCTCCTTTTCTTTCACATTCTTGTCGAGTTCCTCCTCCGCAGTCACAATCCTTTTGTACCAATCCGACAACGTGCCACTGCCGGTGTGTTCTACCAGCTTCTGGATCATGGCTGAAGGTTCAGATGAAGTGCCTGTGATTCGAGCGCTTCCAGAAGCGTGAGCTCTGAGTGTCACGTCGTTCTCCAAGCGCTTGATAGTGTTCTGCAGGTCGGTAATGGTCTTTGATTTCGCAGAAATGTCGCGCTCAAACGTTCGCAAAAGTTCTTCACTGTCCGCTTTACGGGCGTCTGCTGTTTTGCGGAACTGTTCATGGCGATCGCGGAGGGACTGCACTTGCGATTCAGCATTTTCGAGTGACGACTGCAGCTTGCCCGCCAATTCCTCGAAAGATGCAGCTTTTTGGGCGAGCGCAGCCGTTTTAGCACTGTGTTCCTCCTGCATGTCACGCATCGTCGCACGCGCCGCCTCCAGAGACGCGGTGAGGTTCTCGTTTTGCTTCTGCGTAGCTTCAAGACGACCCGTCAGACTCTCAATCTCTGCCTCACGTTTCGGAATCACGGCTTCGAGTTCGCTATTTCGAGCCGTTAGGCTCTCTTTTGTCTGGAACAGTTGAGTTGTTTGGTGGGTCAACCGCTCTTCCAGCAGCGTGTTAGCATCCCGGAGCAAGTCGCGTTCCTTTTCAAGAAATTCAACCTTCGCCCGCAAGTTGCTGTCGGAGCGCTCCGCAAACAAGTCGACCGTTGTGCTGGACTGCGACTCCGCGTTCTCAGTAGCCGCACGCTGAGCAGATGCCAGCTCATCGCGCAGTTGGTCGATTGTCGTCTGCTTACGGTCTGCGGCAGAGGCGAGGACTTCGTTTTCCTGTGCCACGAATGCGGCTTTTTGCTTTTGCAAAGAGAGCTCGGTGGCAAGCTGGCTGCACTTTGCCGTGGCAGCTGCAGCGTTTGCCTGCGCAGTCCGCAACTCCTCGTCCCGGGCCTGAGCCTGCGATTGCTGGGCCTCCACTTTCACCTTGAGCTCGGTATTTGTCTGACTCACTGCCAAAAACTGGGCTTCGAGGTCGTTCAAACGCTGTTCGTGATTGATGCGCTCATTCTCTCGATTTGCACTTTCGCGTTCGAGTTCCGCTTGTGCGGACTGCAGCCTCTGCAACAGCGTCCTCAGCCACGTCAAATTCTCGACTTTATCCCCACCCAAGTCCGCAACGATCCCTTCGGCTTCACTAGGGAATGCGGACTCGATAAGGGACGCAATGGTGGCGCTGGATGCCATGTTGCCGTCGCCCCCACTCAAGTGGCACCTTGGCAGAACTTGTCAACACCCAACTGTGTCGAACCACGCCGTGCCAACTCCGCGAAAACGAGATACACGCGACGCGCTCAGTGCGTCACAAAGAAGCAGCGAAATCCGGCTCCATTTGCACTGGCCCGATTTTGCGACCCACGTACATTTTGTCACTCGTCATCACGGCCGCCTCGTATTGTACTCTCAACAACAGCCGACAGCTCCAACACGCCGCGCAACCGGACGACTCAACTCACATAGACAAGACGCACCAGCACAACGGTCCCAGCACCCAAATCCTCACACAAAACGAAATTCAACGTGCAGTACGCACAGCGACAAACACAGCAACAAACACGGCAATATCCAGGACAGCAAGTTCAAGACACAACACGGTACGATGCAAAGTGGACACTTCACCAGCGGCATTACGACCGCAAACCGATCGCCACTCCGCCATCAATCACCAATGAGAGGTGCGAGGTGGTACTGCCGTGTGACAGAGGCACATACAGACACAACACACAGACGATGACAATGACAACGCGATGTGCACCAAAACACGACGACGGCGCCGAACGAACGATCACAAAGAAGGAAAAAGTCAACGAACGAACCAACGAACCAACGAACCAACGAACCAACGAACGAACGAACGAACGAACAAACGAACGAACGAACGAACGAACGAACGAAGTGAACGCCTCGACAACTCAGCGTCGTCGCCAACTCACTCACAGTTCACTCACAGTCAATGCAATTCGAATTGTGAGCCCACTCACAGTCACTCACAGTCACAGTGAGTGAGTGAGTGAGCTGCTGCAGTGAGTGACTGAGTGAGTGAGTGAGTGAGTGAGTGCGTTGGAACTGTGAACTGTTTGCGACTGTGAGTGAGTGACTGTGAGTGAGTGACAGTGCAGCAGCGACCGAAGGAAGGCCGGCCGTGTGACCGTCACTGTCGCTCACTGTCCGCTCTCTCAACTCACTCACTCACTCACTCACCCAGTGCGTTGAGCGTAGTCAACCGGCGGTGGTCACTCACTCGCTCCCTCACAGCCCCACTAATCATGATGTTAGTCAATGTTGTTAACATGCATAGTCGTTTTCTATAGAACATGTTTATGGGCAGTACCGCTTATTTGCCTCTCCCTCCCTCACTCACTCACTCAGCTCAGCTCAGCTCACCCACAGCCCCATTGACACATGATTTAATTATTATGTATTCAATGCGCAGTTGTCGAGTTCTATAAACATTGTTATTAGGGCATCACCGTTGTGCACTCACAACGCAACGCAACGCAGTGCGGTTTAGTCATTTTATGTAGCAAACGCCAATTCGTCATCTTCTACAAATATTTGAGTCAGCGTTACTGCGCTGAGCACGACTGGCGCAAGTGCGTGGTGTACAAGATATGTACGGTAACCGTACATACATTTGGAGTATGTAAGTGTGGGGTAGTGTACGAGTGTGTGTTCGCCGTACATGATGTACGCTGTCAGCGCGCCTGACTCCCTCCAACCTCCAACGAACATCGATGAAACGAACGAACAAACGAACGAACGAACGAACGAACGAAAACAAAACGGACCGAACGAACCAACGAACAAACCAACGAACCAACGAACCAACGAACCAACGAACCAACGAACGTCCGGACGAACCGTCGCATCGTTTGTTTGTTGCAACGACGGCACACTCCCACGACGACGACGAGGAGGAGGACGACGACGTGCTTCGGTGTCGTATCGCTCTCTATCTCTCCGTCCCCCCCTTTGTTGGCTTGGTTGGGTACTACTCTGTACGCACATGTGGCAAGTGCTGTGGTTGTTGCCATGGTTGTTGTAGTGGGAGCAGTGACAAGAAGCTGCAATTGTGTAGTTGCGGGTTGAACAAACTGCCACCTGAACACGTGGTGCCAGTGACGACCGCCAACTGCGAGGTTTACAGAGGACATAGGTCGGAACCGGAATGGGGTTTTCTCTGCGATGGTGGAGGGCCGCTGTGTGTCCCCTCACCTATATCCGTTGTGGCTTCAAACACATTTAGGCTTTTTTCAGCAAATTCACACGAATCTTGAGTGGGGTCTATTGGACCGGACGATGCCTTGACACTCCGCCGAGATGGCGCCTGTGCCATGCGAGTGAAGCGTGGGTCCTCCACGGAAATGTGCTTGACATTTTTTGTGCAACGGGGTTGGTTCCTGGCGCTCGCTTTTTTCGTCGCCAATGTGCCAGCTGACTCCCAATATGTCGCCAACCAAACCTGCACGTACAACGTGTCTGACCCGCCAACCAATTACTCGTCGTGGACACGAGATGACTGTTCCAGCCTTGTGCGTGAACTCGTCGAGGATGAGGATGGGAATCCACTCTTTGGGGTCTCCAGCAACCCAGATACTCGCATGAGAAACTGTTGTCCTTTAGCGCAGGAGTTTTTTCGATGCTTCGCCACCTCGAACTGGTCTACGTATGACCCACCCAATGCGGTCCAAACAATGACCTCAATATCTCGCAGTGGGTGCTACGGATTTTTCGAGGAGCAAATTGCTCTCAAGAATCTGGGCTACAACTTGGACTGTCCTGTGCCGCCGCCCCCTTACTGCTACCCTGTTCAAAACTGCTTTGAAGAAAACAGCCCGCGCAATTTCACGGACGCCAGCGGAGTGGTTATCGCAGGTCCTTGGCCTTTCACAGAGATGGATAGTTTTGGTTCCATTTCTTGTGCGTCGGATGAAGGCCCGCTGGCAGGCAGCTACAGCGGCATTATTCAAGCCTTTTGTGACAACGGCACCATCCAGGCAACCAACCAGTCTTGTGTTCCAAACCCCTGCTCCCTCAATGGCGGGGATCTAGAAGCGGGCACAGATGCGTCCGGAATCGAGTTGTGGGGCCCGTGGCCAGTTGTGCAGGACGGATACTACAGTTATTTAGAATGCCACCCGTGCGTGCAAGAGCGCAATCGTTCCCGCTAGCAAATAGCGTGTGATTCTGTGTCTTGTTTCATGGTGCAGGTATTATGAGCAAGGACCAGTTCCCGAGGAAGGAACCTACAGCGGCAGAATAGGTGCGTGTTCTGGTGCATACGTTCACTGAAAGAAATGTGTCCTTGACTAAACACACTGCTACAGGCCGACTGTGTCAAGCAGGTGTCCTTCTGCCAACTGAAGATAGTTGCATCCCAGATGATTGCCCACAGCTGGACGACGGCGGCACGGATGCACTCGGAACACCGCTCGCCGGGCCCTGGGCTGCGACGCAACATGACGAGTAAGAGCGCAGCCACGAATACTGAAGCGACGTTTCTGAGTATCATGTGACAATATTGTACATGTGTGCGTTGCAGGTACGCAACAGTGTCGTGCAGTTCCAATGCAGGTTTTGATGGTGGATTCAACAGCTCGGAAATCCCACATTATGTGGGCTCAGTCTCCAGACAGTGCAAGGCTGGTTCTTTTCTCCTCCCCAACGACACATGTGTGTAACGAACGCCAATTGTTCTTCAAGCGTGTCGCTGCGTCGCCTCCATGCATACGTTGCTGATGATTGCCGCGTTTTCTATTTTATATTTCCTACTTCCCCATCATTGCTCAACTTCCACAACCCCATTTCCCTTGCTAGCATTTTGTATGTTGTGAGGTGCTGCGCCAACCCACCCAACTGTTGCATGTTCTGACCATGAATTCTCACTTGTGCAGGTTCGCCCGCTCCGTGCGCCTTCTCGATGGCCTACAATGCCGGGCAACAGTACGTGTTCGCAGATTGCATGGAAGAGCGCGAAACAGTGCACGTGTGTAATTCTCTCTGTCGTTCTTCTCCATTGCTGCAGACTGGAAGAACTGGAGGACGCTAATGGGACACGACTTCAAGGACCGTGGCCTGCGGTCGGCCACAATGGAACCACCGTTTTGGACTGTGCTCATCCATTCTACGGTGTCAGTGCAGCAGACGGATTCTGGACAGGAAAAGTCTATCGTCATTGCAACGGAGGGATTCTTGGCCCAATAGAAGGATTTTGCACTCCGTTGAATTGCTCAGCGAGTACCGATGTCATTGTTGACGAGTTGGGCAACGAGCTCGAGGGCCCTTTTGAGTTTACGATTCATGGTGAGACAGCCAATATTTCCTGCGACGACGTCGGAACCCCAGAGAATGTCGGCCCTGGCCCGAAGGACCATCTCAATGACTACTATGGTCTTGTGACGCGCGCATGCTACGCTGGACAATGGCAAACGGTTGAAGGCGAGTGCCGAATTGAAGAACTGCTCAGCCCTACCGAAAGTATACAAGCTTCTCTGTCAACATCAGCAGCAATTGGCGGACTTTGGCTTTTTGTTGTTGCCTACCTATCTGTAACAGTCGTTCTCGACGGCGCTTGGTGGACTGGGCGCTCAATGACAACAAAGAACGGCTGGAAGGCACAATCGTTCGCGTCTGCCACAAGTGTCATCAGCATTGCGCTGCTGTTCGCCTTGCAAGACTATGCTGCCTTCTCCCGCTTTGAGTTCGTTCGTGACAAAGCATCAGCAGTGTCGACGATGGCATCTGGGTTTGAGTGGGCATCCGGTTATGTCGATTGGTTTGTCACGTGTGGAGCCGCCTGTGGCGAGTATGTGAACACCACCAATACTTCGATGGATACGTTCACAACGGAGATGGCCACGACCACGACCACGACTTCAAGCACTACCACAACAACAACGACGACAACAACCACCACCTCCACCTCCACCTCCACCACCCCCGTCGTTACGTCACAACCAACGGCAACGTCTTTGGCTACAATAGCCAATGCAACGATTACGCAAGCTTTCACAGATGTGGCCAATGTCAGCACGGCTGTTACAACTCTAGCTCGGAGGTTTCTATTCGCCAATGAATCGTCGACAGAGGCTACGACACTACCTGCAACCACTGTCAACTCCTCAAACTACACAAACAGTTCATTCGCGCTGCTGCGGTGTTTCGGAGATGGAAACTTTGCAGATGTTAATGATGCAACCTCGCTTGCAGTGGCCGGCAACCGCATTCTCAACATGTCAATCCTCGTGGGCATCTTGCTGACTATGAGCATACTCTCCATCGTGATTGCCTACGCATATACTCAAAGTCTGATTGGTGGGTTCCTGCAACAACACCTCAACTCGTTGTCAAAGCTAGCTGGGGACGCGTCGCAGAAGTTTGTGTTTTTGCACCAATTGCGTCGAGAAGAGGAAGAAACGGAAGAACTCCGTCGGTTGCAAGCGAATGGCCATCGCGGTGACCGCATGGCATACCCGGGTTACCCCGCCATCCGCCCAGCTGGCAAACCTAACGCGGATGCCAGAGCTGCACTTGCTGTCATGAAGATGCAAACTCGGTTTAAAATGTACTGCGAACGACGACATCTCGGCGCTCGTGGACTTCAGGCTACTTTTCGGGGTTGGAGAGAACGTCGTTACAAGTTAGCTCGCTTCTGGGGCAAAATGTGGGATCCGCATCACGGGGGATATTATTTCTTCAATCGGAGAACAAATCAATACACGTGGGATGAGCCCGAAGGCTTTCGTCAGGAGTATTCGGATCAATTGCTTGCACGAGATCCCGTCATCAGCTTAACAATGCGTCTTCAGCGGAATTGGCGAGCGTCGAAAGTTCGCAAGGCATGGGGTGCGATGATTCGTAAGATGAGAGCGGACCGCAAGAGAAGGAAAACGCTGGAACTTCAAGCCGCAGCCGCCGCGGAAGTAGCCGCTCGTCGCCAGAAGCGGCAGATGCGACCTTCGATGATGGGTCTCAACACCGTGGAGCGCAGGTCCAGCAAAGGTGCAGCGCCCGTGGGCTCGGCGAAAGTGCTGGAGGGAATCCCGGATCCGACCCCAATCGATATAAAACAACTTGGAAGTATGATGGCAAAAGGGACCGCAGAGGCGGCGGTGAGTCGTCAATTTCGTGCGTGTTGAACAAATGCTGGTGCTGATACCGTTGCGCTGTGTTGTTTCTGCCCCCAACACCAATTAGCAAAAGCTCAAGCAACGAACCAAAGAGATTGCCAAATCAGCTGTGCGAGAGCACGACCAAATGGTCAATCGCATGCAGTTGTCAAAAGCACTTCGTGATCAAGGTTTTCTGTCGCACCACATTGAAAAGGCATTCCAGATCGTTGGCACAGAGGATCCACAAGTTTGTTACGACTGGCTGAAGTCTCATTATCCGCGGCGGAACACAAGTGCCAATCCAGATAGCAACGTTGCAGAAGATTCGGAAACAAACACGGATTTTGTTCGACGCGGAGACAGTGTACAAGAGCTCATTGCTTCCAAGAAACGGCGTGCGTCGAAAAAACGGTCGATGGCCGCTTCAAGCCTGTTTCCAAAAATTGTGACCAAGAAGAAGCAGGCATGGGGTACAATTGAGGAAGACTCAAAGACAGGTGAAGCAAAAGACAAAAACTTGCGCGACAACAACCAAGTTGCCGTGAAGAGACGAAAGAGTACGTCCAAGAAAAACCTGAAGATGGACGAGTTAGCCAAAACTCTGACTCTCAAAGAACGAATTGGAAGTGGTTTGCTTTACCTGTGGCTCAGCTTGTCGTTGGCACAAGCGCAAAAGGTCCGATTTGACTGCATTGGTGATGCACTGCTTTGTCACGACCTCAGTTTTTTTACATTGCTCTCCCAGGCTAACGCAAGAGAAAAGTTTTTGGGCGATGGGAATTTGTTTCCAACAGTGCGCCAATTCCAATTCCACTTCAAGTCGGGGCACAATCAAGGGCTCGATGCTGAAAGAAAATGGGGTGTACGCCCTATTCCATATTTGATATTTGCAGTCTTGCTACTGTTCCACAAACCTTTCACGGACCTTGGAGCGCAGGTGCTCGCCGCAAAAGCGGGCCTTGCTGATCCAGACGCGGTTGCAGATTCTATCAGCTTGACTGTTTTCGTGCTGGCGACGTCATGGATTGTGGTTGCCGTCATAACAGTCATCCTCGCTGCGTATGCGGTTGGGAAAGTTCATCTCAAAGACAGATCCTTCGAGTTCGAACCCGCAATCCGTTCCCAAATAGTTCGTGGAGATGCGTCGACGGAGACCGGCCGTTGGCTGAATCGATTTGTTGACGACAAGGAAAGACAATTTCAACTCACAGAAGATGGAGCTGTTATGAATGCCCGTGTTCAGGTTCGTTTCCTCACGTGTCGCAAGCACCTTTGTCGTAGCTGTAAACGCGCGCTTTCTGTGTGTGTCGCAGATATGGGGCATCATGATCGGTTTACTCAAGCCTGACAAAGGTCGCGTGTGGTTCTTGACGATTTGGCTGACGTTTGTCATTTTTGAAAGTGTCACATACGCAGTTCTGTCGGGAAGAGAGGAATTGTTGGTTGCGTTCCTCATCAAAGCATGCGCTGCAGCGTTGGTGTGGGGCTGGGCGCCCATCAACGGCGAAGTGCAGTTGGGCATCATTCGTATGAACCCAAATGCCTTTTTGGGAGCGTCGCAACTTTTGGTGGGATTTCAGAATCTCATCATGTATGCCTATCCATATGATGAATGTTTGGCACTGCCCACGGATTTGGTCGCCGTCAATTTAATATACATGGGATCAGTCATTGCGGTATTGGTTCTGTGTTTAGTGGCTGACCTCCTGACGACAGTTTCACGGTGAGTCTGGCTGCAAAGGCATTGCTTCACTGCGCGAGACAGAACCTGATGTTGTGTGCGATGTTTTTGATGCTCACTTCCCCCCACAGGTGCAAGAGTAAATATTCCCGTAAAGCTTCGTCAAAGAAGAAGCGAAAAAGGCGGAGAAAGGGTAGAAAAGTCGCTCCAGAGTGACCGAACAATCCCACAGCCTGACTGACAGCGCGGAATTTGGGGCGATGTCTGTTCAAGCTACGGTAACTAAACTAACATTTTACAACAACAGCAAAATAAACATGAGTTGCTGGCGTTATTATGGGCGCAAACGACTCATTCCTAACTTTGCTCGTTCTATGTTCCAATACTCGACCGAAAATTTTTCCACTGCAGCACTGCTGCCTTCGGCACTGCTCTCGCTGTTTTTCGACTTCTTGTCGCGCTTTTTCGCTTTCTTCTCTCGCTTTTTGTCTTTCTTCTTGTTTTTGTCTTTCTTGGCCTTTCCGCGAAGGATCGCATTTAGCGCTGTGGATTTCCTAGAAGATGAAGAACTACTTGCCAACACCGGTGGCGCGTCGACTTTGCTCGTCGCGGTGGTACTTGTCGTTGTGGCGGTTCGTGGTTGCGTGTCAGATGTAGCGCGTGAGCTAGAAGTGGACGAGCTGGAAGACAAGGTCCCATCACGACGTTTTTGGGGGTCGGGACGGTCATGCTTGCGGCCGTGGCTGCGCGAACGGCTGCGCCTTCTTGGGCTCCTACTTCTACTGTGACTGGTACTTCTGCTGCTGCTGCCACTGCTGCTGCTGCGACTGCCACTGCTGTAGCTGCGACTACGGCTACTACGCCGTCGTCCGCGGTCTTGCCCGTGGCCATGCCCACGCTCACGGCTTCTATATCGGCGATCTCGACTTCTGCTTCGGCTTCGGCTTCCGCCTCGACTGCGACGACGGCTTCTGTAGCGACGATCTCGACTGCGGCTGCGACTTCGACTGTAATCACTGTCGCTGCGGCGGGCCCCGTGACTCCGTCGTCGACGGTGGCGCTCGCGGCTGCGACTACGGCTGTGTCGCGAGTGGCGGCCCCGACTACGACTGCGACGCGATCTGTGGTCTCGACGGCGGTGAAGTGAGTCGCTACCTTTGCTTGTCTCCCGTGGTGGCCGTAGCCGTTTTTCAGGTTTTTCATCGTTGACCGTCGTTGTTTTGTCCTTGTCCGGGGCTTGATCCTGTGCTTGAGTGCTTTTTTCTCGGGACTGACACGCAGTGCGTGATTCTGCTGTATGAGAGGAATCAGGCTCGCCAGTGACCACTCTGGCTTCGCCTTTTTCGTTGGCAACATCTGTGGGCGCCGTTGACGTTGCATCCGCGTTGGGTGAACTATCGGCCAATTCAAACTTGGCCAACTCCGCGTCGATGTCAACGGCTCCCAGTGCACTCTCTCGCTTCGGCAGTTCATCGCGGTCCTCGAGTGTGATGCGCGACGGAATTCGAGGCATGGCCACCTCACATGAATAACCCTCGTGGAGGAGTTCGTCAATGAACATATCCATTCGAATTACTTCCCATCCAACTGTTTTGCGCCGCCGTAGTTTACGGTAATCGTTGTACAGCGGTTCTAAGTACTTGTAAACGTCAGTGTATCGACCCACAAGCCGTAAATACATGGCCCCGAGTGCGCGGACGTATTTGTAATCCTCGTTCTTGATCAACTCGACCACGATGTCGGTTTCCGGTTGGATTTGGAGCATTTTCAAAACAAGGCAAAGAAATGGAGTTGACTTGTTGTTCCCAGCATAAGTGCCGCCGATGTGGTCAAGTTCGATTGCGCGGTCCACGAGCGTTTCGGAGGTCAAACCGAAGCAATACTCCTTCCAGTAAAGACTGGCATACACACGTTGCCTCAGAATCTTTTCAATTAAATTTTGAGGATTCGTCCCGTGTTTTGACTGGGCGAGTGGGTCGGTGCTGTTGAGGCCTGGCATATTGAGTGAGACTATTCACAACAGGACACCTCCTGAGGAGCACAGTTGCAACGTAGTTGAAGGCGCGGACACACAAGGCAGACGCAACTCCGCAACGCAATCGCCGCGAGGGTGAACCTGCCCGTTCTTTCGAGTGAAAGTTAGCAACGCGTTTTATGTGATGAACCTTCAATGTGTTGGTTCTGTGGTTTTGTTTCTTCGGGGCTCGGAAAGCGCCAAGGGACCGCCAAAACCTACTGTATGAACGTCAACTGCGTGTTACAGTATTTCTCAACATGCCATAAATCATCACCGTCCGTCACTCAAACAACCATCGAAACGCAGCTTCAAAGTAAGTGCAGTATCATCAAAGCCCCTCGACAACAACAACGACGCAATACAATACAACGTCAAACTACCACCGAGTGACCACCACCTCCTTCCGACGCGAGACTACGAAAATATTATTGACTGTGAGAAGGAGCTCCACAAGCCCACCGAACAAACGAACCAATCAACCACCCACCCACCCACCCACCCACCCAGCCAAACAAACAAACAAACAAACAAACACACAAACACACAAACAAACAAACAAACAAACAAACAAACAAACAACGAACCGAACGAACTACGAACCGAACGAACGACGAACCGAACGAACAACGAACCGAACGAACGAACCGAACGAACTTCGATGACTTCAACCACCACGCAACAACGCAACGACGTCAGGCCACCAACCCAACCCACCCACCACCCACCACCCACAGCCGCAGTCACTCACTCACTCACTCACATCCCAACTCACCGCCACTGACTGACTGACTGACTGACTGACTGCGTCACTCACTGCCGCCTGGCCTCTCAGCCTCTCCACCGCCAACTCACTCACTCACTCACAGTCACTCACAGTCACTCGCAGTGGACGCCGGGTGGTTGTTCTATTGTGTATCCGATTGTACTTTTCGTTTGGTTTGGTACTCATTTTTGTACAATTTTCAATTTTTGAATGCGTCGGAATTTTGGGGACGGTGGTGGGCAGTTATGGGGTGCAGGAACGCAGTGTTGATTGTAGTTTTATTCCAGTTTTCATTGTATTGCATTCTTCAAGTACAATGAAAATGGCGATTTCCAGTGATTATGATAGATCGCCACCTCGCGCTCCGGCAGTGGCAGTGGCAGTGGCAGTTCGTGGAGTCAGTCAGTCCACCTGAATCGATAGGTATCCTTTTCCAACACTACGAAGATTAATACTGTATTGTACGTACTAACATCGCGTATTCCTATTTATAGATGAAACTGCAATTCCAGAAAATGTGTACAGTACAGTACATCGCAGGCAGCCCCACTAACTGACTGACTGACTGACTGACTGACTGAGTGTGGGTGGGTGAGTGACTGAGTGAGTGGGTGAATAGCTGACCAGTTCGATCGACGTTCGTTCGTTGGTTCGGTTCGTTCGTTTGGTTTGGTTCGTTGTTGTTGTTGTTGGACTGACTGACTGGCCGAGTGAGTGCGTGAGAGGGAAGGAATCAATCAATCAAGCACTCACTCACTCACTCAATCGACATCAACCAATCAACCAATCACATTCAACCCTTCAACCCTCACTCACTCACTCACTCACTCACTCACTCACTCACTCACTCTCAGAACAGTAAGTTACTGTCACTCTTTCACTCCCACTCCCACTCTCACTCCCACTCTCACAGTCTGTCTCGACTCACTGGCACTCACTGGCACTCTGTGGCTCGCTCACTGGCACTCGTCGCTGTCAGTCACTGTCAGTCACTGTCAGTCAGTCAGTCATCCAAACACGCCCACGAACATGACGCAAGCGTAGCAGCGTCGATAGCAGCGTAGCAACAACACAACACAACAACAACAAACGAACGAACGAACGAACCCTACGAACGAACTGTGCATGATGACGATGAGCGAACGATCAACGAACCAACGATCAACCAACCAACGACCAATGATCAACCAGCCACGATCAACGATCAACCACGGGGTAAAATGGCCCGGAGACATTTCCCCTTGGACCAATGATGAACGACGAACGACGTAGGCTCTTCCGTCGTTCGGTTGGTTGTGCTGCTGCTGTCGTTGTTGTTGTGTTCGTTCAATGCGCTCGGATGTACGTTGGGGTGGGTTGCAGTATCGTCACATTCAAGAATCACACGAAACTGAACGTGCGCGCTCGAATCAGCTCCACCTTCGATGAGTTGCCTGGGCATGACTACGATGCTGTTGTGGTTGACTGCTGATGGTGAGAGTTGTTGAGTCGACGTTGGCGGCATGTGATGCAATCTTGACCGTCAAAGTGTTCGCTGCATTGTGCGGTGTTTCCGGCTTGAGAACGCGGCACCGTGTCGTGCCTCGCTCAAAACTATCCATACGAACTAATATTCGAGATATTTCGCTGGAAGTTTCTCAACAACTTACACCAATCAACTGATCATTGTACGTAGTTCGGACGGCGTCCGTGTGTTGTGCAACCAGTGCGTCGATCCACCACCTTGAGTATATATCTGTGCAATAGCTGTGCCCGACGACCATGCCATCCAGCAAAAGTGGCACCGTCAGAAAGACGTTCCTCGAAAAACTCTATGACATTCTGCAAACTTCAGATCCTTCCATCATAAGTTGGAATCCCAAAGGCACCGTCATCCTCATTAATGACAAAGAGCGCCTTTCGTCGGAAGTTCTTGGGAAGTACTTCCGGTCGAATCAATTCGAAAGTTTTGTTCGGCAGCTCAGTTTTTATCAGTTCCGACGGACTGGCCTCGACAAGTTGAACAAGAATGCCAAATCTGGTGGCGTGCAGCCGATCATGGAGTTCATCAACGACAAATTCACGAGGGACAAGCCAAACCTAGGCCTAACGATTAAGAGGAAAACTTACGGAGTTGATGACGTCAAAGAAGAAGTACTTGAATTGAAGTCGGAGGTGTCAAAACTCAAGGACGACATGAAGTCGGTAAAATCGAGCGTGAAAGATCTGTCTTCCAAGTTCGATGATATTCGGCATGCCATGTGGAAAATGTTGCAAAATCAACAGCAACTGCACAGCGCGCAGCAGAAATTGGAAAAAAATGCGACGAGTGGTGATGCAGCTGCCGACAATAATCCCCCCGTTAAGTCGGATGAACCGTCCACAATTCCCCCGAAGCCGTTTGGCGCAAAAACTCACAGTCTGGACGCACCAACGCAGAGCTTCGGCGACAGCAGTACATCCGCCGCCGACGATAGCCGGCAACCGTCAATTGGCAGCTTCAACTTGGGGTCACAAACGTGGAATGAGGCATTGAACTCGCCTGCTCCCGATGGTGCGGCCGAGTTAGACAGTGAGGGTTTGGGTAATCTGTTCTCCACGTACTTCGACGATGACACGCTCGAAGAAGGACAGGGAGTCGAATTGCTCGTTCCTCTCGACGGCAGCAACGACAACAGCAAGAAGCCTGCGTCTTCGCGCGCCGAATACAGAGTCCCGGTTCAGCCAAAGAACAAGCGGTTGAGAGGACGTGGAGCTTCTGCAATCCACGACGGCACTATGGGGCCGCCGGCGGACTCAAACGTTGGCTCGACTCGGAGAATACAAATCGGGGACGGATTGGCCACAGCAGACGAGCCGTTGTCTCCTGCTGAACTCAAGTTCGACCTCGAAGACCCTGGGCTCGACGGGGGGCTGTTTTGAAGCGTCACCGTCTCCCCTAATTTATTTCTCACAATCAACCATCAACACTCCAACTTTGTCAAGATATGTTGCGTTGTGTACCCGCAAAGTGCAATGCAGTCGTCTCACCATCTGCATTGGCGCAATCAAACAACAATGCGCGGACACCCGCATTCTTGCGCAGATTGTTGGCTAACAAATTTACAGCACAGAATATCTACAGTCGCTAACAAACGCCGTGGGATGAACTGCTTCAGTCCTCGTCCTCGTCGTCATCGTCGGAATCTTCGTCAGAATCCTCTTCATCTTCATCAACTTCTTCCTTGGCTTTCTCATCGGCTTCCTTGAGAAGTTCTTGAGGGACACGCTTGAATTTCCAGCCGCTCTCTGCGCAGATCCACCCCATCTCCAATTCAAAGTCCTGCTCACGGTCTGCGTCGTGGTTCAAATGCAATATTTTCGCGATGTCCTTGAGGCTTTCTTTACAGGTCCTCTCAGTTAGCTTCTTACTCTCAATCTCTGTCTTTGCGGCCTGCACACTCTTGCCAATCGCACAGCCGTAGTACTTCAAGCACACACCGTCTGGGCCGGACATCCACAGCGACGTCTTCTTGGTGTCTTCATCGTATCCTGCCAGAATAAAGGCGCAGCCAAACGGGCGTAGAGCGCCATAGCACGTGTAAGCGTGGAGGAGTCCCCCCAGCTGATCGGAGAGCATTTTGACGGGAGCCGACGAGCCATAGTTTTCTCGATACCGGCTTGCGGCGTAACGAGCCTCATTCGCAATTTTGCGCCCATCAGCTCCGAAACCACTAACTGCCATACCGAGGTGATGGTCGACAGTGAACACCCGCCGGTTGGATCCGGGCATGAGAAGTGGCGACACCAGCACTTTTTCCAGTGCCACGACGACGCCATCGGTGCATTGGATGCCGATGGCGGTGCCACTACCTTCTACTGCCTTCTGGGCATATTCGACCTGGTAGATACGGCCTTCCGGGGAAAAAGTGGTCGGTGAGTAATCGTATCCAGCTCCGGTGGAACTCATGTTGCCGCGACCAGGTTCAATGCGCCAATTCCAATCCCTTGCGGCACGACAGGCTGCAAAATCTATTCAAAAACTAAATCAACGATTAAAATGAGACGGGCAACTCAGAAAGCATTTAAATGCACCAACTGCAACACAAGCTAGTCAAACGACAGAGGCCGTCGCAAATGCGTAACGTTGCCGCGTTCCTCGTTTTCTATGATCGCACGCCGCCCCATTCAACAACTTGTCATCGAATTGCCTGCCTCGTTGCACATCGCTCGCGCGAACTGCCTTCTGAGAAGCGTTTTGGGTGTGGCACACAATGAACGAACGATCGTCGCAACCTGGTCGAATCGAATTGCGGCAACCGCACACCAAACCCAAACCAATTCAAACGACCAAACTCAGAAGCAAGTCACACCGAACCAAACCAAACCAAACCAGACCGAACCAGACCAGACGTAGCAATCGAACGGGCAAACGACCTCTCTAACAAAAGCAAACAATGGGAGGGATGTCTCCGTGCAACAACACTTTCCGGACCCCAACACAACGAACTCAACCAAACCAAACAAAACAAAACAAAACAAAACAAAACCATCTCACAACAACAGCGAACGACAACAACGACAACAACAACAACAACAACAACAACAAACCAAAGTCAGGTCGTCGTCGTCGACTTCGTTCGTCGTTCGTTGGTCGCCGACTTCGCAGAGAGTGAGTGAGTGAGCGAGTGAGTGAGAGTGCGATCGAAGTTCGATGGAACGAATGAAGCATCGACAGTGACTGACAGTGAATGAACGAATGAATGAACGAATGAATGAATGACTGTGAGTGAGTGACTGTGAGTGAGTGAGTGAGTGAGTGAGCTGAGAGCCAAACTTTCAAATCACAAACAACAATCACAGTCACAGTCACAGTCACTCACTCTCACTCACTCACTCTCACTCACTCACTCACTCACAGGCAGGCCAGTCAGTGAGTGACTGTGAAGGTGACTGACTGACTGTGGGCGAGCAATGGGGGCTGACTGACTGACTGACTGCGACACTGCGGTGACTCACACTCACCCACTCACTCACTCTCACTCACTCACTCTCACTCACTCACTCACTGTCACCCACTCATTACCAGCTGACTGAATGACTGGCTGACTGTGGGACTGACTGACTGTGGGACTGACTGTGAGTGATTGATCAGTGAAGGTGTTTTTTGGATGCTCTCTCTCTCTCTCTCTCTCCGTCCGTCCGTCCGTCTGTCCGTCCGTGCGTCTGTCTGTCTGCAATGCGGCACGCACTAGCATGAGCAGAGCGACCGACCACTTACTTGCACGGACTCTCAGACGCCGCCGACGTGTGTCCTTGTTCCTTGTCTGGTTATGTGGTTATGTGGTCATGTGGTCATGTGGTCATGTGGTCATGTGGTCAGTGGGCAGTGGGCAGTGGGCAGTGGTGGTCATCGTCATATTTTTAGTTCCTGTGGACAGCCAGAGTCGGCAGTTTGCAGTAGGCGGTAGGTGGTACGCAGTAGGCAGTCGGTACATTGCCGTCATTCACCTCGTGAGCGTCGATGGTTTTACATGCCACAACGTCACACATACATTGGCAGTAGGGTCAGCAGAGTGTGGCACATGGACTGCTGTGGAGGTAGTGCGGCGCGGGGCATGTCTTCAATAGCAGGGCGCTCGAAACCGGGGTGACTCTGTGCTTCAGAGTCTCTAGGACGAAAACGTGGCCGCTCGGTCAGCGAGTACGCCACTTGCAATGGAAAAATAGAAGGCCCTGAAATCCCCACATCTATTTCGACAACGATAACCACAGACGCGCGCTCTACGTCACAACCGCACATATTGCAACCATGAAGGGTGACCAAACGACACTAAAATGTTCGGAGATCAATATCAAAGAACCGAAGACGTGGGCATGGGTAGCGGCAATCATTGCCTCTTTGCTCATGTGTTTCACCTCATTTTCCGTTATCGGCGATGGTTGCTGGGGTAGTTTCTGGTTTGCGTTTATTTTTGGATTGATCCTGCTCATGTTGGCGTTCTTGTGCGTGCTACGATGTTGCACGTGCTCCTCAAAGTTTGCTCTCAAGATCACGCCGTACACTCAAAACTACTGGTTCAAGGCCGGCATCTACTCTGTGTAAGTCCTGCTTGGTTGTTTAGCGATGTGATCCACTTACACACTTTCACTGACGTTGTATTGCCATGGCTGCTTCGTAATTTAGGGTTGGTATTCTCGGATTAATTGTGTACGGTGTTGAGACTTGCTCAGCCGCTGGGATTGCCGTCATCTACGTCATTGCCATTCTCGCCGGCATTCTGTTCCTCGTTCTGGGCTTTATGAACCGAGGCAGAAGCAATGACCTCGATGAACCAACTTACACCGGCAGCGTAAGTTGAACAAAGTATGCGTCACTTTCTCTGCCAATTTGAAGCCATCCTCACTTTTGATTTTGCGTATCCACTAGGCCGTTACTGAAGGCTCCTATACGCAGTCGGTGTAGAATGCATGAACGTGCGGAGCATATAACAACTGTGACTAATACCGTCAGTGACAATTTCAGTATTTCAGTACAGTACACAAACGCTCCGAGGCTACGCCATAGAACAT
>ENA-OWNT01001480-OWNT01001480.1-seawater-metagenome-genome-assembly--contig:-NODE-1480-length-29397-cov-14.257026_pt1 | contig 29397 bp, 25 predicted proteins | sample MGYA00238136_ERZ651165 | MGnify/ENA primary metagenome ERZ651165 (study PRJEB26861, sample SAMN08777766) | seawater metagenome | isolation source: coastal seawater | place: USA: Florida | collected...
TTCGCCGACAGCATCCTGCGCTGAATCTGCGGTTGTTCGTCTCCGACCAAGTGGCGGACATGTTTCGCGACCCTGTCGATGTGGCCATTCGCAGTGGCGTCATCGAAGACGCCAACTATCAGCCTTCGCCGCTGGTGCCGGTCAACAATCCGCTGACGGGCGCGCCACTGGACCTGAGTTTCGCCACCCTGCGCAGCGTCTCCCCGGTGCACCTGCAATACATGCGCAACATGCAGACGCTGGGATCGATGTCGATCTCGATCGTGGTGCGTGGCCAGTTGTGGGGCTTGATCTCCTGTCACCATGCCTCGCCAAGGCCCGTCAGTTTTCAGACCCGTACCGCCTGCGAACTGCTGGGCAGCGTGCTGTCCCTGCAGATCGAGACCAAGGAAGCGCAGGCCAAAACCCAGCGAATGCTCAGCTTGCGTCGTCAGATTGTGCAGATGCTCGCCGCGATGGCGGATCTGGACAGCGTGATCGGCGGCCTTCGCTCGATGCCTGAGGTGCTGCTGGCCTTCGTCGAGGCGACGGGGGCTGCGGTGATTTCCGATTCCATCGTGGATGTCTACGGTGAGACCCCGGATCGCGAGCAGATCCAGGCCCTGACCGAATGGCTTAGCCAACGCAATATCCATGACGTGTTCCAGTCCGACAACGTTGGCCGTGACATCCCGGATCTGCCTAAATTGAGCCGGTCAGTCAGCGGCGTTCTGGCCATGGCGATCTCCGAGCTGCATTCGAACTACATCATCTGGTTCCGTCCTGAGCAAACCCGCGTGGTCAACTGGGCCGGCAAACCGGAAAAAACCGTCAGTGACACCGGCTCGCTCAGCCCGCGTCACAGCTTTGCCCTGTGGCAGGAGACCGTACGCGGCTTCTCACGGCCTTGGGACGAGCTTGATACCGAAGGCGTGGTCGAACTGCGCGCTGCAGTGCTCGGTATTGTGCTGCGCAAGGCCGAGGAAATGGCTGCGTTGGCCGAAGAACTAAAGAAGTCCAACAAGGAGCTCGAAGCGTTTTCCTACAGCGTGTCCCATGACCTGCGCGCGCCGCTGCGCCACATCGCCGGGTACGCCGTCCTGAACGATGTGTCCATGCGCGACTACCAGTTCCGCACCATCCAGTGGCTGCAGGGCAAGACCTGGGAAAAGTCCACCCCGTTCGGCCCCGCCCTGGTCACCAAGGACGAGTTCAACGGCGGCCTCATGACCACCGCGGTCGACGGCGAGATCCAGCAGCAGACCCCGACGAACGACGTTGTCTTCACCCCAGAGTTCCTGGTTTCCTACATCTCCACCATCATCACGCTGAACCCCGGCGACGTCATCGCCACCGGCACACCCGGCGGCGTCGGCCACGCCCAGGATCCGAAGCGCTACCTGCAGGAAGGCCAGATCCTGGTCACCACCATCGAGGGCCTCGGAGAGCTGAAGAACCGCGTGGTCAAGGAAGCCTGATGGTTGCCCGCCACGACCAGACCACGGACCCGGAACTCCTGCAGGCGCTGCTGCAGGCGCGCCGGGGCACGGCGTTTTTCGCCCGCAAGCTCAACGAGCTCAGTGACGCGGAGCTCGACGGTGATTCGCTGCTGCCGGGCTGGACCCGCCGCCACATCACGGCCCACATCGGCTACAACGCCCGGGCCATCGCCCGGCTGGTCGAGTGGGCGGCCACCGGGGTGGAGACCCCGATGTACGCGTCCACACAGGTCCGGGACCACGAGATCGACTTCGGCGCCACGCTGAGCCCGATCGCGCTGCGGCATCTGTTCGACCACTCCGCCGTGCACCTGAACGTCGAGTGGCGGGACCTTCCCGGGGACGCCTGGCACCACGTGGTCCGGACCATCCAGGGCCGCGAGGTGCCCGCCAGCGAAACCGTCTGGATGCGCAGCCGTGAAGTCTGGATGCACGCCGTGGACCTGGACAACGGCGCCGCCTTCCGGGACATCCCGGCACCGGTGCTGGAGCGGCTCCTGAAAGACATCGCCGGCGCCTGGCACACCCGCGGGACCGACAAGAACCTCGTCGTCAGGGTCACGGACCGCGACCTCACGTTCGGGGACACGACGTCGGCGACCCCCGCCGTGGTCTCCGGACCGCTCGCGGCCGTCGTCGAATGGGCTGCCGGGCGCGGGAGCGGCGGTGTCACCGCCACCGGACCCGGTGCCGAAGCGAAAGGCGGCGCGGTTCCGGCCGCCCCGAAATGGATCTGAGACGTTCGGCAGCGTAGCTCCGAGAGCAGACCGGAAAAGCCCCCTCGGCGAGGGGGCTTTTCCGTTTTGCGTTCGCAGACGTCGGCTGTGCCGCCCTGTCATGCGTTGGTCCGGTACTTTCGCATGCCAATCGGCAGCGGGTTCAGCCGTCGTCGCAGAGCAGGTGGTGCCAGTTGTCGGCCAGGATCTCCAGCGCGTGTTCGCGGTTGGGTTCAAACTTGCGTCGTGTCCAGAGCGTGGCGACGTAGTCGAGTGAGGTGAAGGCCAGAGTGCCGCGAATGTGGCGCGTCTCCGCCGGGAAGCGCCCTGCAAGCTCCATTCCGCGGACGAGGTCGGAGATGACCTCCTCATGCCACCCCTCGACCAGGGCGCGCACGTCGCGATCGACGGCGGCGGCCTCCTCAAGCACGTCGAGGTACGGGCGGAAGACCGGCCAGAGCGCCGCCCGCGACTCCAGCCAGGCCAGGATGCCCGGCAGCTCGCCTGCCCGCACCACGTCGACGAGGTCGGCCGCGGTGGAGCCGATCCCCGGGCCGTCCGCGCGGCCGGCCGGGTCCGATCTTTAGGACGCCACTACCTTGACGACCTGAAGCTTCTCGAAGCTCCGCGTGATGTTGCTCGGAACCCTGACCCCGTCCGCGATTGACAGTGACTTCACCTGACGGGCCAGCGCGTCAATGATCGCGTGCGCCTCGAGCTTGGCCAGGCCCTGGCCGGCGCAGCCATGAGGTCCGTAGCCGAAGGACAGGTGGTCCACCGGGTTGCGCCTGATGTCGAAGGTGTCGGGGTTTTCGTAGTGCCGCGGGTCCCGGTTGCCGGCGCCAAAGAGGATGCCCAGTTGAGCGCCCGCGGGAACGGTGACGCCGTCGATCTCCACCTCACGGGTGGCCGTGCGGCCCCAGATGTGCACGGGGGCCCAATAGCGCAGCACTTCCGCGAAGGCCGCAGGTACCAGATCCGGGTTCTCGCGGATGAGCTCCAGCTGCTCCGGGTGGCGGCCGAACAAGGCGATGATGTTGCCGATCGAGGCGATCGTGGTGTCGACGCCTGCCCCGAGGTACTGGTGGATGATGTGTCCGGCGGAGCCTTCGGGGATGTCGCCACGCGTCTCGGCGTCGAAGATCCCGCGGCCGATCGAGCCGGGGGCGAGATCGCCGGCGGTAACCGACGAGCACCAGCCGTACAGCTCGCCGGCGATCGGGAAGCTTTCCTGGGTGCGCTGGTTCATCGGCCCGATGACCTGCATCGCGGCCTGCCCCCAGCGCATCATGTTGTCCTTGACGTGCCCGCTGAAGCCGATGAGGTCGGCGACGATCTCGAGCGGGAAAGCCCGCGCCAGGGAATCGATGGCCTCAAAGCTTCCGCCGGCGACGAGGTCGGCAACGAGCCGTTCCGCCTTCTCATCGATGGTGACCTTCAGGCCGCGCAGCGCGCGGGGCGTGAGGTTCTCGGAGAGCGTCGCGCGCAGCTGGGTGTGCAGCGGCGGGTCTGAGGCAAGCGAGGTTCCCTGCAGCGCCTCGTTGACCATCGGGTTGAAGCCAAGGGTGGTGGAGGAGAACGTCGCCGGATCGCCGAGCACGTCGCGGATGATGTCGTAGCGCGTCAGGACGTAGAGGTCGTTCTTGGGCAGATGGACGACGCCGGCCTGCTCGCGCAGGGCGGCGTACGTGGGGTAGGGGTCGACCAGGACGTCGTCGTCCCAGATGTCGATGCCGGATTCGGCGGGTGCAGTCACGGTGTTCTCCTTGCGGATGGGTGATGGAGGTAGATGTGGCGCTCCACACATCTTGAGGCCATGCTTTACATGCTGTCAAGAGAGTTTACGCACTGACGCTTTCACAAACACAGCGCAGCGCGTTGGTATACTGCTCGTTCAGTGACTTGACATACTGTAAAGAAAAATGTGACGCTGGATACACCGCATCGGAGCGATGGTTCGGCCAGGCTCGGCGGCACCCCTGCATTCAACACCCGAACTTCAAGGGAGAAGCCAGTGATTCACCCCACCCCCGCCGACACCGGCGACGCGTTCGCCGGCACCGTCGAGCGAGCCACCGTCCATACGGTCCTTGGTCCCGTCCCCGCCCATGAATTGGGTGTGGTCGCGGTCCACGAGGCCCTGCTGTCGGTGCTCCCGGGTGCGCAGTACGCCCCGGACATCACCATGGACCGGGCGGAGATCTTCGAGGCACTGGCGGCGAAGCTCATCGACTTCCGCGAGCACGGCGGGCAGACGATCGTCGACAGTACGGGCATGTTCCACGGCCGCGACCTCAAGCTCTACGAGGCACTGTCCCGCTCCACCGGCGTCCACATCGTCGCCTCCACGGGCCTGGGCCCGGAGGAAGAGCTCGGTGGATACTTCCTGACCCCGCAGACCAACCCGCCCACCCCCTGGCCGGCCGAAAAGTTCGGTGATCTCTTCGGCAAGGAGGTCACCGAGGGGATGGTGGTTCCCCGGGTCGAGCGCCGCGCCGCCGCCGGCATCGTGGCCACCGTCGCCGACCGCGCCGGCATGACCCCGACCGAGGAAAGCCTGTTCCGCGGCTCCGCCCGCGCCGCCAGGAACACCGGCGTCCCGGTCTCCATTCGCTTCGGCGCCGATGCCCTGCACGATCTCGACGTCGTACTGGACGAGCAGATCGGGGCCGACCGGGTGCTCGTCGGCGACCTGGACCGCACGGACGCGGCCGGCTCCGCCATCAAGGTTGCCGGCCGCGGAGCCTTCGTCGGCATCGACCACGTGGGCCTGAACGACGACGGGGACTACGTCACGGACCACGATCGCGCCGAACTGGTGCTCGAGCTCGTCCAGGCCGGCCATGCCGACAAGATCATCCTTTCGGGCAACTCGATCGGCGTGGCCAAGGGCCTGCCGGAGTACAACCTGCCGTACAGCCACGTCCTGACCACGTTCGTGCCTTTCCTCAAGGCCCGCGGCCTGAGCGACGACGACGCCCGGCGCATCCTCGTGGACAACCCGCGCAACCTGCTGACCGTGCGCTAAACACACGTCGGCCCACATACAACAAGCTTTCGAACCCTGAGGTGAGTGAACGAATGACCAAGGTCAACACCGTGCTGGGAACCATCCCGGCCGAAGAACTGGAAATCGTGGCGGTCCACGAACACATCGGCTACGGCATGCCCGGGTCCGAACTGGACACCAGGTGGTGGAAGTCGCCGGAGCAGGCCTACGAGGAAACCGTGCCGAAGCTGCGGAAATTCCGCGAATACGGCGGCGGCACCTTTGTCGACGCCACCGGCATCTGCAACGGGCGCGACGTCGACTACTACAAGTCACTGTCCCGGAAGACGGGCGTGCACATCGTGGCCTGCACCGGCTTCGTCGGCGGCGACACAGCCCTGCCGCACTTCTCCCGCGCCACCGTCGACTACCTCGCGAAGGTGTTTATCCACGAGATCACCGTCGGCATCGGCAACACAGGTGCCAAGGCCGGCGTCATCAAGGTCGGCGTGAGCCGCGGCGGACGGATGACGGACCTGGACAAGCGCATCTACCGGGCCGCGGCTCGCGCCGCCGTCGTCACCGGGGCACCGATCCTGACCCATCTGGCCATCGACCCCGAGCCGGCGGTGACCATCTTCAACGAAGAGGGCCTCCCGCTGGACCGCGTGCTCTTCGGCCATGCCGACGACGGCCTGAACGCTCCGATCACCCCGCACGATTGGATCTACGAGCAGGGCGGCCGGATCGGCTTCGACACCTTCGGGTACGACCTCGAGCTGCCGGATCCGCCGTTTTGGGGCCGCAAGCGCGCCGAACGCATGGAGCACTTCGTCAACCTCGTGAACAAGGGCTATGCGGACAAGCTGCTCGTCTCGGCCGATGCAAACTGCAGTCCGCTGGGCTGGCCGGGCGTGAAGGGCCACACCATCAACTACATCTTCGAGGACATGATCCCCGACATGCGCGCGGCCGGCATTGACGACGCCACCCTCAAACTCCTGCTCGAGGACAACCCGGCCGACTTCCTGTCGCTTGACGCCTGACCCCTGACAGTCCACCACAACTTACCCGCTCCCCCAGGCACGCCCTGGGTGCAGAAAGAGAACGAACCAATGAAGGCTTCGGAAATCAAGAACCTCAAGATCGCCATCGTCGGCGCGGGCTACGGCGGCGCTGCGGCCGCCAAGGCCCTGAGCCTGCTCGGTGCCGACGTCAAGGTCTACGAGCAGGCGACCCGGATGCGGGAGGTCGGCGCCGGCATCGGTCTGCGTCCTGCCACCATGCACCGGTTCCGCCAGTGGGGGATCTTTGACGCGATCGCGAAGGTGAGTTCGCCGAGCGACTTCTTCGAGATCCTCACGGCCACCGGTGAGCCCATCATGAAGGACACCTGGCCGGAGTTCGGCGAGGAGACCCAGACCTACCTGATCCACCGCGGCGACTTCATCGACACCCTGCTCGGTGTGCTCCCCGAAGGCATGGTGCAGCTCGGCCACAAGCTGGAGACCGTCGAGGACAAGGGCGGCCGCTCTGCCCTCACCTTCACCAACGGCACCACCGTCGAGGCCGACCTCGTCGTCGGTGCCGACGGCATCAAATCCGTGGTGCGCGAGCAGCTGTTCAGCGACAAGGGCCCGGTGTTCTCCGGCGAGCACGCCTACCGCGTGGTGATCTCCGCCGAGGACGCCCACGGCATGGTCGTCGACGACAACCTGCGGATGTACATGGGCCGGGGCACGAAGGTGTACCTCCTGCCGCTGCGCCACCGCAACCAGATGTCCTTCGACATCACAGCCCTGAATCCGGACGGCACCTGGGCGCCCACGATCACGAAGAACCACCTCCTGGCGACAGTGGAAGGCTTCGACGAGCGGATCGTGAACATCGCCCGCGGCCTCGACATGGACGCGGTCAACGTCCGCGCCGTCTACGACATCGACCCGGTCGACACGTGGCACACCGACTCCGTCGTCCTCATGGGCGATGCGGCCCACTCAATGCTGCACCACCAGGGCCAGGGCGCGAACTCGGCGATCGAGGACGCCGGAGCCCTCGCCGACGCCCTCGCGCAGGCCGGCTCCGTCAAGGACGCCCTGACCCTGTTCCAGGCAATCCGCAAGCCGGTGACGGATGAACTGCAGCGCATCTCGCGTCAGGGGTGGACCGAAGACGAGGTCAACGATGTCTTCCCGGGACAAAAGCCCACCTCCCAGAAGCCCGCGGCCCGGGCACAGGTCTGACGCCATGACGATTCATCCGGAAATTGCCAGGATTCTCAGCACCCTGCCGGCCCCCGACGGTTCGCCGCTGGACCCGGAAGCCATGCGTGCCGCCGAGGCCGCGCAGGTACCCCCGTTGGCGGACCGCCTGCCGCTGTACTCTGTCGAGGACGCCACGGCAGTGACGCCCACGGGCGAGGTTCCCGTGCGGATCTACACGCCGGTGGAGGCTGACGCCTACGGGTTGCTGGTGTACTTCCACGGCGGTGCGTTCTTCCTGGGCAGCCTGGACACCCACGACCACGTCGCGCGGGCCCTGGCCAAGGAAACCGGCCACAAGGTCATCTCGGTCGGCTATCGGCTGGCCCCCGAGGCCGCATTCCCGGCAGGGCTTGAGGACTGCTACGGCGTGGTCCGCTGGGCGGCCGGAAACGGCGGGAGCCTGAAGTGGGACGGGAAGAACCTCGCTATCGCCGGCGACAGCTCGGGCGGCAACTTCGTCGCCGCCGTCGCCGCGAAAGCCCACGACGAAGGGTTCTTTGCGGTCACCCACCAGATTCTGTTCTACCCGTCCCTGGACTTGGACTTCGACGTCGACCGTTACGCCTCGCTGCGGGAGAACGCCGAAGGATACGGACTGGAAACGGCGGGCCTGGTGCCCTTCAACGCCTTCTACCTGGAGAACGGGGCAGACCCGGCGGATCCCCTCGTCTCCCCCATCAAGCGTGAGGACCTCGCCGGTCTGCCGGCAGCCCTCATCATCACGGCCGAGCACGACCCCCTGCGGGACGAAGGCGAAGCCTACGGCCGGCGCCTGTTGGAGGCCGGCGTCGACGCGACAGTCAGCCGCTACGAGGGGGCCAACCACGGGTTCGTCCAGAACTTCTCCTGGATCCCGGAGTTCTACCGGGCATTCGAGGAGTCCGGTGAATTCCTGAACGCGAGGGCCGGGCGATGACGACGCCGGTCGCTGTCCATCCCATGGTCTCGCCGTGGGGCCGGTTCGGTCTCTACAGCTTCTTCATCGACGCCCCCGAGCCCGCCATCGTCGACACGGGGATCGCGTCCTCGCCCGCCGAAGGCATGGTACCCGCATTGGAGGCGATCGGCCGCCGGATCGAAGACGTCCGCTGGATTCTGCTGACCCACGGTCACATCGACCACATCGGCGGCGCGCACGCCCTGTGGGAGCTCACCGGCCGGCGCGCGCAGGTGGTGATCCACGAGGCCGACGCACCGTTGCTGCGCTCGCGCCGGGCTCACGTGGACGAATACCTTTCCGGACGGGGGCAGTACCTGCACGACCCCGACGGCGAGACCAAACTGACGGAGGCCACAAACGCGGTCATCTCCGGCGAGATGGAGCCGACGCTGGTGGTGCGGGGCGGCGAGCGAATCTCCCTGGGCGGTGACGTCACCGTCTCGGTCCACTCGATTCCGGGCCACACCCGCGGGTCAGTCGCCTATGTCATTGACGGACAAAACGACGTGTTCGTCGGCGACGCCGTACAGGTCCACGGCGCGGCCAACGGATTCCCCGGATTCGTGGACCCGGCCGGCTACCGCTCCAGCCTGCAGTACCTCAGCGAAGAGATCCGCCCGCAGCACCTCTACCTGGGGCACCCGTATCGCCGCGCGGACGGCACACCCTACGGAGTGGAACTCGACGCCGGGCAGGCCAGGGAGGCGCTTCAGGGGAGCCTGGAGATCGAGGCCCGCGTCAATAGTGCGGCCTGCGGCTGCCTGGCTGCCGGACTCCAGGATACGGACTCGCCCTACTCACCTTTCGCCGGCGTCGCCGAGGAGCTTGGTTACGCCGGGGACCCCGCCCTGGAGCCGTCCCCGTTCTTCACGACGCTCCACGGCTACCGCACGACGACGGACCATTTGACCGAAGATGAGGAGACAAGCACTCATGGATGACTTCCAGTTACTGAATGCCGGCGCGGAGAAAATTGCCGTTCGCAAGGACCTCCGGGTCCCGATGCGCGACGGCGTCGAGCTCGCCGCCGATGCCTACCAGGGCGCCGAAGACAAGCCGCGGCCGGCGCTGGTTGCACTGAGCCCCTACGGCAAGGAACTGCAGGCGCTGGCACTCACCACGCCGCCGCAGCGGCGCCCCAGCCCGATGTGGGACGGCTGCATCGAGGCCGGTGACATTGCCCGCATCGTCAAGGAGGACTACGTCCACGTCATCGGTGACCTGCGCGGCTCCGGCCACTCCGGCGGTGAGCACATCGGCAACTACAACGCCGGCGGCGTTTCGCTCGGCCAGGACGCGTACGACTTCATCGAATGGGTCGCGGAGCAGCCGTGGTGCGACGGCAACGTCGGCATGGTGGGTATCTCCTACTTCGGCTCCATGCAGGTGCTTGCCGCCGCCGAGCGCCCGCCCCACCTGAAGGCGATCTTCGTCTCCGGCGGCCACTACGACTTCTACGAGACCACCTACCACGGCGGCATCATGTGGTTCATGCCGCGGGCTGCCCGCGAGGGCCGCGGCGGCGACTCCGGCTGGGCGTTCACCGACAACGTCAAGTCCCGCATGATCGAGAAGCACTCCCCAGGGGAGCTCAAGGAGCTCGTCGCCAAGCGCCTGCAGGACCCGGACGTTGCCGCGTGGCCGAACCTGGTCCATGTCCTGAACTACCCGAAGAACCACGAAGCCTGGTTCGACATCGTCATGAACGAACTGGACGGGCAGTGGTATGAGGAGCGCAACCCCGTCACGCTTGCCCCGAACATCGACATCCCGGTGTGGCTGCAGCTGGACCAGGGCCGCGGCTGGACCCTGGACGGCACTATCGAGCTGTTCAACGAGCTGAAGGGCCCGAAGAAGCTGGACATCGGCCCCTACCCGCCCATGCAGTCGCGCCCCTTCATCGAGGAGCACGACAAGATGTTCCGGTGGTACGACTACTGGATCAAGGGCACCGATAACGGCGTCATGGACGAGCCCGCCGTGAGTGTCTTCGTGGAAGGCTCCCGCGAGGTGGTGACCGCGGACCAGTGGCCGCCGAAGGACATCGACTACACGTCCCTGTATTTGCGCCCGCGCCACAAGCTGTCCACGGAGCCGGAGCTGATGGGCGCGGAGTACGCGGCCCCGGACGGGTTCTACCAGGCGCCGCTGACGGTAACGGACAAGGTGGAGGTCCTGAGCTGGAGCACGGAGCCGTTCGAGGAGGACACGGAGCTGATCGGCACCGGTGCCGCGCACATTTTCGCGGAGATCGACCAGCCGGACACCAACTTCATCCTGCGCTTGTGGGACTACGCCCCCAACGGCAAACGCCAGCTGATCACCAGCGGCTACCTCAAGGCCTCGCACCGCGAGCTCGACGCGCGGACCACTGAGGGCAACCCGTATCACCCGCACACCCGCTCCGTCCCCGTGGAACCGGGAACGGTCGAGGAGTATGTGCTGCGCCTCTACCCGTTCGCGAACACGTTCAAGCCGGGTCACCAGCTGACCGTGGAGCTGTCGAACGGCGAGCCGCTCGCCGACGAGCACAATTCGCTGCTGCCGCCGGATGCCTTCCATCTGCCGGTGGGCCGCCCTGTGACCCATAAGATCTACCGCGACGCCGCCCACCAGTCCAGGCTGGTCCTGCCGTTCACCACGCGCAGGCCGGAAGGGGGCCGGGCGAACTAGGGCCCTGGTGCTTCCTGCTCACTCAGCCAGCAGGAAGCACCAGTTCTCGACCATCAGATCCAGCGAAGCATCGCGGTCCACGGTCCAGCCGAGCCGCATCCAGCGCCGGGAAAAGAACTCCAGTTCGCCGAAGGCCAGCGCACACCGCACCCGCCGGCTGACGGGGTCAAACCGCCCGGCCCGGTCAAGGCCTGCCTGCATGTCATCGATCGCCGAGTCGAACCACTGATCGAGGGCCGCCTGGATATCCGGTTCGCTGGCCGCCGCCTGATGCGCCGCCACCACGTAGGGGCGGATCTCGGCCCACTGCTCGAATTTGCGCCCGAGCCAGGTGCGGATCAGCTCACGGTCCCCGGATTCCACCACCGAATGCAGCGGCGGGACGTCCGCCTCCGTCAGCAGCTGGTTGGACCGCTCGACCAGCGACCGCATGAGCTGGCCCTTGGACGGAAAATGCGAGTAAAAGGTGGCCCTGGTGGTGCCTACGGCGGCGGCGATGTCATCCACCGTGGTGGCGGCATACCCCTTCTCCTCAAAGAGCTCCAGCCCCTTCTCGAGCAAGAGCCGGCGGGTCATCTGCTTTTGAGCTTCTCGAATGCTTGCCACTCCCCCAGAGTAATGCAAGAGGCACTCTGTTCTTTCACTTGACACTATGTATAGTCAATGCCTATGTTGTTACCGACATCACATCCGGTGCCATCGCGCTTACGCGACCACCCCCTCCCCGGCCGCTGACAGCCGCCGGCGGACGCCTCGATTTTCACACTGCTCCACCCGATTGCTCGTAATCAAACAAGGGAGTTTTCCATGAGCACTGATCCCCGGATCGTTCCGCCCCAGACCTATCCGCCCCAGCAGGCACCCCGTGCGGAGCCGTCCCCCGCCGAGGCTGCAACCGACGCCGCCCGGCTGACGCTTCCGCGGCTGCGGGTGAAAGGCACGCTGGCAACAGCCGCCGTCGCCGTGATGGTCGCGCAGATCGCCAACGCGCTGCCCGGATCCCTCAACGGCGAGTTCCAGACGACATTCAACGCCGTAGGGTCCCAGCTGACCTTGATCGCGGCAGCGTTCATGATTCCCGTGGTCGTGTTTGAGCTGACCTTCGGCCTTCTGGGCGACAAGCTCGGCCACAAGAAGCTCGTCATGGGCGGCTCCCTGCTTATGGCGATCGGGTCACTGGTCTGCACCCTGGCTCCGACGGTTGAGGCGATGTGGATCGGTTCGGCCCTGAACGGCCTCGGCGCGGGCGCCATTTTCCCCGCCTCCCTCGCCCTCGTCGCCGCCGTCACCCACGACGCGCGGGCGCGGGCCAAGGGAATTGCCATGTGGGCGGGCTTCCTCTCCGTCGGTGCGGCGCTGTCACCGCTGCTCGGCGGCACCTTGGCCAGCCTCGGCTCCTGGCGGGGCGCCTACGGCACGGTTGCCGTCCTCAGCGTGCTGACCGTGATCCTGGCGCTCCTCGTCGCGGCAGAACACAAGGCGGCCCAGGGCCGCAAGCCGGACTGGTGGGGCCAGATCACCTTTGCCCTCGGCCTGATCCTCGTCCTCTTCGGCCTCGTCAAGGGCCCGGAAGACGGCTGGGGCGCCCCGCACGTCATCTTCTCGTTTGTCGCCGGCATCGCTCTGCTGCTCGCGTTCGTCCTCATTGAGACGCGCGTCGAATCGCCGCTGCTGGATCTGCGGCTGTTCCGCAACCGCGGCTTCACCATCTCCTCGATCGTCGCCGTCGTTGGCATGTTCGCGTTCCTCGGCAGCCTCTTCTCGCTGAGCATGTGGCTCGGTCCGGTCCAGCACCAGAACCCCATGAACATCGGCCTGCTGTTCATCCTGCTGCAGGGCCCGACGTTCGTGCTGGTTCCGCTGATCTCCCGCCTGCTCACCCGGGTCGCGGGCCGCTGGATGCTCACCGCGGGCTTCCTCCTGATGGCCGCCGGCGCGCTGATGGCCTCCGGCCTGGACGTCACGAACATGTCCATGACCCCGTTCATCACCCCGGCACTGCTGCTCGGTGTCGGCTTCGCCCTGACCCTGAGCCCGATGACCGCGATCGCCCTGAACACCGTTCCGCTGCACCTGGCCGGCATGGCCAGCGCCACCACCAACCTGCTCCGCGACCTGGGCTTCGCCCTCGGCCCCGTGCTGGCCGGCGCGGTGGCCCTGAGCGCCGCGGGCGCCAGCCTGGGCGCCTCGCTGCAGACCGCCTCCCTCCCAGCCGACCAGGCCGGTCCGGCTAACGCGATCTTCCAGGCCGGCGGCCCGATCGCGCTCAACAGCCTGCCGCCGGGAGCACCCGGCTCCGCGGCCCATGAGCTTGCCCTGCAGTCACTCGGCGGCGGCTTCTCCGAGGCATTCATCGTGTGCGCCATCGCGGCGGCTGCCGCAGCCCTTCTGACCCTCATCGGGCTGCACGGAGTCCGCGACACCCACCCCGCCGCCGAAGCCTTTGTGGACCCGCTCCTGGAATCCGCCCGGACCGAATCCGTTTAGCAGCAGTTCCTGCGGCCCCGGGTGTCATCGAAAAACGTCGATGACACCCGGGGCCGCGGCCGTTACGTCGCCCGCGGCCCCCAACCGTCTGCATGTAGCCCCGCGGTCACAGGCGGAGGTCAGGCCCCGACGTACGCCGCCAGATGCTGGCCGGTGAGCGTGGCACGGCCGGTGACGAGGTCGGCGGGGGTGCCCTCGAAGACGAGGCTGCCGCCGTCGTGTCCGGCGCCGGGACCCAGGTCGATGATCCAGTCGGCATGCGCCATGACCGCCTGGTGATGCTCGATGACGATCACCGACTTGCCGGAGTCGACCAGCCGGTCGAGCAGGCCGAGCAGGTTCTCGACGTCGGCCAGGTGCAGGCCGGTGGTCGGCTCGTCGAGGACGTAGACGTCCCCCTTCTCGGCCATCTGCGTGGCCAGCTTCAGCCGCTGCCGCTCGCCGCCGGACAGCGTGGTGAGCGGCTGGCCGAGGGTGAGGTAGCCGAGGCCGACGTCGGCGAGCCGGTCCAGGATCTTGTGGGCTGCCGGCGTCTTGGCCTCGCCAGCGTTGAAGAATTCCTCAGCCTCGGTCACCGGCATCTCCAGCACTTCGGCGATGTTCCGGCCGCCCAGCCTGTACTCGAGCACGGACGCCTGGAACCGCTTCCCCTCGCATTCCTCGCAGGTGGATTCGACGGTGGCCATGACGCCAAGATCGGTGTAGATGACACCGGCGCCGTTGCACGTGGGGCAGGCTCCCTCGGAGTTGGAGCTAAAGAGCGCCGGCTTCACGCCGTTGGCCTTCGCGAATGCCTTGCGGATCGGGTCCAACAGCCCCGTGTACGTGGCGGGGTTGCTCCGCCGCGAACCACGGATCGCGCCCTGGTCGACCACCACCACGCCGTCGCGGCCGTCAATCGAACCGTGAATCAGCGAACTCTTCCCGGAGCCGGCGACGCCCGTGACCACGCAAAGCACCCCGAGCGGAATGTCGACGTCCACGTCTTTGAGGTTGTGCATCGACGCGCCGCGGATCTCCAGGGCGCCGGACGAGGAACGCACCGCATCCTTGAGCGCCGCCCGGTCATCGAGATGGCGGCCGGTGATCGTGTCGCTCCCCCGCAGCCCCTCCACGGTGCCCTCGAAGCAGACGGTGCCGCCCCCTGTTCCGGCACCGGGCCCGAGGTCGACCACGTGGTCGGCGATCCCGATCATCTCCGGCTTGTGCTCCACGACGAGCACGGTGTTGCCCTTGTCCCGCAGCTGGAGCAGCAGCTCGTTCATCCGCTCGATGTCGTGGGGATGCAGGCCGATCGACGGCTCGTCGAAGACGTAGGTGACGTCGGTCAGCGAGGAGCCCAGATGACGGATCATCTTGGTACGCTGCGCCTCTCCGCCGGACAGGGTGCCGGCCGGCCGGTCGAGGGAAAGGTAGCCCAGCCCGATCCCCGCGAAGGAGTCGAGGATGTGCTGCAGCCCGGTGAGCAGCGGGGCCACCGACGGCTCATCGAGACCGCGGACCCATTCGGCGAGGTCGCTGATCTGCATCACGCACAGGTCCGCGATGTTCTTGCCCCGGATCTTCGAGGACCTGGCCTCCGGGCTGAGCCGTGTGCCCTCGCACTCGGGGCAGGCCTGGAACGTGATCGCCCGCTCCACGAAGGCGCGGATGTGCGGCTGCATCGCGTCGACATCCTTGGAGAGCATCGACTTCTGGATCTTCGGGATCAGGCCCTCATACGTCAGGTTGATGCCTTCGACCTTGATTTTGGTCGGTTCCTTGTAGAGCAGGTCCTGCATTTCCTTTTTGGTGAACTTCGCGATCGGCTTGTCCATGTCGAAGCCGGCGCCGCTGAAGATGCGGCCGTACCACCCGTCCATGCTGTAGCCGGGGATCGTGAGCGCGCCCCCGCTCAGCGACTTCGTGTCGTCGTACAGTGCCGTCAGATCGAAGTCGGAGACCGAGCCCATGCCCTCGCAGCGCGGGCACATGCCGCCCAGATAGACAGCACCCTGCACCACGCTCTTTTCCACCCGGCCGCCGGCCTTCTCGGTGCTCATCACGCCGCTCGCCTTGCGCGTCGGGACGTTGAAGGAGAACGCCGTGGGCGGCCCCACGTGCGGCTGGCCCAGGCGGCTGAAGAGGATGCGGAGCATGGCGTTGGCGTCGGTGGCGGTGCCAACAGTGGAGCGGGGGTTGGCGCCCATCCGCTCCTGGTCGACAATGATCGCCGTCGTCAGGCCTTCCAGCAGGTCGACGTCGGGACGCGCCAGGGTCGGCATGAAGCCCTGCACGAAGGCGCTGTAGGTCTCGTTGATCATGCGCTGCGACTCCGCGGCGATCGTGTCGAACACCAGCGAGCTCTTGCCCGAGCCGGAGACGCCGGTGAACACCGTCAGCCGGCGCTTCGGGATTTCGAGACTGACGTCCTTGAGGTTGTTCTCGCGGGCGCCCTGCACCCGGATCAGGTCGTGGGTGTCGGCAACATGCTGCTCGGTCGACTCCGTGTCCGTCCCCGTGGCCATGCTCATGGTGTCTCCATCTGTAGGTGGGCCGCCTTCGCGGTCTTCGTCGGTGTCGCTGTGCTCTATCTAACCAGTCCGGGGCCGTCCGCCGACGGCGGTGTCGGTGGGTTCGCAGGCGGGATCAGCGCGGCTGCCGGACCGGCTCTTGGATGCGGATCAGGTTGCCCGCTGGATCGCGGAAGGCGCAGTCGCGGACCCCATACGGCTGCTCGGTCGGTTCCTGGACCACCTCGGCGCCGCCGGCCTGCAGCCGCTCGAACGTACCGTCGACGTCGGTGGTGGCGAGGAGGACCCGGGCGTAGGTGCCCTTAGCCATCATCTCGGCGATGGTGCGGCGTTCGTCGTCGGTGACGCCGGGATCGGCGGCCGGCGGCTCAAGAACGATGGATGTGGCCGGCTGGCCGGCGGGACCGACCGTGATCCAGCGCATGCCGCCGTATCCGACGTCGTTGCGGACCTCGAAGCCGAGGACGTCGCGGTAAAAGGCGAGGGAGGCGTCCGGGTCGTTGTGCGGGAGGAAACTTGAGTGAATGGTGATGTCCATGGCGTTCATGCTAGTTGCGGCTCGGGGGCCCGCGCTTCTTGATTCCTGACCGGTCTGGTCACCTGTTTCGCCACGCAAGGCGGCATCCCCGCCGTCGGGCGCGCCGCCTGACGCCGGTAAACGCTTGGCGGCACACCCACCAGTTCGGTGAACCGGGTACTGAAGGTGCCCAAGGACTGGCAACCCACCGCGAAGCAGACCTCGGTGACGCTGAGGTCACCGAGACGCAGCAGCGCCATCGCACGCTCGATGCGCCGCGTCATCAGGTAGCTGTAGGGAGACTCGCCGTAGGCCAGACGGAACTCGCGGCTGAGGTGCCCGGCTGACATGTGCGCGCCGCGGGCAAGGGCTTCGACGTCGAGCGGCTGCGCATACTCCCGGTCCATCCGGTCGCGGACACGGCGCAGCCGCGCGAGGTCGCGCAGGTGCTGCTCGTCGCGCAGGGCCGGAATCCGGGCGGGCAGGCTGGTCACATGTGTGATCGTGCTACGCCGCACCTCAGTTGTCCAGTGCGCCCGGCGCCCCCGAATCTCCGGCCGATCCATTGTCTTTGGCGGCGGGCTCGCTGAGAATGAACCATGACGGTCTACCTGAGGTCTTTGGAAACTGCAGTCCCGCCAACCATCCTGATCCAGCCCGAGGCCAGGGCCGTGTTCGCCGCCCAGCCGGGCCTGACGCGGCTCGGATCCCGGCTCGTCACCACGTGCTTTGACTCGGCAGCCATCGACACCCGGCACACCGCGGTCCAGGAACTCACCACTGACAGCCGGGCGCAAGATCCCCAGTTCTTCGACCCGGAGACGGGCCTGCTGCTGAGCCCCAGCACCAAGGTCCGGAACGACATCTTCGCCACGGAAGCCACCAAGCTCTTCATTGAAGCCGCCCAAAGGGCCCTGGATGCCTGCGCGGGCATCGACGTCCCGGACATCACCCATCTGGTCACCGTTTCCTGTACCGGCTTCTTCAATCCGGGCCCGGACTACAAGATTGTCCGGGCCCTCGGCCTGAATCCCGCCGTTCAGCGCTACCACCTGGGGTTCATGGGCTGCTACGCAGCCTTCCCGGCGCTCCGGGCCGCGAAATCCTTTTGCGAGGCAGATCCCGAGGCGGTGGTGCTGGTGGTCTGCGCCGAACTCTGTTCCCTACACGTCCGTGCCTCCAATGATCCCGACACCATCATGGGATCGGCACTGTTTGCCGACGGCGCCGCCGCAGCCGTCGTCACCGCCCGGGACATCCCCGGCGAACCCGCGCTGCTGCAGCTGGACCACTTCGAAACCGTCCTGACACCCGTCGGGGAGGAATCCATGGCATGGAACATCGGCGACGAAGGCTTCGAGATGGTCCTGGGCAACTACGTCCCGCACATCATTGACGACCACATCATCGGGGCCCTCGAACCGCTCCTGTCACGCGACAGCTCCCTGCACGGACTTCCCTACCGGGACATCCAGCACTGGGCCATCCATCCAGGCGGCCGGAGCATCCTGGACAAGGTCCAGTCCAGGCTGGACCTCAGCGATGAACAGTTGGTGCCGGCCCGTGAAACCCTCCGAAACTTCGGCAACATGAGCAGCGCCACCGTCCTGTTCGTCATCAAGCACATCCTGGACCTGCCGCCCGCCGACGCCCGGCAGGATGGCACGGGCGACGCCGAGCCGGGCTCCGCCGGCACGGGCACCGCCGGCGGGGAACGGATCTGCTCGATGGCCTTCGGCCCGGGCCTGACGGTGGAAACGGCGCTCTTCACCCGGCTGCCGGCTCCGCAGCGCGACGCCGTAACGTCTGCCGCCGACGCTTTCGACGCCGACAGCGGCGCCGAATCGGTGCAGCCGGTATCGACGCAGCCAGTTTCGGTGCAGGCCTGAAAGCGGCCACCCTGAAACCGTTCAGCGCCCACCCGTTCAGCACCAGACCGGTCGCCACGGAACGACTCCGCGCGGCCCTTCTGCGGGAACGTGCGTCAGACGCAGTCGAGGAAATGGACCGTCCCGGCTGCGATCCCGCCCGGCTGGAGCGCACCTATGCCCAGTTCGCGGTCGTCAACCGTGTGGTCGCCGGCTGGCGGGGACTCTACCGGACCTGGGTGCGGCCGCGGCTGTCCCCGGGCTCTCCCACGACCCTGCTCGACATCGGGTGCGGCGGCGGCGACGTTCCCGTGTTGCTTGCCCGGTGGGCAGCCCGGGACGGACTGCGCCTGGAGGTCACCGCCATTGATCCGGATCCGCGGGCCAGCCTGTTCGCCGGCGGCCGCCACCCGTCGGCGGGCGTCACGTTCCGGCAGGCGGACACCGCGGACCTGCTCGAGGAAGGCCGCCGGTACGACCTCGTGGTGTCCAACCATGTGCTGCACCACCTTGATGGATTGACGGCGTTCCTTAACGAATCGGCCCGGTTGTCCCGCGGCCCGGTGATCCACAACGATCTCCGCCGCAGCCCCGCCGCCTACGCGCTCTTCTTTGCCGCCTCCTGGGTCTTCACGGACTCCTACATCCGGCAGGACGGGCTGACCTCGATCCGGCGAAGCTACACCGCCGCCGAGCTTGCAGCCGCCGCTCCCCCGGGCTGGACGGTTGCCCGCCACGCCCCTTTCCGGAACCTGCTGCTGCTGGACGGAGCGTCCGGCGACCACGCGGAAGGGCCCGCGTCCCGTGGCTGACGTGCTGATCATCGGCGCCGGCCCGGTGGGGCTGTTCATGGCTGCACTGCTGCTGCAGGAGGGTGTGGCCGTGCAGGTCCTGGAGCAGCGGAGCGCCCCGGATCACCATTCGCGGGCTATCGGCATCCATCCGCCCGCGCTGGCCGCCCTTGCGCGGGCCGGCGTTGGCGAGGCCCTGATTGCCGAGGGTGTCCGGATCCGCCGCGGAGTAGCCCTGGCCCGCGGGAAGACTCTCGCCGAGATGTCCTTCGCCGGCGTCTCGGACCGTTTTCCCTTCATCCTGTCCCTGCCCCAGCGGCGAACGGAGGCACTGCTGGAACGGCGCGTCAACGAGCTCGACGACGGCGCCGTGCACCGCGCCGTCCGCCTCACCGGCCTGTCGGACGACGGCGCCAGGGTCACCGTGGAAGCGGATTCCCCGCGCGGGACCCTGCGTTATTCGGCGCCGCTGGTCATGGCCGCCGACGGCGTGCGCTCCACCGTACGGGCCCTGCAGGGCATCCCCGTGCGGGTGAAGGACTATCCGGACAGCTATGTCATGGGAGATTTCGCGGACGGGACCGCTTTCGGTCCGGACGCCGCGCTGTTCCTGGCCGGAGCCGGGATCGTGGAGTCGTTCCCCTTGCCCGGTCAGCTCCGACGGTGGGTGGTCCGGCTGGGCCCCGACGAGCTCACTGCTGGCGACACCACTGCCGCCGGTCAGGGCGCCGACGTCCGGTGGCTCGTGCAGTGCGTGCGCGAGCGGACCGGGCTCGAGATCGACCCCGGGACCAACAGCATGCTCAGCAGGTTCGGCGTCCGCACGCGCCTGGCCCGCCGGATGGTGGCCGGCCGGATGATGATGATCGGAGATGCGGCGCATGAGGTCAGTCCCATCGGCGGCCAGGGCATGAACCTGGGCTGGCTGGATGCTGCGGCGCTGGCACCGATCGTGACGGCGGCAGTCCGCGGCAAGGATGTGGCCGGGAGCCTGCGCACTTTTGAACGGACCAGGCTGAAGGCGGCAGCCAAAGCCGCCCGCCAGGCGGAAATCAACATGGCTCTCGGCCGGCCCCTCGCAACCGGCCTCTTGGCGGTGCGGAACACGGCCATCGGAGGCGTGGCTGCCGTTCCGGCCGTGAACTCCCTGATCGCCCGCCGCTTCACTATGCATTGAGCGGCGGGGCATTGAGCGGCATGGCATTGAGAGGCATGGCATCCCGGCGCCGCACAGCCTTCAGCACTCTGCGCCGCGCAGCGGCTGCCGTGATCGTGCTCGGCGTTGCAGCGTCCTGCAGCACAGGTGCCGGCGGCGGGTCCGCGGGCACAGTCTCAGCAGCAACAACCACAGCCTCGGTCACGCCCACAGCCACCGGTCCGGTCACCGTGGAAATCAGCCAGTTCCGCGACAACTACAGCAAGCAGATCATCGAAATCCAGCTCACCAACACCACCGGCGGCGCCCTGACGGTCCTCGGCGCGGAACTGACCAGCCCGCTCTTCGCGGCCCCCATCACGTGGCCGGCTCCCGCCGGCGGCGTCGAGCTTCCGCCCGGACAGGCAAAGAGCCTGCCGGCGCCGCTGCCCGCACCGCAATGCGGAAGCCCGGCCCCGACTCAAGGACCGCCAGGGACAGGAGCTGCATCCGGCGCCACGGTCAACGCATTCGTCTCCGTCCGGCCGGCGCAGCCCCAGGGCGGTGTGCCGGGCCAATCCCCCGCCCCCGCACCGGCCTCGGCGGCAGACCCGTTCGGCGTCCTGACGCGGAACAACGCCGAGATGTGCCTGACCCGGGAAGCCTCGGCCGTGGCCACGATCCGGCTGGCCCCGGACCTTGAGGTCGCCACGGACGGACGGACCGCCGTCGTGCGCCTGCGGATCACACCAGGCGCGGCCGGCCGGACGGCTGGTGGCGCGGGCGCCGCTGAACTGGTGATCGACCGGATTGAAGAAACCACCCTGCTGGCTGAAGCCCCGCAAGCCCCGTGGCCGCATTCGGTGGCGTTCCGCGCCGGCGGGCCCCCGGTGGAACTGCAGCTCGGCATCCGGCCCGCCCGCTGCGACCCCCACGCCGTGGCCGAGGACAAAGTCGGCACACTCCTGCCGCTCCGGGTCAGCGTGGCTGGCAGGGAAGGCGTCCTGAAGATCGACGCCGGCGACAAACTTCGCGGCCGGATCTACGAATTTGTTACAACGGCCTGCGGTCGCCAGTAGTCTGAGGGCATGTCCTTTGACGCCAGGCCCACCGACTTCAGCGCCGCCCGGATTCAGGAGACCGTCCAGGAGATTCTGAGCGCCGGTATCCTTCCGCATATTGTCCAGGCAGGGCACCCGGTGCTCCGGCACGTGGCGGCGCCATTCGAGGGCCAGGTGAGCGACGCCGAACTCGGTCACCTCATCGACCTCATGCGCAGCGTGATGCACAAGGCCCCGGGCGTCGGGCTGGCGGCCCCGCAGTTGGGAATTCCGCTGCAGCTCGCCGTCCTGGAGGACCAGTTCGCCGTCGACCCCGAGGTAGCTGCCGTCCGCGGGCGCGAGCCGCTGCCGTTCTTCGCCATGCTGAACCCGCGCTATCAGGCCCTTGGCACCGCTTCGGTGGCGTTCTACGAAGGGTGCCTCTCCATCGGAGGCCTGCAGGCTGCGGTGCTGCGGCCGGAATCTGTCCGTCTCGACTTCACGGCGCCGGACGGCACAGAGGTTCAGCGGACTTTCTCCGGCTGGCAGGCCAGGATTGTCCAGCATGAGACCGACCATGTGCACGGGGTCCTGTTCCTGGACCGGGCCGAACTGCGCTCGATCAGCAACAATGCCGAATACGCCGCCCGCTGGGCCCAGCCGGACATCAGCCGTGCCCGGCAGGAACTCGGGTTCCTGCCGGACCCGGCGGAGGACTAAGGCTGCGGCGCCGGATTTCCGGTGGATGGCAGGTAGCGGGCCCACCACTTCAGGATTTCGTCGAACCGCTGCTTGCGGTGGTGCGGGGTACCGGAGCGCGACAGCTCATGGTTCTCGCCCGGGAAGACCAGGAAACCCGTCTCGACACCCAACTGCTTGAGGGCGGTGAAGTACCGCTGTCCCTGTTCCACAGGGCACCGGAGGTCGTCCTCGCTGTGAATCACTAGCGACGGCGTCCGGACGTGGTGCACGCGCGCCATGGGACTCTGGGCCGCCATGTTTTCCGCCGAAGTGCCGGTGTATTCGCCGCCGAAGAACCAGCCGATGTCAGAGGAACCGGTGAAGCTCACGGGATCCAGGAAACCGCGCTCGACGATGGCCGCCCGGAAGCGGTGGTCGTGGCTGATGGTCCACGCCGTCAGGTAGCCGCCGTAGGATCCGCCCATGATTCCGACGTTGTCGGCGTCCAGATCCTCGAACTTCGCCACGGCGCCGTCCAGGAAGGCGAGGACGTCCTGCAGGTCCACGGTTCCCATCCGCTCCTTGATGGACCGTCCGTGGTCCTGGCCGTAACCGGCCGAACCCCGCGGATTGCACATGAGCACCGCATACCCGGCTCCGGCGTAGACCTGGGCCTCGTCGAACAAGGCCACGCTGAACTGGGCAAAAGGGCCGCCGTGGATGTTCAGCAGCACCGGGTGCGGGCCGGGACCTGCCGGCTTCACCAGCCAGCCATGAACCGGGTAGCCGTCGGCCGAGGGCAACGTGAGTTCCTGCGGCTCGCTGATGCCGGCAACGCCCCGCAGCGGCGCGGAGAAATCGGTCAGGCGGCGCAGCTGCCCGCCGTCGAGCACGCCAACATCCCCGGCGGTGGTCGCATCGCTGAAACTCAGTACCAGCGATCCCCCGCCGTCCGCGGCGCCGGTGACCACCCGGTTGCCGGCCAGCAGGACCGTGTGGCCGCCCGCCGCGTCGAATTCGTGGAGCTCCACGGTGCCGCGCGCATTGTTCAGCACCAGGGCGCCCGCGGCGCCGCGCAGCTCGATCCGGCTGCCGCCGGACAGGTCCAGGGTCTCGACGTCGCTGAGCACTGTGGCGGTTCCGCCGGCTGCCGGCATCGCGTAGAGGGCCGTGTTCCTGGCCACGAAGTCCCGGCCGGATTCGCCGAGGTCCTGGGCGAGGAAGAACAGCCACTGTCCGTCGGCGGACTGGCGTACGGCACTGACGGTCTGCGGTCCGGTGTTCGCGGGCAGGAGGGCCTGCGGCTGCCCGCCGGCGGTCGGAACCGAATAGATTCCGCTCGCCAGATCGGTATCGCGGCCCTCGTGCAGGGCCGCGGTGAAGTAGATGCTGCCGCCGTCGGCGCTGAAGCTGGCGCCGTTGTGGTCGGCTCCCCCGGTGGTGAGTTGCCGGGCGGCCGGCAGCAGGCTGGCGGCGGGCTCCGCGGGATCGGCCGCGGCGCCGAGGGCCTTCAATGCACGTCCGGCCGGGGCCACTTTCGGTTCGGCGTCCAGCTGCGGCACCTCGACCAGGAACAGCTGCAGCGGCTTGTCGGCGGTATAGCCGAGGCCGTTCATCCGGTACTGGAAATCCGTGATCAGCCGGGCGTCCTCGCTGCCCGCACCGACGCCGTCGACACTGCCGTACCGGCCCGCCTCCGGGGTCCTGGCACTGAACACGATGCTCCGGGAATCGGGCGACCATGCAAAGGAGCTCACGCCCAGCGGAGCCGCCGTTAGCGGCTGGGGTTCGCCGCCGGCTGCCTCCACCACGTGGAGCTGCGGCTTCCCGCCCGCGGCAGCCCGCAGGAAGCCAAGGACCTGGCCGTCCGGCGAAAAGTCCGGCGCCGTGTCACGGAAACCGCGCGTCAGCCGGCGCGGCCGCTGGCCCGGATCGACGTGGCCGGACGCTGTTGACGCCTGGTCCTTTGAGGCCGGGTCGTTTGGGGCCGGGTCGTTTGGGGCCGGGGCCACGGGGACGGTCCACAACTGGCCCACGTAGGCGTCGGCGTCGAAGTCCGGGCGGATCACGGACACTACGGCGCGGGTACCGTCAGGGTGCACGGCGGGAGCGGAGACGGAATTGAGCAGCGGCAGATGTTCAGATTTCACGTCTGCGAGCCTAACCCGTGGTGCGCAGGCTGTGAAATACCTCACGTGCCGCCGGTGCGGCGCGGCAACGTTCCCCCCTCCCGCCGGCGCCCTTGTGGAGCCGACGCCCCGCAGGGCGCGGTCCCGCGTGGCGGGGCCTGACTCTGCGCCTAGGATGAACGTATGCCTCCCGCCCGCGACCTCCCGCTGCTGTGCCCGGTATGCCGGACCACTCTCCGGTCCGGCGACGACGGCGCCCGTACGCTCGTGTGCGGCGCCGGGCACAGCTTCGATGCGGCCAAGCAGGGGTACTTCAACTTCCTGGTCGGCAAAGGCACCGTGTTTGAGGCGGACACCGCAGACATGGTGGCGGCGCGCTTCGATTTCCTCTCCGCCGGGCACTATCAGCCGCTGGCCGATGCCGTGGCCGATCTGGCCGCTCCGGCCCTCGCGGCGGTCCCCGGCCACCGGCCCACCGTGCTCGACGCCGGAACAGGCACCGGCCACTACCTCAGGACCGTGCTGGACCGGGTAGCGCTGGAAAGCACTTCGGCCGACGGTCCTTCGCCGGAGCGCGTTCCGCCCGCGGCCATCGGCCTGGATATTTCCAAGTTCGCACTGCGCCGTGCCGCCAGGATGAACCCGGACGCGGTGAACGTGGTCGGGGACGTCTGGCAGCCGCTGCCGCTGGCGGACGGCGCCGTCGACGTCGTTACAGTGGTCTTTGCTCCGCGCAACGCGGCCGAATTCGCCCGGGTGCTGCGCCCCGGCGGCCGCCTGGTGGTGGTCACGCCACGGCCTGGCCATCTGGCGGAGATCGCCGGCCAGGCCGGGATGCTCGGGATCGAGCCGGCCAAGGACGAGCGCCTCGCGGCCTCCCTGGGCCAGCACTTCACCGCCGCCGGGGCCCGGGACCTGGACCTGGCGTTGTCCCTGACCCCCCGGGACGTCGCCAACCTTGCCCTCATGGGCCCGGCAGGACACCACCTGGACCGTGCCGGACTCGCGGCCCTCGAGGCCGGGCTTCCGCCGCGGACCGGCGTCTCGGCCCGGTTCCGGATCAGCGTGTTTGAACCGGGGAATCACCCCGGCAAGTAACGACTTGGCCACTTTGCCGATCAATTGTCGGCGGCCGGTCCCAGCTATTGCCCTGCCGTTTAGGATGGAAACACAGTTACTGGGGAGCTGTGCCTTCCGCTCCCGGAACTCAAGGGGGAATTGATGTCTGAATGGCTGGCCGAGAACTGGTGGGCACTGTGGCTCACGCTCTTCCTCCTGTTTGCCGTGGTCGAGATGATCACCCTTGACCTGTTCTTCATCATGCTTGCAGGCGGCGCCCTCGCAGGGCTCGTGGCGGACTTCGCCGGGGCGGATCTGTGGCTGCAGATTATTGCCTTCTGCGTGGTGTCCCTGCTCATGATCGGCTTCGTCCGGCCGGTGGCCCTCAAACATCTCCATAAGGGACCCGCGGACCGTCGGAGCAACATCGAACGACTCATCGGCGAATCCGCCATCGTCATGGAGGCAGTGAGCGAAAACGGCGGGCTTGTCAAGATTGGCGGGGACGTCTGGAGCGCCCGGTCCGAATCGGGAGTTCTGGCGCCCGGCCAGCAGGCTGTGGTCAGCGCTATCGACGGCGCCACCGCGATCGTGGCCCCGCAGCCGGAGTCGGCCATCCAATAAGGGCAACGCAACTCCCTGCGGGCAGCGCCGCCAGCAAACCGCGGACCGGCCGCAGCGAGACAAAAACCAAACAAACTGGGGAATAGGTGATGTATGGATATCGCAGTCGCAATTGTGCTGCTGGTACTGATTGTGTTCGTAATTATTGTGCTGGTCCGATCGGTCCGGATCATTCCGCAGGCCCGGGCCGGCGTCGTCGAACGGCTGGGTAAATACCAGCGCACCCTGAACCCCGGCCTCACACTGCTCATTCCGTTCGTGGACCGCTTGCTGCCGCTGCTCGACCTGCGTGAGCAGGTGGTTTCCTTCCCGCCGCAACCCGTCATCACCGAGGACAACCTGGTGGTTTCGATCGACACCGTCGTCTACTTCCAGGTCACCGATGCCCGGGCCGCGACCTACGAGATCGCCAACTACATCCAGGCCGTGGAACAGCTCACCACCACGACGCTCCGTAACGTCGTCGGCGGACTCAACCTCGAAGAAGCGCTGACGTCGCGCGACCAGATCAACGGCCAGCTCCGCGGCGTCCTCGACGAAGCGACGGGACGCTGGGGCATCCGGGTGTCCCGGGTGGAGCTCAAGGCGATTGACCCGCCCCACTCGATCCAGGATTCGATGGAGAAGCAGATGCGGGCCGAACGTGACCGCCGTGCAGCCATCCTGACCGCGGAGGGCACCAAGCAGTCCGCCATCCTCACCGCCGAAGGCCAGCGCCAGTCCTCCATCCTGAAAGCCGAAGGCGACGCCAAGGCCGCGATCCTGCGGGCCGACGGCGAGGCGCAGGCCATCCAGAAGGTCTTCGACGCGATCCACAAGGGCAACCCGGATCCGAAACTGCTGGCCTACCAGTACCTCCAGACCCTCCCGAAGATCGCCGAAGGCACCTCGAACAAGCTGTGGATCATTCCCAGCGAGGTGGGCGAGGCCCTCAAGGGGATCGGCAGTGTCCTCGGCGCCGGAACGGTGCAACAGCAGGCGCCAACGACGTCGGAGGTCACTCCGCAGTCATCGCCCGATGGTGCCGACAGCCCGGGAAGCCGGCTCTAGGCCTCCGTTCACGTTCGGATTCCAGGCCCCCGCGGCCGGCCTTACAGGCCCGTCGCGGGGGCCTGGCGGCTTTAAGGGCGATCGGTCGCGTAGTGCCTACGCAACTCACGCCGCCCGGCTACTCGCTTTACCTTGAGTGCACCACTCCCGTATACTTGAATATTTGTCCGGCCGGTTCAGCCGTCCGGAACAAAAACCCTTCGCACAGCGTTGATTCCAATGACGTGCCAAACAGTTTTTGTCCACTGGTGACTGTCACCTGGCCCGGAACTACGGGCCAGTTACAGTACAGCGCAGTGCAACCAGATATCCGGCGCCTGACGGTCCCCGGATAACGCAGGGCTGGACCCTGCGAACCGAATAGAGGGAGAAAAGATGAGCGATCGCAGCCTGCGGGGTATGCGCCTTGGCGCACAGAGCATGGAGACCGAATCGGGTGTCGAACCGGCTCCGCGCCAGCGGGTTGAATACCGTTGCGAGGACGGCGAGCAGGTATTCGTGACCTTCTCCTCCGAAGCGGAAATCCCCCCGGTCTGGGTATCGAAGACAGGCAAGGAAGCCTTGCTCGTCGATGGCGAACGCCCCGTAAACCTTAACGAGAAGGCAGTCCGCACGCACTGGGACATGCTCCTGGAACGCCGCTCGCTGCCTGAACTCGAGCAGATCCTCGAAGACCGCCTCACGATCCTGCGCGAACGCCGCGGCGAACGCCGCTCGGCCTAAGCCTGGCCGCACGCGGCCACTCCAAGCTTGCGCTAAGAGGGCCGGGCCCGCACCGTCATGACAGACGGTGCGGGCCCGGCCCTTTTGCTATATGCGGGAAAGCGCCTGGACCTGCTGTGAGCGCCTAGGCCTTCTTGCCGGCAAATTTGCCGGGAAGCTTCCCGGCCAGGGTGTTCCAGCGGGCGGTCAGGCCCCACTTGGTGACATTGATCATGGCTTCGACCACAATATTTCCGCTCATCTTCGAGGCGCCCAGCTCACGCTCGACAAAGGTGATGGGGCGTTCGACGATCGTCAGTCCAAGCTTGGCCACACGCCAGGCCAGGTCAACCTGGAAGCCGTAACCGACCGAGTCGACGGTGTCCAGGTTCAGTTTCTCCAGGGTGCTCCGGCGGAACGCGCGGAACCCGCCCGTGACGTCCTTGATGTTCACGCCCAGCATGATCCTCGCGTAGGTGCTGCCCACCCGGGAGATCGCCTGCCGGTACAGCGGCCAGTTGACGACGCTGCCGCCGGGAACCCAGCGCGAGCCCATGGCGAGGTCAGCGCCCTGTTCTACGGCCTCAAGCAGCTGGGGAAGCTGCTCGGGCTGGTGCGAGCCGTCGGCGTCCATTTCCACGAGGACGTCGTATCCGGCGTCGAGTCCCCACTTGAAACCCGCGATGTAGGCGGCTCCCAGTCCGGCCTTGCCGGCGCGGTGCAGGACATGGACCTGGCTGTCCTCTGCGGCGATGCGGTCCGCCAGCTGCCCGGTGCCGTCGGGGCTGTTGTCGTCGACAACCAGGACGTCGGAGCCTGGCACCGCAGTGCGGAGGCGCCCGAGCGTCTTCGGCAACGATTCCAGCTCGTTGTAGGTCGGGATAATCGTGAGGACACGCACAGCGGGCCTTTCCTTGAAGGGAGCGGTCAAGCGCCGGGCGGTCTGCGGTTAGCCGACACCAGGCGCAACTCTCCATTATAGGGAGTCGCCGGACCCTCGCCGGTCGAAGCCGGCTGCCGGGGCAGGTCCACCCGCTTCGGGCCAGTTGCGGCGGCCGCGAAAAGCGCCGCCGGAACCGTTTTCTGCTGCGAAGTGGACCCGCCCCCTGGGAGTACCCATGGCCACGACCAGAGAAGCTGCCGTGATTGCGGCAACCCTGAACCGACCGGGGGACGTCCGGAGGCTGCGGTCCACGCAACCCTCCGTTGCCCCTCAATGCTACGGGCCGGCCCTGATCTGTCAACCGGTCCGTGACCTGCCATTTCATCCATCGGCGCAGGTCAGCAGCGCCTTGCGGCGGGTGAAGTTTCGGTGCCGGCCCTGGCCGTCAGGCCCGGAGCGAGCCGCTGGAGAACAGTTCCCGGCCGTCCCTGACGGTCTGGAGGCAGACCGGTTCGGAGCCGGTGTCCAGGGCCGGCAGCAACGGGGTCCGTGCGCGCGGGTCCGTGCTCCAGGACTGGACCCGGCCGTCGGCCACCTGGACCATGAGTTCCTCGACTTCCCACACGGCGAAGCTGGCCGGCGCGCCGGGTACCAGCTGGCCCGCCATGGGGTTCCGGTACCGGGCGGCCCGCCAGCCGGCCCGTGTGTGGCCGAGGAAGGCGGCGCGGGCGGAGATTTGTTCGGCGGGATTGTTGTGCTGCAGGCAGGCCCGGACGCTGGCCCACGGCCGCAGCGGCGTGACCGGGCTGTCGCTGCCGAAACAGATCGGGACGCCGGCGGCGTAGAAGGACGCAAAGG